>SXGQ01240674.1_pt1 | contig 21162 bp, 17 predicted proteins | sample 3178371 | NCBI WGS metagenome assembly SXGQ01 (sample SAMN11356859, study PRJNA531348) | freshwater metagenome | isolation source: freshwater sample F1-20 | place: China: Fuxian Lake, Yuxi | collected 2017-12-25 | reverse complement strand
CCAGAGGGCCACGGATCAAGGTTATCAGGGGGCTTCCCGTCACAAAGCGCTGTCCTCACCCATTCTTGGCGCTCATTGGGCGTGTTAGAATCTGGCTCCGCACCCCGTTTGCCCTTCCCCACTAAATTCTCGATTGTGCCCTTTTTGGCCAGCAGGGAGAGGCGGCTTCGTGGATGTTCTCAGGGAAACACTACCGGACCAATGACATGAACGGTGCCATTTGGGTCCAGGTATTTGAGTGTGTGAGTCCCCGGCGAAACTCCTTTGACTTCGATATAACCCGGATAGTTGCCCTTGCGGTTGGCACTGGTGAAGCTCGCGGTCACTAGAATGTCTGATCCGACAACCTCGGTATCAACTTCGTTGATCCACTGGCCCGAATGCACGATCTTTGTCTCAAAATCAATCGGTATCTTGTATGATCCTGACCCAAGTGCTGCGGGAGTACCGATGGTAATTCCGTCTTTGGCAAAGAAGTCGCGTGACTTCTCGTCCGAACATCCAATCAGCGCCATGGCTGCCAGAATCAGTGTAGTATTGATGATTCGTATCATTTATTTTTGAACAGTTTCGAGTTTGCTGAGAAGATTGGGAGGCGTTGATGGTCCGACACATGTGACCAGGGCCGTTGACTGATTCGACTTTCTTCTGGCCTCTTAGACGAGAATGTCGCGTTTCGATTCCATGATTCCGACCCTACTTTGAATGGTTGTGTCTGCGGACCACAAACGCGATGGCGAAAGCGATGAGAGCACCAACCAAGCCTGCCGGAATTCCCAAAATCGCCATGTAGAACAGCGGTTCGTCCCAGACGGTGGACTCGCCAGTCCCGCCAGTCAATGCGACGTGGAGACGGCTGAAAAAATCCGGAAGGATCTCCGCGCATCGAATGGATGCCGCGATGATGAAGCCGACAAGACTCCAGAGGACAAGACCGCGATAACCCTTCCGTTCGGACGTATTCATGAGGATTTGTTCCATGGCGTTTTATGTATCATGCTCTTCGAAAAGCGATCATTGAAATTTCAGACCCAATCATCGATTTGATCGATGTTTGCGTGAGATCGCCGGTTTGGGACTTCGTGCCGGCAAGATCGTGGCGGATAGCGCGATGGCTTGTGGGATTGGACCTGCAAGTGTTGGGTTGCAACCTTATCACCCTAGGGTGGACCCGTGCGCTGCTCTTCGAGAAATCACTCCTCAAGGCCATTCTCGCGAGCGAAAGCCTCTGCCGCATCACTGCCTTGCGGAAGGTCTTGATAGATGGCTTCCAGTGCCTTGGTGCGGTCGGGTCCTTGTGGGAGGGTTTGAATCCATTGCATGGCGGCCTCTGGATTGTAAGGGTAGATCTTTGCGGCATAAGCACTTGCAACTCCAGATTTCTCCGGACTGTAGGGTGAATTGTTGAGCCAGTTTCCGACGGCTTGGTAGTCTTTCTCTGCCCAGCGAGTGGCGAGTTCGAAAGCACGTTCTTTCGAGACATCGTCAGGTATGTCATTTTTTGTTAGCCAGTCGAGCCATTGGGCTGTTTCGCCGACTCGGACCTTCTCCTGCATGCCCTTGGTGGCGGCGACAAGTTCGTCACTCGACAGATTCGCGGATCCGAGCCAATCGGACAGCTCAACGAATGAAGCCTTAACGTCGGGACGCCCGAAGGCAAGCTCACTCAACTTGGCGTTCACGATTTCCTTCCGTTGCGGGGTGGTGGCAAAGTATCTCATTTCTTCGAGCAACTCGGCCCGTTGGGATGGGCTATCCGCGCCAAACTGTAAAGCTCCGCCGATGTATTTGGATTGAAATGCGGGCGGTGATTCGGCGAGGCACTCGAATACGAGTTGGAGGTCTCTCTTTGTAGAGCTGAAGTAGTATACCAGATAGGAAAATGGATCGTAAGTCTTTTCATCGCCGATTCCAAAGAGCTCGGGGGATTTAACCATCAGCCGGGTCATTTCTAGCGGATCATTTTGAACAAAAACCTCCCTGATGTAACGATTGAGATCCTGCTTGGTCTGCGGATTCAGGTCGGGATTGTTTGTGCATTCCTCGATAAACTGTTTGATCTCCGCGGGACCGAGTTCCGCCAATCGGCTTTTCAGTTCCGCCTCCAGCATCCGGAATTCTTCACCGAATGCTGCGACAGGATCTTCAGCAGCTCTGATGGATTGGGCAAAAAAATCGCTGGAAAGCTTTTTCATTTTTGCCTTCATCGCGAGATCTTTTTTGCGCCGCTCCATGCCTTGTGGTGTTTGGAAATCATCACTGGGGTTTGCAGCGACCTGTTTCGAGAGTTTTTCACTTATCGCTTTCTCGCTCGAATATTGCTCCTTTTCCCACCATCCCAGCAGAGCTGCGGCGATGAGGATCAGAGCGGTAATGATGAGCGAACGAATCATGGCTTAATTCAATTTCTGTAGCAGTTCGTTGCGGAGCGTGACGTCGGTGATTCGGTTTGCCAGCCCTCGAGCCCTGTCTTTTGGAAAGGTGTTGCTACCGTTCGCGCTGCCCTCGATCAATGGAATCAAGAGCTCGTCTCCCGCACCTGAATCAAGGTAATCAAGAGCGGTCCTCTCGACAAAATCATGAGACTCAGGGTCATTCAGCTTTTTGAGGAAAGTTTGAAGGGCTGCTCCCGTTGCCCGGTCGGCGGAGGAAGGGTCGACCGCTTGAACCCATTTGCGATTCGCGTCGAATTCATCACGACGCGGGTCTCCGCCACCACTGGCTCTCATGGCGCGATATGCCGCAAATTCCGAGAACTGATCCGCCAGCAGGGCGGTGCGTTCTTCCGGGGTGACGGCAAAGCGGTCGAGGCTTCTCTTGGCATCTTCCGGATCGCTATTGTATTCAATAATGAAATTATACTCAAAGACACTCGTTTCTCTCAGTAGGGCCATATACTCCTCCGTAGGCATCGTCTTGCGAAGCAAATCAACCAACGATTGTCTCTTCTCCTTGGGAACCACATCCACGTAATCACCGAAACGTCCGCGCAGATCGGGAGGAAAATTGTTCATGATCTGCTCAGCGGCCGTTGGATCGGAATCGATCAAAGACATGATAAATGCCGATTCAAAGGGAACCCTGGCGGGAGAGTTTCCGTCAAGGGACTTATCGAAGGTGCCGGCGGCGAGCTGGCGCTCATACCAATTCGTGGCTGCGTCGGGATCTCTCGCAAGCCATTGATCGAACTGTCCGTATCCACCCAGGACAGCTCCACCATCCTGGTTTCTTTCGATGTATTGGCTGAACGCGAATTCGGGATTTTTCTTTTCGAGTTCTTTCAGCATCACACTTTCGAGATAATTTCGAAATGGGGCATGAACAGGTAGTGCCTGCATATCCACATAGGCTCTCGTGAGTTCCTCTCCGCTCATTTCGGATGCCAGCGTTTCGAGCCTTTTGAAAGCCGCTGTATATTGATATCCCTCCTCATCGTTGTTGAACAACACGAGTTGTGTCCAATCCCGGGAGGTGCTCACCCAGTCGTCTGGGGGCTTGATCAGGTTATCCGGTGCTTTTCTTTCTCGCCTGGCTCTAACGCTCTTGAGCCCGGGATCGGAACGATTCTCCCGAGAAAAGGAAGAGGTTCTGGGGCTCGCGAGCCTCTCCCGCATGACGGCATTCTCCTGCTTTACGGCGTCAGTGGATCTGCGCAACGTGGTAAGCCATGACGCAGCGATGACCAGCGCAACGAGTGGAGGGAGGCCGTGAATGAGTTTCATGATCTATCGATAGTCTGGGGGGAATCAGGTCTGGTATCAAGTTCGCCAAATTCCTCATTCCGGATTCAACAAATACTGAAGCAGTGGGCATGCCTTGAATGGTGAGTTCGGAGCGCCAGACGCTGAGGATTTGTCTGTCGCTCCAACTTTGATGCCTAATCAACCACCGCGGGGTAGATCACTGCGCCCTTTTGCGTTCTCGGCTCGATGGGCTTCTGGTCTCCACCGATTAGGTAGAAGGTGGCGGTCTCCCTTTTTCCGAATGACCTCGTGGCCCTGCGGGCCTGGAGTGGTTTCGATCTTGGATTTCTCGACTTTGGTGGTCACTTCGAGGACTTTGCCCCTGACGATGGGGTTGGCCTGAGCCGTGTGCTTCTCGTTCGGCTGAGGAACCTTGGCGGCACGACTGAGGCTCGAGGCCAGAAGGAAGGGTGCCGCTTTCGCGATCGCGGATCAGATCGATGAAGGGCCAGTCGGAGGGAGGGAAAATGCGGATCTTTGGACTTTTCGCCCGGGGGTGGGGTTGTTAGTCGTTGGGGGTGATGGGTAAATTGGTTTCTCCCGCCATGGGTCGCTTGCGGCTGATCTGCCTCCTAAAATCCAATTCTCCCCAGCCACTCTTCACCCGTGCCTTCCTCCGATTCCCAGGTTTTTTCCCATGAGACTGCCATTGGGTCGGCCGGATCGCCCGTGGCCAGCCCCGGTTCCAAGTCTTTCGATTGTTCGTACGCCCCATTGGGGCGGGGGGCTTGGTCCACCGGAAATTCCAGGGTCACACCCTTCTCTGTCATCGCCTACCCCGTCGGGAATCAAAAGAGCAGTGTTAGCCTCATCGTGGAAATGAACGAGCCGTATCAGGGCCATGTCTATGATCCGGCGATGGGTTCCGGCGGTTTCATCGTCCAGTCGGAGCGCTTCGTTGAGAGCCGAACGGAGGAAGAACGACCCCACGATAGTGGGACACGTAAGGCGAGTGGAAGGCTTGGCGGCGGAGCGGGAGGATTTTCGGGCGGTGGTCTTGCTGGGGCGCTTGGCGGAGGCGGTGGGATCAAGGAGGGGCGAAAGAATTGAGAGGACGCTGAAACCATGACCGACGAACCTTTACCCAATTCGGAAATCATTCTCTACCAGACGGAGGATGGCCGGACGCGCATCCAATGTCGGTTTGAGAATGAGTCCCTGTGGCTGACGCAGGCGCTTTTGGCAGAGCTGTTTGAGAAAGATGTGCGAGCGCTCAATGAACACTTGGTCAACATTTTTGACGAGGGGGAACTGCGCAGGGAGGCAACGATCCGGAAATTCCGGATCGTTCGAATCGAAGGGAAACGGGAGGTGGCGCGGGAGATCGAGCACTACAATTTGGACGCCATCCTTGCGGTCGGTTTTCGCGTCCGCAGCCACCGGGGCACACAGTTCCGCCAGTGGGCGATCGGGCGCTTGAATGAGTATCTGGTGAAAGGGTTCACCATGGACGACGAGCGGCTCAAGAACCCGCCGGGCAAAGGGCAGAAGGATTACTTCGATGAGCAACTGGAGCGCATCCGTGACATCCGTTCGTCGGAGCCTCCGGCGGGAGAAGGGAACCAGTTAAATTTTTGTTGGTTTGCTAGACCCAGGGCGTTGCCCTGGGCTGGTATGGAGTTGCCCCTTTGGGGCGGAAGAATTGGGAAGGGAGATGGCGGGTAGATGCTGAGATGCTGGATAAGAGGAAGAGTTTTAAGGTCTTAAAGTCGAAGGTCGGGAAGGCTATGGCGGACAAGTTGTTGATCGTTGATCGTTGATCGTTGATTGATGATTGATGATTGATGATTGATGATTGATGATTGATGATTGATGATTGATGATTGGGTTTCGGCTAACGGGGTGTTCCGGGCTGGAATTTTTTTGGTAGGGTGAGGACTTGGCCTTGGGCTTGGAGGCGGGGTTTGAGGGTTGCGTAGGGGAGATCCTGTACGGCGATGTTTTGGGTTTTGGCGAGGGCGGCGGCGATGCCGGCGCTTTGGCCGATGAGCATCCAGGTGGCTTCGATGCGGAGCGAGGACATGGCCACGTGGGTGCAGGACAGGGCGACCGGGACGAGCAGGTTGTCGCACTCGGTGGGCTGGGGGAGGATGGAGCGATAGGGAACGTGATAGGGGTAGCCAATGCGCTCGGGCATTTGGCGAACGGGGAAGATGGTGCCTTCGTTGATGACCTTGCCATCGGGCTGGATGACGCGGCGGCAGTCGTGCGAGTCGATGGGGAATGATGAGACCATGATGGGATCTTCTTTGGTGATCTGATCGAGGATGTCGCTTTGTTTGATGACATACATGCCGCGCATGCGGCGGCTGGCCCGGACGTAGAGTTGGGGTGGGAAGTGGCCGGATTGGGCGAACTCATCGGCACAAAGTCCCCATGCGGCGATTTCGTTGCGGCGGGCTTGGTTGAAGACGGGATCCGTTTTCATGAAATGGATCATCTCGAGGGTGTATTGCTTGTGAGCTTCGACGATGGCGGCGCGGCCAGCCTGGTCCGCCTCTGTCCAGGCTTTGGCACCGCCGATGAGGCCGATGGAGAACTGCGAACCGATCGCGTTGTTGGCGTCGATTTTTTTGTTAGGAACCGGCAGGTAGCTGAAGTTGACTCCACCCTGGCCGTGGCGTTTCACGTAGCGGCGAATGACTTCGAATTTGGCGGGATCGTAATGGGCCGGGGCGGGAATGGGCACTTTGTTAGGGCCCTTTTCCTTGGTCATGGGAATGCGGAAACTGTAGACCATGAGTTCGTCGTCGCCGATTTCATCCGGGCCGCGTCCGACGGCGGTGATGAGGGGGAGGGGATTGCCCTTTTCATCGAAGCCGTTGATTTCCATCCGTTTTTTCGGGTATTGGCGTCCGGCATGGGACTCGCCGTATTCGGCGCGGCTTTCGCGGTCGATGCGCCATTTCACGCCGGCGGCGTCCATCAGGTCGCCTTCGTAGCTGCCATCGATGAACACGCGTGCGGTGAAGGTGCCGTTGCTGGTGACGAGGCTGTTGATGCGAGGTCCGGTTTTGGTGACGGATTGGAGGTAGCGTCCGGTGAGGACGGTGACTCCTGCTTCGGAGAGCATGGCGTTGGTGACCCTGGAGGCGACGTGTGCCTCGTAGGACCAGGTGGCCTGGTTTTTGACATTCACGTCGTAGGGCAGGGTGATCCCGCGGTTTTGATAGTCTTTCTGGATGCGGAGGTGCCACTCGTGGAAGAGGCCCATGAGTTGTTCGCGATACATCTGATCGGAATCGCTGAAGCAGAGTCCGCCGGTGTTCATGCCGCCGATGTGGTTGGTGGGTTCGAGCAGGATGACCGAGGCTCCCTCGCGTGCGGCGGCGATGGCGGCGCAGTATCCGCCGGGTGTGGAGCCGTAGATGATGACGTCGGCGTTGGTCTGGGAGCGGATCGGTGAGTTGCCCAAGGCCGTGATCAGCAGAGCGAGGATGAGGGTTTTCAGATGCACGGGGGTGAGGGTTGGGCGTAGCATGGTTTTATCAGTGCTGTTGATGGTAAGAGGGTCGCTATTTCGCGTTCATAGGCAAAGGTTTTGGCGGGTGGGGAGAATTTGAACCACGGATTTCGCGGGTGAAGAGAGGGGAAGAGAAATGACGAGTGAGAAGTGAAAAGTGAGAAGTGTGGGAGGATCCCTTTGGATTGTTGATTGATGATTTGGAGAAGGGGGGAGTGATTGATGGATGGATCTTCCGTATTGCCGGGGAGGGGGAGGTGGCTAGGGTTGGGGCATGGGAAATGATTTGGTGAACGGATTGACGTCGGGGATGCCGGTGGCGGTGAACATTGAGATGTGGTTTGAGGGGGATTTCGCGAAGCGGATCCGGGAGGCGCATGCGTTGGGGTTTCCGGCGATCGAGTTCTGGACGTGGAAGGAGAAGGACATTGAGGCGGGTGCGGCGGTGCTGCGTGAGTTGGGAATGACGGCGACGCAGTTCACGGCGTGGGGGTTTGGTGAGGAGGTGAATCATCCGGATTTTCCGGTGAGCCGGTTTGTGGAGGAGATCGAGGTTTGTTGCGAGGTGGCGGCGAAGTTGCCCGGTTGTGAGTGGATGACGGTGGTGGGGGGCGACAATATCAAGGGTCTGACGAAGGAGGTGATGCACGCGGCGCTGATCGAGAAGCTGAGGGCGGCGGTGCCGGTGTTAGAGAAGCATCGGAAGACGATCATTCTTGAGCCGATGAATCCGTTCAATCATCCGGGGCACTGCCTGTATGGGAGTGTGGATGGGATCGCGATTTGCGAGGCGGTGGGTTCGCCGTGGGTGAAGCTGAACTGGGATCTTTTCCACATGCAGCGGTATGAGGGGAATCTAATCGATGCGTTGGAGAGGGGCTGGCCTTGGGTGGGGTATGTGCAGTTTGCGGACAGCCCGGGGCGCAATGAGCCGGGGACGGGTGAGGTGAATTACCGCGAGGTGTTTGCGGCGGTGAAGCGGTTGGGTTATGCGGCTCCGCTGGGTGCGGAGTGTCTGCCGCTGGCTGGGGATGTGAAGCGGGCGGCGGGCAGGTTGTTGGGTTAAGGGGCTGCTGGCAGGATGCCAGCGCCACGGTTCTTGGGCTCCTGGCAGGATGCCAGGGCCACGGTTAGCGGCGTTTTTTGAGGCGTTTGCCGGTGAGGCGGCTGGCGATGAGGTTTGGGCAGCGGCCTTTGAGGCGGAGTTGCTCGCAGTTTGCCTCGATCTTGATGGATTGGCGGAGGGGTTTGAAGCCGAGACGGCGGGTGAGGCAGTCGTTGAGGAGTTCGATGTGTGAGTCCTCGAATTCGACGACGCGGCTGCAGTCGATGCACACGAGGTGGTTGTGCGCGGGTTTGTCGATGAAGTTGGGGTCGTAGGTGGTCTGGTCGTTGCCGAGGTCGATTTCGCGGAGGAGGTTGGCTTCGACGAGGAGGCTGAGGGTGCGATAGACGGTGGCGCGAGAGGTGTCCGAGTCGGCGCGGCGGACGCGGTCGAAGAGTTCTTCGGCGGTGAAGTGTTCGTCTTTTGCGAAGACGGTTCGGACGATGCCATCACGTTGCGCCGTCCATCGCAGGCCTTTGCGGCGGATGAATTCCTCCAGACGTTCGCGAATCGTCTCGTCCATGCGGGAGGGTGTCTGATCGGGGGCGGGCCGGAAAGCCGAAAGATGAGTCTGGGATCAGGTTGGGCCGAAGCCGCCGCCGCCGGGGGTTTCGATGATGACGCGTTCGCCGGGGTCCGCCTGATAGGTGATGGCACCGGGGAGCGGTGTGGAGGAGCCATCGGTGAGGATGCGGGTCTGGGTGCCGGGTTTTCCTGGGCTGCCACCGGCGAGGCCTTGGGGTGAGGAGAGGCGTCTTTCGGTGAGGAAGGAGACGGTGGTGGGTGCGAGGAATTCGATTTCGCGGATGACGCCATCGCCGCCGGGGTGTTTGCCGTGGCCGCCGGAGTTTTTGCGGATGGCGAAGCGGTGGAGGCGGACGGGGAAGCGTTGTTCGAGGATTTCGGGATCGGTGATGGCGGTGTTGGTCATGTGGACGTGATGGCCGCTGTGGCCGCGGTGATGCGGGCCAGCGCCTGAGCCGCCGGCGATGGTTTCGTAGTAGCCGAAGGACGGGTTGCCGAAGAGGAAGTTGTTCATGGAGCCGGGGCCGTGGGCGGAGAGGCCGAGGCTGGCGAGGAGGAGGTCGGCGAGGCGTTGGCTGGTTTCGACGTTTCCACCGACGACGGCGGGGCATTTCGCGGGATCCGCGGGGAAGTCGGGGTTGAGGAAACTGGTGGGGAGGATGATGTCGACAGGTTCCAACAGCCCTTCGTTGAGCGGGACGTCCTGATCGAGCCACAGGCGGAGGACGTAGAGGACGACGCTGCGGACGATGGCGGGTGTGGCGTTGAGGTTGCGCGGGTGGACGGGGCCGCAGCCGGAGAAGTCGAGGGTCATCCTTCCGTTAGAAACGGTGATCCGGATGGCGAGGGGTGTGCCGTCGTCGAGGGTTTCGGAGCGTTGGCAGTGGAAGCCTTCGTGGGCGGCGAGGAGATCGCGCATGAGGTGGGAGGAGCGGCGGAGGATGCCGCGCATTTCGTCTAGCAGAATGTTAGATCCGTGTTGTGCGGCGAGTTGTTCGAGCGAGCGGACGCCGTGGAGGACCGAGGCGGCCTGGGCATCGAGGTCGGCGAGGTTTTCGCTGGGTCGGCGTGATGGCCAGGGGGCGGAGGTGAGGAGGGTGGCGATGGTTTCGCGTTGGGGGATGTCGGCAGCGAGCCATTTGGTGGGAGTGATCACGACGCCTTCTTCGGCGAGGTTTCGAGCGGCGGCGGGCATGGAGCCTGGGGCCATGCCGCCGATTTCCGCGTGGTGGGCGCGGTTGGCGAGGTAGCCGATGCGGTTTCCTTGTGAGTCAAAGGCGGCGGCGATGAGGGTGACATCGGGCAGGTGCGAGCCACCGGCGGCGGGGTGGTTGGTGACGGCGATGTCTCCGGGGTTGAGGGTGAGGCGGGATGCGACTTCGCGGACGCAGACGCCGAGTGCGCCGAGGTGGACGGGCACGTGTGGGGCGTTCATGAGGAGCTGGCCATCTGCATCGAGAAGGGCGCATGAGAAATCGAGGCGCTCTTTGATGTTGGTGGAGAGTGCGGTGCGTTGGAGGAGGGCGCCCATTTCGTTGACGATGCCTTGGAAGCGGCTGCGGAAGAGGGCGGCGCGGATTTCCGCGGGGTCGCTGGTGGCGGGTGTGGCGGAGGATGCGGTGTTTTCTAACAGAAGAGTGTGGTGCGAGCCGCGGCGGAGGGTCCAGCCGGCGGGGAGGACGCAGGTGCTGAAGCGGTCCTGGAGGATATGCGGGCCGGTGGTTTCTGTTGGTGGAAAGGTTTCGGCGGGGAGAGGTTCGGGTGGTTCGCTGGCGAAGACGCGGAGGGCGACGCATTCGATGGGGCGCGAGGGGTGCGCGGGATAGCCGTAGATTTTCTGATAGATCGTGTGGAATTCGGCGGCGAGTTCGGGTGGTGTGGAGCGGGCGGAGGGGACTTCGATTTCGAGAGGGGTGTCTTGGCCGGTGAGGCGGAGTTCGGCGAGGAGGCGGAGGTGAGGATCCGGGATGGCGAGGTCGGCGGTGGCTTGAGCGGTGAGATCGGACCAGTGGTTTGTTAGATCGGTGAGGTCGAGGGGTTTGAGGATTTGGCGGACGGATTGGGTTTGTCGTTTGGCCTGATGGAGTCCCCAAGCGCTGAGGAGGCCGGCATCGCCGGGGACGAGGACCTGGCGGATGTTGAGGCGTTCGGCGACGGCGCAGGCGTGTTGTGGGCCGGCACCGCCGAAGGCGAAGAGGGCGTAATCCTCGGGGCGGTGGCCTTCTGCGAGGGAGACGGAGCGGATGGCTTCGGCCATTTTCTCGATGGCGATGCGGCGGAGGCCTTCCAACAATTCGTGTTCGGCTGGGACTTCCGCGCCGTCCTGGCGCATGGCGAGAATGAGCTTTTGGAGGGCGTTGCGGGCTGCGGATTCATCGAGGGGGATGCCGGCACCTTCGGCGCGCATGTTTCCTAACAGGAGGTTGACATCGGTGATGGTGAGCGGGCCGCCGCGACCGTAGCAGGCGGGGCCGGGTGACGCGCCGGCGCTTTCCGGGCCGACTTCGAGGCGGCCGAGGCGCCATTGGCAGATGGAGCCGCCGCCGGCGGCGACGGTCTCGATGCGCATGGCGGGTGCGAGGACGCGGACGGGGCCGAGTTCCTGTTCGTAGCGGTAGCGGAAGGGTCCATCGATGCGGGCGACATCGGTGCTGGTGCCGCCCATGTCGAAGGTGAGGACTTTGGGGAAGCCTGCGGCGCGGGCGACGGCGGCGGCACCGACGAGGCCTCCGGCGGGGCCTGATAGAAGGGAGTCCTTTGGCTGATAGAGGGAGGCGGGGACGAGGCCGCCGGCGCTGGTCATCATCCAGGGTTCGTTTTTCCGCATGGCGGCGGCGACGTTGCGGGTGAAGCGCCGCATGATGGGGGAGAGCGAGGCATCGGCGATGGCGGTTTCCATGCGCGGGAGGAAGCGGATGACGGGGGCGGTGCCGGAGGAGGTGCTGACGTGTTCGAAGCCTTCATCGAGGAGGATGGAGGCGATGCGGAGTTCGAAGGAGGGATCGCGCCAGCCGTGGATGACGGCGATGGCGGCGACGCGGAGGCCTTGGGCGAGGGATTTGCGGGCGGCGAGGCGGATGGCGGATTCGTCGGGCGGGGTGGTGATGTTGCCCTGGGGATCGAGGCGGGCGTCGATTTCGATGATGGCGGCGCAGATGGATTCCGTGGCGGGTTGTTTGAGGGAGAAGAGGAGGGGGCGGCGTTGGTCGCGGATTTTCGTTAGATCGCCGAAGCCGCGGGTGATGAAGAGTGCGACGGGTGCGCCTTTGCGTTCGAGCAGGGCATTGGTGCCGCGGGTGGTGGCGACGCGGAAGTCGAGCGGGGGGAGTTTGGCGCCGGGAGGGGTGCCGGTGAGGAGGCGGGCGGCGAGGACGGGGGCTTCCTCGCCGGTGGTTAGAATGAGGCGCGTGGAGTCGGGTGGGGTTTCGATTTTGAGGCGGCGTCCGTTTTCCCGGGATGCGGTGACGGGCGCGCCGCCATCGGTTAGAAAGCCGATGAGGGTGAGGTCATCGAAGGCGGGAGCGGAATCGAGGGTGAGCCAGCCATCGGGATCGCGGGAGTGGATGGCGAGGACGAGGGTGCCATCGGAGAGGACCTTGCGGCGGCGTTCCTCGCCGGATGGGGAGAGTGCCCAAGCGTCGGTGAAGGTGCCGCCGGTATCGGCGCGGACGAGCCAGGATGGATTCACGCCGGGATGATGGCGCGGGATTTTTCCGGATCAAGCGATGCGGCCGAGTTCGCGGGCGACGAGCATGAGTGTCTCGCGGACGCCGGGAGCGAATCCGCCATCGGTTTGGACGGCGAGGAGGACGTTGCCTTCGCGGATGAATTCGACGGGGACGGAGCCGGAGTAGAGTTTGAGTGATCCGGTGCCGAAGCCGAGGTTGGCGAGGACTTGTTTGATGGCTTCGACGGCGTGCATGTCGTTGTTGCTGACGCGGGCGATGTGGCGGACACCGTTGAGGGCGCGGGAGCGTTGGAGGATTTCCTCGGAGCCCATTTCGCGGTCGACTCCGAAGATGGCGCGGAGTTCGATCTGGCGGATGGAGGTGGAATCGGATTCGGCCGCTGGGGCTTGAGTTGGGGCTGGTGCGGGTGCCGGGGCTGGCGCAGGTGCTGGAGCAGCGGCGACGGGTGGTGGGGCCGGTGCTTCAACGGGTGCGGCGGCGACTGGCGCGGGAGGGGCTGGTTGCTGGACGGGCTGTGGTGCCGGGGCGGTGGGTTGTGGCCATGCGGCGGCGGGAGCGGGTGCGGCGGGAGTGGCCTCGACGGTGAATGGTGAGGGAGCGGGGGCTTGTTGCGGGGCGACGGAGAATGGGGATGGGGCCTGTTGAGGGGTTTCCACGCTGAAGGGGGAAGGAGCCGGCGCGGGGGCTGGTTGTTGGGGTGCGATGGAAAACGGGGAGGGTGCGGCTTCGAATGGAGCGGAGGCGATGGCTTGTGCGGGGGCTTCGAATCCGAAGGCTTCGCGTGCGTCGGCGACCTGGAATGGTGAGTCGGCGGGTTGGCGGCGTTCGGGAAGGCGTGCGGGTTTTCCGGGTTCCACGGGGCGTGCGCCGTTGGTTTCATCGGCGACGGCGAAGGGGGATTCGGCGCGGTTCACGACGGCGAAAGGGCTGGCGGGAGCGGGTGGCTCATTGACGACGGAGAAAGGGCTGGGGGCCCCTTGATTGGGAAAGCTGTCAAAGATACCTCGGTTGGCGCTCATAACTTAAGTAATGGTTTGGATCGCTGGTAGCGATTTCCTGAACCGGAATATCTACGGAATGATGAAAAGTCGAGCTTACAGGGTAAATAATTTTGGATTTGTGAAACGGAGGGGTTTGAGGGTCAGGAATTGGTGAAGTCGAGGGCGACGGGTTTGGCTTCTTTGGGGGATGGGAAGGCGTCGCCTTCGAAGTGTGTCCAATCGTTGGAGCTGGTTTGGGGTGTTGATTGGATGGTGGTGCGAATTTTTTCGCCGTTGGGGAGTTCGATGCGGAGGTGGAGGGCGCGGAACTTGAATTTGTCGTCCGGGCGGTCGGTGTGGATTTGGATAAGGTTGTTGGTGCGGAGGTTGGCGATGGATTCCTTGGTGAGTTCGATGCGGCAGGGTTGCCAGGCATCGGGGCCGTGGGGGAGGTCGGCGATTTTGGTGCCGTTGAGGAGGAGGGATTTGGTTCCGAATCCTTCGCTGATGCCGAAGACTTCGAGGTGGAGGGTGGCTAGGGAGATGGATTTCAGTTCGGCGGGGGTGAGGGTGCGTTGGGAGACGGATGAGGTGAAGGGGCGCTCGGGGATGAGCGGGTGGGTGTGGCGGAGGGTGTTTGCGGAGATGGGCCATGGGAGGTCCTTGGGATCGAAGGGTTCGTCCGGCTGTGGGGTTTCCATCAGGAGCGATGCTTCGGCGCGGAGTTCGGTCTCGGTGCCGGAGAGGTTGAGAGTGACCGGTTTTCCTAACAGGTCGCGCAGGTCATAGGAGGCCATTTGCCATGGTCGGACGCGGTCGCTGGGCATGCCGGCGCGGGCGTATCCGGCGTATTGGTTGAGTGCGGACTTGCTGGTGCGGAGTGGGGTGGCGGGTTGGTCGTTGATTTTGACATCCGGCAGGGTGGGGTAGCCGATGACGAGGATTTCGCATCTGCCGGGGATGGCTGGCGGGAGGGTGAGGGTGGTCTGTGAGGTGGAGGGGGTGAATTTGTTGGAATGTGTTAGATCGGGTTTGGCTGGTGGGGTGATTTTGGTTGTGCCGGGGGAGAATTCGAGGGCGAGGGTTTCGTAGCCGGGGATTTCGAGTTCGATGGTTTTGCCGGAGGAGAAGGAGGCGGGCCAGGTGCGGTGATGGGGATAGACGACGCGGGCGGAGAAGGGTTGGCCGGATTTTCCGAGGTATCCGGTGGTGGGGTTGAAGGGGATCTGGAGGGTTTGTGGTGCCGGGCCGGGGTTGCGGGCGACGAGGACGCCGTTGTTTTCGTGCCAGCCGATGTAGCCGTAGGCGTGGCCTTCGTCGGGGCGGCCGCCGATCCAGCGGTTGTTGGCGAGGGATTTGAAATTGCGTTCGCTCCAGCGGTGGATGGTGGCGAGGGATTTCCAATGGTCCGGAGTCATGGCGGCGGGTGAGATGTACCATTCTTTCATCTGGATGCCGCGGCCGTAGTACATCATGACGTGGTCCGCCCAGTCGCGGAGGGAGTCTTGTTTGCTTTCCATTTGTCCGCCGGGGTTGCGGATGATGCCGTGGGTCATGAGGCGTGAGATGGGGACGAGCGGGCGGTCGGCGGGGTCGCCCCACATGCGCCAGAGGTAGGTATCGCGGTCGGTGGTGGCCATGGCGCGGGTGGAGAGTTCGGGCCAGTTGCCGTTGAAGCCGTCGTCTCCGGCGAGCATCCAGAGGGCATCGCCGTGGGGGAGCCACCATGGGGAGAACCAGATCCAGTTGGTTAGATTCTGATAGACGGTGGGATTCGCGTCGCGGGTGGCGGCGAGGAGGTGGAGCATGGCATCGACGTTGGCTTCGTGGCCGTGGCGGTCGGTGGGCGGGTGGTTGCGGCCTTCGGCGGTGTCTGATAGATGGTTGAAGTCATGTTTGAGGTAGCTGATTTTGGCGTCGCCGGCGAGTTTGCGGAGTTGTTTTTCGAGCTGCTGGCGGTAGCCATCGGCGCTGAGGGAGTAGTGGGCGAAGTAGCGGCTGAAGTAGGGGTTGGGTTTGGCTTTTTTGAAGCCATGGGATTCGCCCCATGCGATGTTGGTGTTGGTGCCATCGAGGGCGAGCCAGAGGCCGAGGGTGGTGCCGTCCCGGATCATCAATTCTGATAGGGCGCGGAGGTCGTCGAATCCGTTAGGGAAGTGGCCGGGAGAGGGTTTCCAGACGGAGTTGCGGTCCTGCCAGCCATCGTCGGGGACCATGGCGTCGATGCGGACGTTGTAGTCCTTGAGGGCTTCCTTGAACTGGCGGTGGATGTTGAGGAAGTTTTCGCCTTTGAGGGATTTTCCGGTGCCGTCGAACCAGTTGTTGTAGTGGGTGAAGGAGCGGTCGGGTTTGGCGATGGTGGCGAGGTAGCGGAGGAAGGCGTTTTCCATGGTTTCGCCGGGATTTGCAGCACCGGTGATGGAGGATTGGCTGAGGATGGACCATTTGAGGTTGTGAGGCTGGGCGAAGCCGGGGAAGTGGAAGAGGCGGACGAGGCCGGGGCGGGGTTGGGTTTCGCGGTCGCGTTGTTCGAGATCGACGAAGGAGTAGTTGCCGACGAGTTCGTAGCGGTGGGAGTCCGGCAGGGGTGTGTTGCCATCGGAGTGGCGGCTGTGTCCGGCGGGGTGTTCGAGTCCGAAGAACCAGCGGCCGCCGATCCAGACGGGTTCTCCGCGGCCGCCGCGTTCGGCGGTTTCGACGGTGGTGAAGCGTTCGACTTCGAGGCGGTCGATGGTGGCGGCGGCGTCGAATTCGAGTTGGATTTGTTTGCGGAGGTAGGGGAGGGCGGCGTCGTGGTGGTGGCGGAGGGTGACGCGTGCCGGGGCGTTTTCCGGGCGGGGTTTGTTGGCGGGCCAGGTGTAGGTGAAGACGAGGGATTTGTCTGTTAGATCGGGTTTTCCATCGGATTGGTAGTCATCGACGGTCCAGTGTTTGTCGTCGAGGGTGCGGAGGTGGAACTCGTCGCTGGTGACGGTGAGGCGGCGGCCATCCTGGGTGGTGAAGGCGGAGGTGCGCCAGTTTTTTCCATCATGGGAGAACTCGCGTGTGAGGCCGCCAGCGGAGATTTCGAGGGCGGAGAGTGAGGATGGAAGGAAGAGGAGGCAGGCGAAGAGACGGCTAAACATAAGAACGCCGCATGATACCTATCCGCGGTGCGGAGTTTATCGGCAGTAGCCGAAGAAGCAGCGCTTTTTGATGAGGTCGGCGACTTCGACGGGGACCATGGATTCCCATGACGGGTCGCCTTTGCCGATTTTGTTGAGGACGTCGCGTGAGAAGACGTCGAGGTATTCCGGGTTGTGGTTGTCGAGGTCGACGAAGCTGCCGCGGCCTGAGAGGTAGCCGTAGAGCATGGTGAGTTCGGGGGAGACCTTGAGGTTGTGGATGGTGGTGAGTTCGCCGGATTGTGAGTCCTTGAGGGGGTAGGCGAAGAGTTGGAGCTGGTTTTTGAAGAGGCGGCCGAAGCTTTCGAGGATGCCGCCAGGGAGTGCGGTGTAGTATTTTTCATCGAAGAGTTCGATGAGCGAGGGGATGCCGAGGACGATGCCGACGCGTTCCTTGGTGCGCCATGCGAGGTAGGCGGCGAGGCGATAGAACTCGAAGTAGTCGGAGATCATGACGGTTGCTCCGCATGCGGCTAACAGGTCGGCGCGGGCGAGGAAATCGCGGTGGTCGACGGTTTGTCCGCCGCTCATGAGGTTGGTCATGGTGAGTTCGTAGAGCGGGAGGATTTCCTTGCCTGCGACTTCGGGTTGTTTGCTGAATTTCTCGAGGGCGCAGCGCATCATGTCGAGGTTGACGTGGGTGGGTGGGCGGAAGCTGCCGCGTTCGACGAGGATGGCTTTTTTGTAGAGGACTTCGGAGGGTTGGAGGACTTCGCCATCGGGTCCGAACATGGCTGCGCCGCTGAGGCCGAGCTGGACGAGTTGGAGGCTGATGAGGCGGTTGTCGACGGCGCGGAACTCGATGCCGTTGAATTCGATCATGTCGATTTCGATGCGGCCGGTGGTGAGTTTGTCGAGGAGGCTTTCGACGAGTTTTTCCGGCTCGTGGTGCATGAAGAACGCGCCGTAGAGGAGGTTGACGCCGACGACGCCGAGGGCTTCCTGTTGGAGCGAGGCTTCGGCATCGAGCATGCGGACGTGGATGACGATTTGGCTGGGTTCGTCGCGTGGGCGGGACTGGAATTTGACGCCCATCCAGCCGTGGCATTCGTTGCCGCCTTTGAAGGAGCGGGCGACGACGGTATCTGCGAAGGCGAAGAAGGAGGTGGTGTCGCCGCGAGAGCCGTGGAGGCGCTCGAGGTTGAGGCGGAATTCGCGGTCGAGCATGGCCTGGAGGCGGGAGCGGGAGACGTAGCGGTCGCCGCTGCCGTAGATGGCGTCGCTGACGGTCATGTCGTAGGCGGAGATGCTTTTGGCGACGGTGCCTGCGGCGCCGCCGACGCGGAAGAACCAGCGGACGACTTCCTGGCCGGCGCCGATTTCCGCGAAGCTGCCATACCAGCGGGGGTCGAGGTTGATTTTGAGGGCCTTTTGGTGGGTATCGAGTTCGAGGGCTTGCAGCTGCATGGCGCGGGGAAAATAGGGGGAGGGTGGGGGTTCGACCAGCCCGGATCTTAGGTGGGGCGTGGTTGATTTTCCGCGTAGCAGGAAGTGGGCCGGGAGTGTGTGGGGTTATGGTTGGGCTATGGTTGGAAGAAGAATTTGGCGAACTGGAAGTAGAGGGGGATGCCGAGGACGATGTTGAAGGGGAAGGTGATGGCGAGGGATGAGGAGAGGTAGAGGGCTGGGCTGGCTTTGGGGAGGGCGATGCGGATGGCGGCGGGGGCGGCGATGTAGGAGGCGCTTGCGGCGAGGGTGGCGAGGACGGTGGCACCGCCGAGGCTGAGGCCGCAGAGTTTTCCGAGGTAGGCGCCGAGGAGGCCGTGGAGGATTGGCATGGCGATGGCGAAGGCGACGAGGCGTCCGCCGGCGGCTTTGAGGTCACCGAGGCGGCGGCCGGTGACGAGGCCGACTTCGAGGAGGAAGAGTGCGAGGACGCCTTTGAATGGGGCATCGAAGAGCGGGGCGACTTGATCGAAGCCTTTTTGTCCGCCGAGGAGGCCGATGACGAGTCCGCCTAACAGGAGGATGATGCCTTTTCCTGTGAGGAGGTCGTGGAGGAGGGGTTTGAAGCTGGCGGGTTTGGAGTTGGGGTTGGTGGTGGCGCAGCGCATGGCGAGGAAGACGGCGACGATGATGGCCGGGGCTTCCATGACGGCGAGGAGCGCGGGGGCGAAGCCTTCGACGGGGATTTTCGATGTTTCGAGGAAGGCGAGGGCGGCGCTGAAGGTGACGGCGGAGACGGAGCCGTAGTGTGCGGCGATGGCACCGGCGTTGGTGGAGTCGAGGCGGACGAGTTTTTTGAGGATGTGGAAGCTCCAGATGGGGATGATGCAACTGAGGCCGATGGCGGTGAGGAGCGGGCCGCCGATGACGGAGAGGCTGAGGCCTTCGAGTTTCATGCCGCCTTTGAGGCCGATGGCGAAGAGGAGATAGATGGTGAGGGCGGTGTAGAGTTCGTCGGGGAATTTCAGGTCGCTTTTGACGAGCGCGGCGAAGATGCCGAGAACGAAGGCGAGGACCATGGGGGAGAGGAGGCTGGCGGAGAGGGATTGGAGGATTTCCATGAGAGTGTGGATGGCGGGGTGGGGCTTGAATGCGTGATGAGGGTGGGGTAGAATTTCGCGAAACCAAATACGCGAAACGAAATTCGTGTATTTGGGTGCATGCTTCATCGTCAACCGCAAAATGAAAAAAAAGCCGCTACCCCGCCCTGAGACGTCCGGATGGACGTTTTTCACGAATCACGCGCATGTGTTGGTGTGCCTGGCGGGGGATCCGGAGATGCGGTTGCGGGATGTGGGGGTGGAGGTGGGGATCACCGAGCGGGCGGTGCAGAAGATCATCTCCGAGCTTGAGGCCGGGGGGGTGCTGGAGCGGGAGCGGCAGGGGCGGCGGAATGTTTACCGGATTCTGGGGAAGCTGCCGCTGCGGCATCCGTTAGAGTCGCATTGTACGGTGGAGGGTTTGCTGCGGTTTGTTTTGGAGTCGCGGAAGTGATGGCGGTGCGGGTCTAACGGTTTTGTTTCCGCGGTTTTCCGGTGACGAGCTGATAGGAGTGGTTGATGAGTTCGCGGATGAGGCTTGAGGGGAGGGAGCCGTCGAGAACGAGGGTGTTCCAGTGGCGCTTGTTCATGTGGTAGCCGGGGAGGATGGCCGGGTGTTCATCGCGGAGTTCGATGGCGCGGTCGGGGTCGCATTTGAGGTTGAGGCGTGCGGGGTATTCGCCGGGAGTGGTGAGGGCAAACATTTTTCCGCCGACCTTGAAGACGAGGGTATCGGGGCCGAAGGGTGTGGTTTGTTCGGCACCGGGCATGGAGAGGGTGTGGTCGATGACGTCGGGGAGGTCCATGGGTGAGTTGAGTATCGGGTTTCGCGAGGGATTTGAATGTGAAAGAGTGAGGGGTTTGCGGTGATTTCGGGTGGGATTGCAGATTTTTGAACAAGAATGAATCTTTCAGGCGTTCACCCGAGGTTATGAATTTTCCGACGCGCGCTGTTGTTTCGTTGTTTGCCGTTTCCGCATTGATGGCTCCTGCAGTCTGGGCGGAGAAGGAGCACAAGTTTTCCGACTGGGATCTTGGCAAGGTTGTTTTCGGTTCCAAGCTGACCCGCAAGGATACGAAGGACAAGGTTGTGGTTTTGGAATACTGGGGAGTGAGATGCCCCCCGTGCATCGCATCGCTTCCGCATTTGGCGGAGTTGGACAAGAAGCATCGCGACAGCGGGTTGGTGATCATCGGGGCCGAGTGCCAGATGAGCACGAAGGATGAAATGGAGCCGATTTTGGAAAAGGCGAAGGTGGAGTATACGATCGTCGAGGGGGCGGAAGGTCCTGTCGATGTTACCGGGATTCCACGGATTTTTGTTTTCGGGGCGGATGGCGTGATGGTGTTCGACGGTCGTCCGAGTGATCCGGCTTTTGAAAAGGCGGTTGAAGATGCCTTGGAGGAAGCTGGTGGTTCGGCGGATGTGGACCAGGAAGCGGTTGCATCGAACCTGATCGAAGAGCGTGAGTGGACGAACGCGACGGGTGGCAAGATCCGTGCGGCGGTGCAAGCGGCCGATGATTCCAAGGTGACCTTCCTGATGTCTAACGGAAAATCGGTGGAGTATCCGCTGGAGAAGCTTTCCGAGGAATCGCAGGAAGCGATCAAGGAGGCGCTTGAGGCGGCGAAGGAAGAGGATGAAGACGAAGAAGAGTGATCCTGATTTGATCTTTTCCTGATGAATTTCAGGCCACCCGGTGTTGAAGCCGGGTGGCTTTTTTGTTAGGTTCTTCCGGCGGAAGATTGATCAGCGGAGGAAGGCGGATCAGCATTCGACGACGTTGACGGCGAGTCCGCCGCGGGAGGTTTCCTTGTATTTGGAGTTCATGTCGCGGCCGGTGTCGCGCATGGTTCGGATGACCTTGTCGAGGGAGACGAAGTGGGTTCCGTTGGCGGCCATGGCGAGGCGGGCGGCGTTGATGGCTTTGACGGAGGCCATGGCGTTGCGTTCGATGCAGGGGATTTGGACAAGGCCGCCGATGGGATCGCAGGTGAGGCCGAGGT
>SXGQ01034048.1_pt1 | contig 21176 bp, 30 predicted proteins | sample 3178371 | NCBI WGS metagenome assembly SXGQ01 (sample SAMN11356859, study PRJNA531348) | freshwater metagenome | isolation source: freshwater sample F1-20 | place: China: Fuxian Lake, Yuxi | collected 2017-12-25 | reverse complement strand
CGAGAAACTATGTTCTCCGACATGTCTGGAGGGAGATTGTTTTTTAGTAATAAAAAATGATTGACCGGAAGAAGGGGAGGAAGAACTATGTTCGTGGAAGGAAGCGGAGCGGAGCGAGCAAGACCCACGGAGCCGGGGAGCGGATGCGACCGGCGGAGGAAGGAACGTGTGGAACATGCGGGTCGGCACGTCTGGTACTTGAGGCACAAGAGGAACATAGCCGGCCAATAGCCAGGAAAGGTTGAACGCCGACATACCATCCCGGTAAGCGGGGTCCTCCCAATAAATTTCAAAAGCGAGCGGGTACAGAGCCCGCCGATTACGACATCATGGTCCAGGTCGTTTGTCACACCACCCACGGACCGTGGTTTAATAGGCCAAACACCCCCGGTATCTTCATGCTGGGGTTTTTTTTTACCCACCCCATGCGTTCAAAGCCGCCCGAAAGACCAGTTGTATTTGCAGTACACAATCAAAAAAAAAGGGGGGAAGGGGTATGACCCGGTGGGTGGAAGGGGACAGACAAAGCCGGCCGATGGCGGGAAACGGGGCTAGAACGGGCCGAAATCGGTCGAGAGGGGGGAAGTCAGGGTGTGCGGGTGAAGAGGGCCAGAATCGAGGGAAAAGGGGCTTCTTGGGGGTTTCGAGGGGGTTTCAACACGGGGGAAAAGCGGGCGAAACGGGGTCGCAGAGCATAATACGCTGGTAAGCAGCAAGTTCCATATAAAACGCGGTTTGGTAGGCTCGCATGTAAAAAATTTGAAAAAAAATTTTTTTTGTTCCACCGAACGCGTATCTTCAACATGTAATTGAAATCAAAATCAAAAACACAAATCAAAAAAAGACCATGGAAAACAAACAAGCAAAGCAGACAAGCTACACAAAGGAAATCATCTGTCCCGTGTCGATGAACCGGCGAGTCATTGGCCACAACATCATCAGGGCGTACTACGTCGATGAAAAGCTCGTGCAAGTGCAGTCGATACAGTTCAGACCGATACTCGAGCTTCAGAACGGTAAAGGGGACGGGTCATCATCTCAGCAATAACAATTCAAAAAACCATAAAAACGAACAAATCATGAAACTAGAGCTCAAAAAAGTAAAAATCAACCTTACATTCTCAGAGGAGACAATCATGTTCCGGGCCGACGTCTACATCGACGGAGAGCACATCGGTGAAGCCGAGAACGAGGGAAGGGGAGGATGCACGTGGGTAACGCACCTGGGTACCGAAAGGTCCAAGCAGCTACTCCAAAAGGCCTTCGAGCACTTCAAGACGCTTCCGCCGCACAAGTTCAAAGACGGCGGCGGTAGGGAGTACGAAATCGACAGCAGCCTTGACGGGGCCATAGACGACATAATATCCAAGATGGTAGAGGAGAAGGAAAGGAAGTCTTTGGAAAAGAAGATGGCCAAATCCATGGAAAAGGGGCTCGTGTACAGCAAGGGCATACCGGGGTCCTACGTCACCATAACGTGGGGGAAGCTCACCATGGCCCAGATGTTAGCCCGCCCGGACGGATTCATCAAAGTGAGGGAGGCAATCGAGGAAGTAGAGAAAAAAGGATACAAGGTATTGAACACCAACATACCGCAGCTAGTGTCATAAACCATAAAAATAAAAACCATGAACCAGGAGACAGTAACAATCACGAACGCCCTAGACGCGGAGATTTACGTCCGACAGAAGTGCATACTTCTGTTCGGCCGCCACGACACCGACTGGTGCCGCTCGTTCTTCGCCAGGAACTTCCCACGGCTAGTGAACTGCCGCATGGGACGCATCCTTCTGGGGAAGGAACCCCCTCCCAAAACCAGGCCGTACTACTACATACCATCCCCATTCTAGCAAATCAATAAAAATGTGCAACAAGCCACCGACCGCCTCGTCAGAGGTGACCAGGCGGGTCATGCAGTCAAACCGCTCGACCGGTACGAACCCGGAAATAGAGCTATTAAGGCTCGTAAGGTCCATAGACCTCAAGGGGTACCGGAAGAACTACAATAAAATCCCCGGAAAGCCCGACATATACTTCCCCAGGGTCAAGCTTGCCGTCTACATGCACGGGTGCTTCTGGCACCGATGCCCCCACTGCAAGCCCACCACCCCAAAGTCAAACACCGAATTCTGGGTTGGAAAGTTCGAGACAAACGTAAGGAGGGACAAAAGGGTCAAGCGCAGGCTTAGCCGGATGGGGGTGTCTTTCCTGACAATCTGGGAGTGCCAGCTAAAGAAGAAGAGGGAGGCGTGCCTAGGCAGGATAAAGAGGGCCGTAACGGAGATAAAATAAATTTTTATTGTTAATACTAATTTATTATCTTAGCCAAAGAAAAAAACCATAAAAATGAAAAATCAAACCTTCTCACGCAACAGACTGGTAGTTCCAAACACCAATGAAAAAGAGGCGCTCCGCAGATACAGGGAGGAAAGCCTCTCCCCCACCGCCACATGGGTGGCAATCGCTGCGATGCTCGTCCTGGGCATGCTGGCCGACTCAATCTGGGCGGCAATATGAACGGCTCAATTAAACCACAATAAAAATTCAAAAAAATGAAGCACAAAAAGTTCCAGAGATGGAAGAAGTCGCACATCGCCACCATGGTGAGGATGCGCAAACAGGGAAGCAACAACATCGAAATCGCCAAGCACTTCGAGACCAGCCCGGAGTCCGTTGCCCTTCAGTTCCACAAGATAAAGGTGGAGACGGGGGTTCCGGTAAAGCGGGGAAAGAAAATCAAGCTATCGAAGCGCCAGCTAAAGCAGCTGGAGCTCGGATACGACAAGGTCAAGAGCGACGCCGCCTTCGAGGAGATGAAGAAAAACGCCCCGACCCTCAGCCCAAGCGAGGTACAGCAGGCGCGCAAGTCCGCCGAGCTATTGACCAAGTGGAGGCCGATTGACTCCCACGACCCGTTCGAGACCACCCCGACCGAGGACCGCATTGAGCTCTTCAGCCTAATTAGAGAGCTCTCGACGGTAGTGGACAAGCTAGTCGAATACTCCAAGCCCGTCGCCACCACCTCCGTTGACGCACGCCTGCGAAACCTTATGGACGGATATCTCGAGATGCTTGACAAGGTTACCAAGCTCGAGAACGAGCTGCTAATATCCAAGCTTACGAAGAAGCCGAGAAAGAAGAGAACACCGAAGCCGGCAGACCATGGCAATCAATAAAAACGAATTAAACCATAAAAAAAACAAATCATGGGACACAATCTAAACTTCAACAAGGCCACGGGGACGTGGTCGTTCGCGAGCAACTCCGAAAAAGCCTGGCACGGACTGGGACAGGTGGTTGACGGCGCAATGACATCAAAGGAGGCTATAGAGCGGGCAAACCTCGACTACGAGGTACAGAAGACCCCGGCCACGATGATTGTCGGGCCGGACGCGGAAAAAATCGAGATACCCGGATACTTCGCCACCTACAGGACCGACACCAACGAGCCGCTGGGCATGGTCAAGTCGCGCTACGAGGTGGTTCAGAACCGGGACGCATTCTCGTTCTTCGACACAATAATCGACCATGGGGAGGCCGTGTTCGAGACCGCCGGGGCGCTGGGAAAGGGGGAGAAAATCTTCATAACCGCCAAGCTGCCGGATGACATACTTGTCGGCGGGGAGGCAGTGCAGCAGTACCTCCTGCTCCACAACTCCCACGACGGGAGCTCATCGGTGGTCGCCGGCCTAACGAGCGTCCGGGTGGTGTGCAACAACACGCTGCAGGCCGCGCTGGGAAGCCTAGAGAACAAGGTGTCCATATCCCACACCAACAAGGCCTCCGACAGACTTCGGGAGGCGGTTCGCGTGATGGGAATCGCCAGCAAGTACTCGCAGCAGGTACAGGACATGTTCAACCGGATGACGGACGTGAAGATGGACGAGGGCCAGTACCGGGAATACTTCCGCGACGTCTTCAAGACCGAGTACAGGGTCAAGAGCCTCGAAGAGGAGGAGCTTAACTCGACCCGCCTGAAGAACATGGTCGACGGGGCGACCCAATTCGCGCTCACGCACCCAACGCAGACCACGGCGGAGACGGACGGAACCCTCTGGGGGGCCTACAACGCCGTGTCCGGATTCTACAGCTACGTCCGCAAGTTCCCGACCGACGAGGCCCGTTTCTCAAGCCAGTTCTTCGGGGCCGCGAACACCAAGATGCTCAAATCGTTCACAAAGGCCGTGGACATGATGTCAAACAGCCTAAATTGAAAATTATGAAAAAAGCAAAGCTGCTGGCCTTAGCCCTCCTGACGTGGGGGGCGGGCCTATTGCAGGCCCAGAACCTCGACCACGCGTACGCCCTGCAGACCGGAAAGTACGACAAGTACCTCAAGAAGTGGAACTGGTCGAAAGCCGAGGACGTGGACTTGAACTTCACCTTCGACGGCAACTACATCAAGATTCACGACGAGTACGGCACCCGAATCTACACCTACGAGGACGGAGGAGAGACGACCGGCTACGACGACGACGGTGACCGCTTCAGCAAGCGTATATGGAAGTCCCTTGACGAGAAGAACAAAAAATGCGTATTCATAATGATTTGGTACAGCAACATAAAGCTGGTCACCTACACCGTTATGTACAGCGACTACGCCTTCCGATACTACATCACAACCCAAAAGGAGCTATAAAATATGAGAAAGACAGAGGCGCCCGCAAGGGCAAGAAGCAAGCTAGGAGCCCTGCTCGACGAGAGGGGACTGACCCTGAGGGGTTTCGCATCCGAGCTATATGAAAAGACGGGATACCTGATAAACGTGACCAACCTATCCAACTACTGCACGGGGTTGAAGCCGATACGCAACGTCGAGATTGCCCGGAAGTTCGCGGAGGCGCTGGACGTCACCATAAATGAAATCGTATGAGCGACCTGATAATCAGAAAGACGGTCGAGCACCTGAACCAAGTCACCGGGGCGGACTTCAGCGCCGACTTCCCGGACACCGTCCAGACCATAAGGGCGCTGGTCGAACTGGGATACGGGCTGGAGGAGATGAGGAGGGTAATCGACAAGAAGTGGCAGCACTGGAGGGGAACGAAGTACCAGAACTACATGCGGCCGAGCACGCTATTCGGAAAGAACTTTGAAAACTACTTAAATGAGCAACGAAATACAAAAGTCAACCCAATCCAACAGCTCTCTGGAGCGGTCGAGCGGGCAAAACAAGCTAATTGGAGACTGGATAAGAAACGAGGTTGAGTACTCCGTCGCAAGGACCTACGAGGGAAAGAAGATAGAGGACTTCACCCACGAGGACATGAAAAAGCTGGTGGAAATCATGGCCCTGTGGAGGCACCACCTGGGAGTAACCAGCGAGCCCACCGAGCAGGAGCTAATCGTAATCTGCCAGTTCGTGTACGACAACTTCAAGCGCATGACCCTCGCCGACATAAGGCTCGCCATGAACTGGGCGATATCGGGAAAGGTAGAGGTGGGATTCGTGACGCAAAAAAACATATCGTCCTACTACGTGTCAAAGGCCATAAACGCATACGCCGAGGCGAAGCGGCACATATACAACGACATGATGGAGAATCGCGAGCGGGTCATGATGCAGCGCGGACTGGAGAAGAAGGTGCAGCACACCCCGGTCGAGAAGGCAAACCAGTTCAGGGAGTATATAGTGTCCCTCTACCAGGCCCACAGCCAGGGCGGGTACTTCTACGACATCTGCGACTTCGCGTACGCATGGCTAAAGAAAACAAACCAGCTCAAGCTCAGCAAGGAAGATATCAACGCGGCGGTGGAATACGGAAAGAAGGCGTACACAAAGATAAAACAAGCGGACGCCGGGTCCGCGGCCGCCTTGTTGCGGCAGAGCATCGCGAAGGAGACCAGGGAGCAGGCCGAGAAGCGGCTGGCCCGCGAGTTCATACTGATAAGGTACTTCGAGTCGACGCCCCTCTCCCAGATTATAGACAGGATTAACATAAGGGACTTCATAGACGATTAAAAAAAAGACATGAAAAAAAGAATAAAACCGGTCATAGACGACAATAAGGTCAAAAAGGTAAAGGAATTTTTAAGGTCGGGAGACAGCATACACGAAGCGGCAAGGTCCGCCGGAGTCAGCTACTAGCCGGCCTGGAAGGTAAGCAGGGGGGGGTACGACATCCCAAAGGCGGAAAGGCGACCAGTCTCGCAAGGCCAGGAGGAAACCGGATACTTCAGCTGGAAAAACTTCAAACTTTACTGATATGGAGGGAATAAGAACCAAGAAAGAGATGGAGGACTTCTACCAGAAGCCCGACCCGTGGGGATACTTCGAGGACACCGAGCACGAGCGCCGCAGGCTCGACCGCACCCTGCACGTAATCGGGTGGGGATACCGCAGCTACAACCGGGCGCTCGACGTCGGCTGCGGGGAGGGGTTTATATCACGCCAGATACCCGCCAACGAGGTGCATGGCATCGACATATCCGAAACCGCCCTCTCCCGACTTCCCCCCAACGTCACGGCCGTTAAGGAGCCAATCGGGAAATACGACCTTGTCGTCAGCACCAACACCATGTACGCCCAATACGACTACGAGTCAATATACCGGACAATCATGTCGGCGGCCTCCAGGTTCATCGTAATCGGTGGAATCAGCGACTGGCTGATAAACAAGGACTGGGGTCGGCAGATTCACTTCGTGGTCATACCCTACCGCAGGGAGAGCCTCAAGATTAGCATTTTCGAGGTGAACACCCCGGCCTTCGAGGGAAACACATTGATTAAATAAACAAAACCAATATGAGGAAAACAATTTTAATCCTTCGCACAATCTGGGTGTACTTCCAGATATACCTAGTAACCCCCTTCGGAATACTATTCAGGATACCGGGCTTCGTGCTGTACGCCCTGATGCTCATCCTTTTCAAGAACCGGGACGACCAGCGGTCGCAGTCGGGAAAGATGACCCGGGCAATGGACGCCATAGTGGAAGACCGCGAACCGAACGCCGACCAGAGCAGGTTCATGGAGGAGTACGCGGACAAGACCCTCAAGCTGGCATACCAGTTCTGGATAGGGGCGGCGCTTATTGCCCTCCTAATCAAATACCTTTAATCCACCCAGATGATAGTACAGACAATACACGAGATTCTAAACCCCTTTGACGTTGACACCCCGTTGGGTTACGGCGTGGCCCTTTTCATGATATCGGGCAGCATACACTCCAACCCGCAGTTCGTGGTCAGGATGTACGAGACCGGGATAGTAAGGACCGTAGACCAGAACGACATCAAGATTTACGGCAACCCGACCACTGGGGAGCCATTGACCCCAAAAAATGAAAAGACTTGAAGCCACAGCACATACTATTGATAATCATCTGCGCAATGGTATTCGCCCTAATGAACATGGCCAAAGACCCTGAGCCAGAAACCAAACCCGCCACGCAGACAAGAGCCTGCGACAGCATCAGGGACGAAAACCTAGAGCTGCAGATAGAGCTTGGAAGGTACCAGGTCGCCCTCGAGATACTGCGCGCCGAGGACAGCGCGGCCGAGGAAAGGATAAGGACAATCATTGAAACGCAGACAGAATAATAAAAATAAATTAAACAGATGAGAAAATTCAAATACCTCGCGACCTGGATTTCATTCTTCGTAACCTCCTTCGTGCTGATAGCCTACTTCGGGATGGCCATGGTCGGCGAGAGGAAGGAGTCGGGATTGAACACTACCCTGGTCTGCATACTGGGCATATTGAACCTGTTCGCCTTCGGGGAGTACGTCCTCCGATACGACAAGGAGGGAAAGCGATGACTGCCCTGCGGAAGTTCACCCGGTTCGACTGCCTTTTGGAGTACGTTCCGCGCAAGAGGCTGCTATTCATAACGTACCTCCGTGGCGCAAGGCTCATACACAGGTGCTGCATCAGGGGGCTTACCAAGAAGATAGCCGGCCAGTTCATATCCTCGTTCGGGGAGCCGCAGGCCGACGACTTATTCAAAATCTCAATGCCGATAATATGAAAGACAACCTTTTAAGGAACCTGACCACCGTAATCTTCTTCTCCGGGCTGACCGCAATGGCCCTTCTATTCGCCGGGAAGTCCACCCGACTGCAGAGCAGGATATCGGTGCTTCAGGGAATGAACTCCGTGCTGGAGGAGAGGAACGCCGAGCTGGAGGCGCGGGCAAAAACCCTCCAAACCCAGATAGACAGCATATCCGGGAAGGTGGAGGCAATCATGGCAAAAGACTCGACCCTCCGCAACAGGAACATTGAATTAGAAAACGAAATCAAAAAAAACAAGAAGACATATGAGACTATTCGCCCTCGCGTTGACGGCTTCAATGCTGACAGCCTTCGACGCTACTTCTCAACAATCGATTGACACGGTCTGCATACCCTCCTCCCAGCTCAAGAGGGCCGTGGAGAGGATTGAGGAGTGCAAGCTGGTCAGGAAGGACCTTGACCTTACCCTGGAGAGGCTTGCCCTCGCCACGTCCAGGCTGGAGCTCAGGGACAGCGCAATCTCATCCCTTAGGGCGATGTCGTCGAGGCAGGACGAGCTGTACCGGAACGCCGAGGATAGGAATAAAAACCTGTCCAAGCAGGTGGATAACCTAGAAAAAGCCCTAGATTTACAATCCAAGGCCTACCGAAGGCAGAGGCTGTCCAAGTGGCTGGCCGGTGCGATAGGGGTGGCCGTAGGAGCAACACTGATAAGATGAGCAAGACAATAGAGACAACAAGCACTGAGACCCCGTTCCTAACGGTGCAGCAGGTGAGGCTTCTAGACGTATTCGTCGTGGCGCCTTTCTGCCTGTACGCCGCCAGCTTCAAATCCTTGCCGAATCCCGTTCGGGCGGGCCTCGCGGTGCTGGGTGTGGCCACCTTCCTGTACAACGGGAACAACTACCTTAAAAACATACCGAAAAAATGAGCAGGGAAAAACCAATGAGCAACGAGGAGTTCATGAACATGGTCGGCAAGCTGTCCGATTCGGACTCGCCGGGACCGACCTACACCACCAAGCCCGGACAGGGCAAGGAGCTGGTGCTGTTCATCGACGGCAACCAGAGCGTATGCCCCTTCACGGCCCCGATACCGTTCTCCGGAAGCATGGGGCAGGTGCAAATAATGCGCCTCCCCTGCAACACCCTGTGCCCCTTCGCCACGGTGCAGGGGGACAAGTGGGTTACCAAGTGCACGGGGGAGTACGACGCCCACCCGCTTTCGAAGGAGCCAGAGATACCCATAATCAACATTCAATGACGACCATAGAGGTAACGATAGACGGAAGCAAGTACTCGGTCCAGCGGGAGACGTTCGACCTGAGGACGGCATACGACGACTTTCTGAACCTGCTTTTCATGTCCGGGGCCGACGTCAACGAGATGGCGGACCTCCTGGCAGAGCAGGCAATAAAAAAAAACCATAAGACCGATGAAGACCAGCCCGTTTCGAATCCTTGCAACATTTGACTACAACGCGCCGACCGGATTCTCGACAGTATCCAGAAACCTTGTGTCCCAGTGGAGGAGGACCTTCGGGGAGGACATGAAAATGGACATCGTGGCCGTGAACTACTTCGGGGAGGACTACTCCGAGGGGCCTAGCATACGCGTCATATCCGCCAAGAAGAAGGACATAGCCCAGGACGACTGGGGAAGGTACGTCTTCATGAGGAGCCTGATTGACATCGACTACGACCTTATATTCATACTGGGGGACCTCGGCACCGCGGTTCCCATGATTCCCCACCTAAAAAAGATTCGCGACGACAAGGCCGCCGCAAACCGGCGGGTTTTCAAGAGCATGCTCTACTTCCCGGTCGACTTCGCGCTCACCCCGAACCTGGGGGTGGGACTGCACTTCTTCGACTATCTGGCCACATACACCGAATTCGGCAGGACCCACGCCATACGCGTCAACCCAAAGGTCGCCAAGAAGATACACGTCGTGCCGCACGGCAACAACTCCGAGAACTTCTTCCCGGCCCCACCCGAAGAGGCCAAGTCCTTCCGACGGGAGTACTTCGGTCCGAACGCCGACAAGTTCATAGTCGGCTCGGTGAACAGGAACCAGTCCAGGAAGGACGTTCCCACGACGATATTCGGATTCATGGAATACTGGGAGGAGCACAACAGAGAATCCCTCCTGTACCTGCACATGCACCCGAAGGACCCCATGGGATGGGACCTTAGGACCATCCTCTCGCAAACACCGCTGAAGGAGGGAAGGGACTTCATGTTCCCGAAGGAGGAGGACTACAACAAGGGGGCCGACGTCAAGAGGCTGAACCTCATATACAACTCGTTCGACTGCTTCCTCAGCACCGCGACCGGGGGAGGATGGGAGCTGACCGTCACGGAGGCCATGAGCGCCCGCAAGCCCGTGATAATACCCAGGCACACCTCGCTCGAGCATCTGGGAGGCCCGAATGGAGAGCGCGCCTACTTCCTCGAGACCCTGTACCCAGTGGTGGCCATGGTGGACAACGTGATTAGGTTCCAGAGCGACCTATACGAAATATCCGACTTGCTCGACACCGTCAAGGGGCACATCGACTCAGGAGACCCAGCCCTCACCTCGAAGCTGGACGCGGCCCAGTCCTTCATATCTGGCCTAGACTGGGCTCCGATAGCCAAGGCCTTCTCCGACGAGATTAGGCGCCTTAAATGAGAAAGGGTCCAAGGTCTCCCGACCATGAACCCCTCCCGTCCCGCAATATCCCCCACAGGGAGGAAATCACTTTGACCAGGCCTTGTAAACAAGGTATCCCACACCCAGAATGATTAGGGTGTTGTGCACGTTGTTTCCGCCCAGCCAGTTCGGAGACTTGATGTCAAAGAGTCCGTTCATGGTCTGAATTTTTACAGGTGAGTAAATTTTGTTTTCGCTTTCAAAGATAATGTTTATTTTCAAACCAAATTTTCTTTCACGTGAGAAGAAGCGGTAGGAAATCGGCGGCTCAAACTCCCGCACCACAAAAAGAGCGGGTATTCGGTTCGTCCAAGAACCCGAAAGGAAGTGCGGCCAGCAGGAACTCCGCCAGCAAAATCGAGCTGAGCGAGAAAATAGTGAACACGCTATCGGACAAGGCCAAGGCCTACAACGAGAAGCGCAAGTCCAAGGTATCGACATCCACGCTCAAGGCGGTAATGCGCCGGGGCATGGGTGCGTACTCGAAGAGCCACAGACCGACCATAACCGGAGGCGCCCCAAACAGCAGGCAGGCCTGGGGATTCGCCAGGGTAAACAAGTTCTTGAAGAAGAAGTCCGGCGAGCCGGTCAAGAAGGCCTACGTCCAAGACGACGACCTGCTTAAAACAGGCGGAATGACAAAGACAAAAAAAGACCCAAAGATTAAGGCGCGCGGCAACTGCTACCAGGCGGCAGCCGAGCTGCTCATGTACTCTGCTATACTAAAGAGGAAGAAGATTGACTTCGAGGGCAAACCTTACCTCGTGCACGCGGAGGTCTCCGGAAAGGGGCCTCTCGAGGGCATAAGATTCGGACACGGATGGGTGGAGGACGACGAGTTCGTCTACGACTTCTCGAACAACATCGAGAGGGTGGTTCCCAAGCAGGTCTACTACCTGCTGGGGCAAGTGGACACGAGCGACCCGAAGAAGTACCGCCGATACTCGCCCGAGCAGGCGAGGGAGAAGCTGCTGACAACGCAGCACTACGGCTGCTGGGACATAGAGACCCAGTACGCGGTGGGGGGACAGCTGAAGCCGGCCCCGACCGAGGATGAGCTCGCCAAGAAGCACGGCGTTCCGCTGGAGACAATAGAGGAGCGGGTGAACGAGGGCGCTCGGGAGGAGTACGAGCACACCTACAGCCGGTCGCTGGCGAGAAAGATTGCCATGCAGCACATCGAGGAGGACCTCGACTACTACCCGAAGCTGAAGGCCGCCATGAAGGCGGCGCAGGGAAGCCTGCTCGAAACCGATATTGACCTGGGGGAGACTTGCGAGACCGTAGAGTCCGGCGAGCGCCAGATTGACCCTGAAAGCATAAGAAAGCTGACCGAGTGCTCGCAGGGGCTTCCGCAGACGAAGTCGTACTACTACGACTACGAGTCTGGCAGGTACACCCCCGGTAGGAGGGAGCTGCACAGAAACATAATAAAGGAGTTCAAGGAGGGGGTGGTGTGCGTGGAGAGGACCCAGCCGATTGCGATACTGATGGGGGGAAGCCCCGCCAGCGGAAAGTCGACATTCCTGAAGAAGTACGCGCCCTACCTGCTAAAGGACGAGATATTGAAGGTCGACGCCGACGAGATTCGGTCCATGCTCCCCGAATACAGGGGATACAACGCCACGCAGACCCACCAGGAGACGAAGGACATAGTCACGACGCTACTCAGCGACAGGAGCATAGGCATACCCTGCAAGTTCGACATCATCTACGACGGCACGATGAACAACACCAAGAGCTACATCCCCCTGATAGACCTATTGAAGGGGTTGGGATACAGGGTGTTCATAGTCTACATAGCAAACGTGCCCTACGAGACAGTGGTAAAGCGGTCGCTGGAGAGGTACAAGCGCTCGGGCAGGTTCGTACCGCTGGAGGTCATAGACGACTTCTTCTCGAAGGGGACGTCCGCGCTAGAGGAGCTGAAGAAGGACGTCGACGGGTACATGGTGGTCGACGGGGGCACCAGCGACTACAAAGTAATCGAGAAGGGCGGCATCGAGCTGCCGAAGGACAGGAAGTACTCCAAGATTGGAACACCGATAAAGGTAACGGAGCAGGAGATAGTGAGGGAGCTGAAGCAGGGTGGAGAGCTCAACCCGGACGACCCGACCGTAAAGGCCGGTGTCGAGCACAGGGCGGGGGCCGCGGGCGGACTGCTCGTGGGAAAGCGCCACTCCGAGGGCGGGATTAAGGCCGTAAACAAGAGCACGGGGCAGCCGCTCGAAATGGAGGGGGGAGAGGTGGTAATTACCAGAAAGGCCGTCTCAGACCCGAGCCCGGTGACGTACAACGGCAAGAAGATGACCAAGCGCCAGGTGCTCAGCGCCATAAACCAGAGCGGCGGGGGAGTCGCCTTCGCCAAGGGCGGAGAGACCCCGGGCGACTGTGGATGCGACAACAAGTAAAAACCCAAAAAAATAAAGATGAGAAGCAAACAAGAGATACAAAAGGAGATATCCGCGACGCAGAAGGTGCTCGCCCGGCAGTCCAGCCAGATGAGCCAGGAGCAGACTGCCGTAATGGAAGGGCTATTGAAATCCCTGCAGGACGAGCTAGCGGCCGTGGAAGAGGGCGAAAGAGCGGCAGCCTCCGCGGCATCCACCCCGTCGATAAAGACGGCGGTGACCCAGGGGGTTGCGTCCGGAGCGGCTGGCTCAACCGCGGCGCTCCTAAAGGGAATGGAGCAGGCCCTGCTAGCCAAACCCGCGGGAGGCGTGGACGAGGAGAAGATTAAGGTCATCATCGACCAGAAGATATCGGAGATGGGGGGTGCGGTCTCATTCGAGCAGCTGAAGCCGTACATCGAGCAGTACCTGGAAACGGCACGCGAAATCGAGCTTACGATTCCAGAATACGGCGTGACGGTCGGAATAGGCCAGGACGACCTGATAATACCCAACTTCTTCAAGGTAATCGACGACATGCTCGTCGGGAACAACGTCTACCTAATCGGGGAGGCGGGAACCGGAAAGACATTTTTGGCCAAGCGCGTGGCCAAGGCCCTGAAGCGCCGCATGTACGTGATAAACTGCTCGCAGTTCACCACCCCCATAGACATCATCGGGGGCCAGACAATCTCCGGGTTCAAGGAGGGTCAGCTGCTGATGGCGTGGGAGCAGGGCGGAATACTTGTGCTTGACGAGATGCCGAAGCTGGACGCGAACACCGCGGGCCTCTTCAACGACCCTCTGGCGCAGAGCAGCAAGACGACCCCCGACGCCGACGCAACAATACCGAACCCCCGAAAGGGAGGCGAACCGATAACAAGGAGCCCGCTGTTCGGGTGCATCGCAACCGGAAACATATACCCCAACAAGGTGGACATGGCCCGGTACGTCGGTAACAACCAGCAGGACCTGTCGCTGCTCGACCGATTCAGCGGGGGCGTTTACTACGTGGGATACAACGACCGCCTGGACGCGGAGCTGTCCCGCTACAAGTTCATCTACGACCTGTTCGTAGGGGAGAAGAGCGGGGCCGAGATTGGAATGCGCTACTACATGATTGAGAAGAACTACACCGCCTTCGCGGTCATATCCCTTCGAACCCTGATAGCCGTTCGGGTCTCCTTTGAGGTCGAGCTGGTGAGGGAGATTCAGAAGATGAACGGCCAGAAGGTGATAAAGAACGGAAAGACGTTCGCCGACGCAGTGGAGTCATTCCTGGTGGCCTTCAACGCGAACCCGGTGGTCAAGAAGGACCTCGTGGACAAGTACAAGCTCACGAAGACCAACTTGAACGCCATGGCCGACGAAGCCATCAAAAAGTTCGTGGCGAAGGACTGGGAGGGGCTTTTGACGAAGGAGTTCTACAAGAAGGGGCAGGTGGCGATTAAGAGTATGGAATCTATGGCGATGGTAAAGAAGGCCGTGACGGAGGAGAGCGTGGTATTCGACGAGTTAAATTCCTAACAGTTGAAGAAGAAGATAACATCCATAAACGGAAAGCCCTACATGGTGGGGGTGTTCGACAGCTATAGGGACCTTCTTGAGTACAACAAGGATAGGAGGACCCTGTGCTCCGTATACACCCGAAACCTGGTGGAGGAGTACTACACAGAATCGGGTGTCCGGGGAGCGGCAAAAGCAAACAAGGAAAACAGGATTAAGCAGTGGCTCGGTACAACGGACTGGAGCCAAGCCCTCGAGGACATCTGGACCTTCATAAACCTGAAGTCCTTGAACACGGCCCTGTCGCAGTTCGCCGACCGCACAACGAATGTCACAACGGTGGGATTCTCGCAGCGAAAAAAGATATTCCTGAACAACCTATACAAGGGGGTCTTCTCTTTCGACCTGGCCGCGCCGTACCTATACCCGAAGAAGGAGTTCTACAGCCCCTACTTCGGACAGGAGGTGGGTTGGCAGCAGGTCGACTCCGAGGGGGTCGAGCCTCTTTTGAAGTACTACTACAACGGAGAGCCACGGCACGAGCTCGAGCAGAGGGACGTTTACGACAGCGACGGAAACCCCGTCCTTACGAGCACGTACGACAGGGCCAAGTGCTACATCGACCTGCCTAAGCCGAAGAAGGAGGGTTTCACGGTGGACCTATTCGTGGTAAGCACCTACAGCTACAGAATTGACGCCGACCAGCTGGTGTGGAACGCGCTGGCGATAAACGCCGTGGCCAAGACAATATACGACGCCGGCATCCAGTTGAGGATATGGTCGATAACACCACTGTCGATTGAGCAGGGTTACAACATGGCGCTGATAACTAGGTTGAAGGACTACGACGAGGCTCTCGACGACAACTCTGTGTCCATAGTGGCCGCCGACCCGCGGTTCTACCGGGTTCACAGCTTCCGATGCAGGTCGTACCTCGCCGACGAACTTGGGGAACCTAGGGCAATGGGGGAAGGCATGGGGATGAGCCTGAAGGACGAGAAAAGCGCCAAAGAGGTGATGCTGAAGACTTTCGAGGAGCTGGAGATTTACGACGACCCGGCAACGCAGAAGATTTACCCCGACAACAAGATATTCATAAAGCAGTGCCTCAGCGAGGCCGACGGCATAGCCGAGTACCGCAGGGTCATAGAGTACTTCGAGATGTACTCCGACTACCAGGGCCTCGGGCAGGGAACCGAAATCGACACCTTCAACGTGTGGTGGAGGGACTTTCTCAAGACCGGCTCCTCCGTCTCATACGACCAATACCTCGAGTCGAGGGGAATAAAAAGAAAAGCCGCATGAACAAGAACCAGTACGAGACAATAACAGAGCTGATTGCCGAGCACGACGAATACGTCGCGGAGCACGGAATAGGAAACTCATCCTTCAAGGCGGTATTCGAAGACGAGGCGGGCGACGACTTCGTGCTCATGCAGAAGGTTACCCTGAGCGCAGACCTGAGCGAGCCCAGATACAGGCAGAGCATGGTCAAGGTCGACAAAGCCGGGTTCACGTACGAAATGGAGCCCCGGTACTTCGGGGACGGCGGGTTCATCGAGCACGTCAAGAAACTTAAAAAAATAAAGATATAGTGGCCGACAACAAAACCATACTCGAACAGCTCGGACTGTCGAAGTCCCAGATTAAGCAGCTACCAAAATCAATTAGGGACGAGGCCGACATGATTGACGGCACACGGGAAATCGTCGGCAAGATGCCGGAGGGGGAGCCGCGCTCCATAATGAACTCCTCCGTGGGGGAGGCGATTGAGATTTTCAAGAACCAGCTTCTTGAGCAGGAGGAGGTCGAGCTGACGGAGCTGCAGAAGAAGCAGATTCAGGAGCACAAGCCTAAGGAGGCAAAAGATGAAAAGCCCGGGGAGGAGGACGCCCCGCAGGGAGACGACAAACCATCGGGAGAGGACCAGCCCGGAGCGGAAGACACCCCTGAAGGGGACGACCGGCCCGCAGCGGACGATGAACCCAAAGCGGGAGGCGACGACGGCGATACGGGTGGGGGAGATGACGGAGGAGGCGGAGGAGACGGTGGCGACACCGGCGGAGGAGAAGACGGGGGAGGACGAGACGGCGACGGCGAGGAGCCGAAGGACCTCGGCGGGGAGGACATACCCAGAGTTTCCGGCGGAGGCGGGGGAGGCGGCGTTCCGCCACCACCACTTGACATACCGGAGGACGCATACCCGATTCCCAGAATCGGGAAAGCCGCGGAAAAGATGCTGGACGGATGGAGCTTTGTTGACTTCACCCACGGGATGTCCCTCAAAGAGCCTAAATGGAAGCCAACGGGCATAGGCGTTCCTGACCTATTCTTCATGTGGTCGGTGGAGCAGTGGGTGATAGCGTGGAACGCCATGCTAATAACTGAATGGTCCCCACAGCCCGCGACGCTTCACAACATAAACCTATTCAGCCTCATGCAGTACAAGTGGGAGAGGATGAAGGGCAAGCAGACGAAGGCGCTCGACAGGTACTACATATACTCCCAGTACACGGACTTCTTGCTCTTCTTCCTAAACTGTGAGAAAGAGAGGACCATAGGCGAAGAGGCGCTGAGGTTCATGACTCCGGATGGCAGCTACATAAAATCCGAGTTCGCCCCCGAATGGGAAAACGGCGAGCTGCCTCGCAGGCTATTTCCTAATTCACTGGTAAGACCGTTCGAGAACTACCTCCCGTACATGCAGAAGGCCGGATACTATCCGGGCGAGCAGCCAAGCGACATCGACAAGACGCTAACGAGGTTCCTGCCACGGGCGGAGGCGATACTCGACCCTTTGATGCCGGCTATATTCGCCGAGAGCTACGAGCAGAAAATCGAAAGGCTTTTCGAGCTCAACAAATACACGAGATGGGCAGGAGGTGGGATGTACTACACGAACGGATTCATGGAAGGTGTTGGCGTGACCGTTGTACCGATAAAGAACTCAAAATACATCAGATACGTGGAGATGGTCAAGTACAACAACCTTGCACTGGCGGAGAACAGGGGAAGGCTCAGCGGAGGCGTGAAGGACGTGTACAAGTTGAAGTTTGAAGAGGGGAAGGGAAAAAAGCTGTACGCCCTGCACGAGTACTCATCCATTAAGGGCCTTAAAGACGACTTTTTGGGATTGGACACAAATGAAAGCACACTCTACACGAGAGAGCTTGAAAACCCGTACGACGCATATCTCCTGACCAGGAAAATGTGGTACTCGTCGATGTTCTTCAATTCCAACGACAGCGGGTTTGCCCCTCCATACACTGTCAACATGTTTTCATACAACTGCGAAGTCAGGGAAATCGAGTCGGCTCTCTCGGTGTACCTAAAGTTCAACAGGAGCATCAACGGACTGTCTTGGAAAATGCTCGTAACAAACGGAAAGACAAACCCCTCCGTGTATTTCCACGCCAAGACCGCGGACGGGTCGTTCAACCCGAATCCGTCCAGCGCGGCATGGGACGACCACTCATACTCGAACGCCTATTCGATAGCCTGGTACGAAAAAGGGCCGACAGGACAATACTCAATAAACATAACCCTCCCGGGACTATCCGAAGTCGCGAAGTCTTCCGAGCCAATTAGGATGAAGCCGGCCGAAGAACCGCCCGCGGCCCCAACCACGCCACCGCGAAAGAAAAGGCCGTCACGGGCGAGGAAGCAGAAGAGCGAGGAGTACAAGGCCGTCGAGGCGGAGATTAAATCGCTGAAGAGCGCCCTGAAGTACCTCCCGAAGGAGGAGCAGGACGAAATCAGGCAGGAGATAGAGGCACTAACACAATCACTGAAACACATATAAAATGGCAACAAAAAAGATTGAAAAGCTGAAGAAGGAGATTGCGTCGATGGAGGCGGTTTACTCGAAGCAGTCAACGTCCGAGGCGACCAAGAAGATATTGAAGCGCTCGATAGAGGCGGCCAAGACCAAGCTCGAAAAGGAGGAGGCGCTAACCAAGAAGCTGAAGACCGCGATGTACGGACCTAAACCGGCCGAAGAGCCGAAGAAGGAGGAACCGAAGAAGGAAGAGCCTTCCAAGCCGAAGAGGGCCGCCAAGCCATCCACCGCCCTCAGCAAGCTGATGCGCCGCGTGCGAAGCAAGGGGTACGAGCCCTACAAGGGGAAGAAAATAGACCTCCTGCGAGACGGGGGTAGAAAGGCCAAGGCACCCGGGAAGAAGGTGTCGAAGACCGGAAGGACATACTGGGAGAGCCGCCCGAACAGAATCGACCTGAAGCAGAAGGCGAAGAAGTCTCCATATCTGAAAGAGGGTGGAACGGTTCCCAGCTCGGCCTACGGGGACATGGTGTACAACACGCTTGAGATGGCGCTATCGTCGATTAAGACGCTGGTGAACCCGCAGAACTACTCGATTCTAAAGAAGGAGAAGAAGTACATGGTCACCACCAACAGGCGGTCCGGAATCTTCTCGAAGGAGGGATGGGAGAACTTCGGCCACGTCCTGAGCAACAGCACCCTCTACAAGGGTACAATCGGAAGGCTCGAGTTCGGAGGTGTCGCCGGTTACGAAGAGGGCGGGGAGAGCGGTAATATCATCGACAGCTATTTCGAGGTCGCCACAAAGAGCCCAAGCGTTGATTCGTTGAAAAAGAGTAAAGAGGGGGATGGATTCACCTTTGTAAACAAGGATGACAACGAGTGCAAGGTCACCGTATACTACGACGAGGACTCAGAAACGGTTGTAATGAAGCAGGACTACCAAGACGGAAACCCGCCCGAAGACGACGAGGTATCGCTTTCAAGTTTCAAAAAATACCTTTCAAAAGATAAAATGAAAGACGGCGGCTACATGGCCGGGGGTGGGGAATTGCCAAAAAGCATCACCGACTATTTCGAGGACAACGAATACCGCTTCCTTAAGAGCAAAGGCGAATACGTTATTGTTAACAGCAGCCTTAAAGCTGACGAGCGCAGCGACTCCGGCGCCATGGAAAAGCTGGACATCGTGAATGAGATTAAGAAAGCCGGCGGTACTGCAAGGATGGATAACGGAAAGGTTTATTTCAATTTTCATGAAGGCGGCCACATGGCCGGGGGTGGGGATACGTCTTCGCCTAACGTTAAATTCATGAAATGGTTTGTCGACTGGTCAAAGGGAGTCGATGAACACATCCACGTGTCAATAAGCATACCCAATGAGTTTTCATCTCCAGTAAAAGACGATAGCGGTAAAATTGTTATGCTCGACGTGATTGAGAAGAAGGGGGATGCGGATGCAAAGAAGTACATGGATGAAATTTTGAAAAGGGCCGATGATTTCGGCGTGTCAATTTACTTGCAACCCATACCTAGAACGCATAATTTGAAATCCCAGGAGCATAAGGACAAAATCACCAAGGATTACCTGATAAAATACTATGGGAAATTCGGTTTTGAAAACACGGATGGCGGGTTCATGGTTAAGGCGCCTAAAATGGCCGGAGGTGGTGAGATTGGAGAAAAGCAAGTGGCTGAAAAGCTGGCTTCCGAAATGAAAAAGAGGGGACTGGGAGACGGAACTTACAAGCCGCTGCCAGCTTTTTGCATTATTCATACGTACGATTCAAATACAAGAGTGGAAGTTGAAGAAATGGAGTACGATTTGGAAAAGAGTAAGCCAAGAAAAGGTGAATCTGCCGAATACAAGTACAGAGCAGTTTGGATAAGTATTAAAAAAGATGGAAAAACACTATATGAGGGTTTGGATATGCAGAAGGCGCTTTCCACATTGACTGGAAAAAAATACTTTGACGGTGGCTATATGGCCAAAGGCGGTGCGACCGAGCACGGCCTAATGGTCGGAGACATGATAGTACTCGCAAAAGGACCGATACTAGGCATAATCGATGAAAACGGAGAGCCAGTGTCCGTAAACATAGAGACCGGGGACAGGAGAAGCGCGAAAGAGAAGAAAGAAGAAGGCGGTGAGACCGAATACGCATCGGGCGGAAACGTCATGAAGGATTACGAGAAGGTGGAGGGAACCAACTACGAGCTGAAAATCCAGGTCTACTACGACAAGGGCGGAATGAACTACTTCACGTCGAGACCCGAGCAGCGGGGATACTACGCCTCGGTTACTCCGGTCCAGGTCGAGCGCAGGCCCGGCGGTATCATGGTCGAGTCGTACGCCGCGTTCTCCGGGGTAAAGATGCTCGTGCTTCCGGTGCAGCGGCAATCTCCGAAGGCGGAGGCCGAGGCTAGGCAGAAGGCAATGGAGGTTCTCCCCGAGCTCAAGGAGGCGATTAAAGAAAGGATAAAATCAAAAATGGGCAAATGAAGAGGCTATTGACAAAGGCGGAGACAGACAGGCTTACCAAGGCCTGGTCCAGCGACCTCACCCTGGCGAACCTCACTGTGCAGGCGAAGGTGTTCAACCCGTACGGGATGGGAACATGGTACCTGCTGGCGCTAAACCCGGACGGGGGCGACGAGCTGTTCGCCATAGTGGACCTTATGTTCCTCGAGGTGGGCTCCGTGAGCCTTCACGAGCTTTCGGGGGTCAGGGTTCCACCCTTCAACATGCCATTGGAGCGGGACAGGTACTTCGAGCCCAGAAGGGCCGACGAGCTATACCGCGAGCTAAGCGCGTCCAGGGCGTCGGGAACGGCGAACTTCGCGGCCGGCGG
>SXGQ01121251.1_pt1 | contig 21183 bp, 17 predicted proteins | sample 3178371 | NCBI WGS metagenome assembly SXGQ01 (sample SAMN11356859, study PRJNA531348) | freshwater metagenome | isolation source: freshwater sample F1-20 | place: China: Fuxian Lake, Yuxi | collected 2017-12-25 | reverse complement strand
TGAAATTGCTTCCATCTATTTGGCTGATCCTTCAACTTGTATCTCAAAGAATCCCTTTTGAATTGATCATAATCATTTCTGCTCCAGTCGATCAATGAAAAATAGGTACCTACTTTTAAGTTGCGTTTTCGCAACGCTGAAAAAAGCGGTTCAAGTAAATCACGTTTGGCAGGAGTATTTCGCACAACATTGTAATGATCTTGCTTTGTATTCCACAACGCCACCCCATCGTGGTGCTTGGTGGTCATGACGGCATATCTCGCACCTGACTGTTGAATCAAATCAGCCCAATCCGATGGATTGTATTTGCTTGCTGTAAACCCATCCAATTGTTTCATGTACTCATCATAGGGCATGAGCTTATTATAAAAACTCCAGCTTTCATCAACTCCCTTCACCGCATAAATTCCCCAATGTATGAAAATGCCAAGTTTGGCATCTTGAAACCATTGCATTTTTGATTTTATTGTTTCTGCAGGAATTTTATCCTGTGCACACAGCTGTTGAAAAATCAACAAAGATGAGAGTAAAAAAAGTCTGAATATTTTCATACGAAAAGATTGAACAGGTATCGTAAATCTATGAAGATTTAGATGTTTCTTGAATAGCTTCAGGTTTTTTCTTTACAGCCACCAAATCTTCATAATTCACTTGAAGCTGCATGGAACCAAGGGTAACAAAAGCCTTCTTTCCTCTGAGTTCGCTCAGTACAGCAATTTTGTTGTTTTGTTTCATCATCACATGATCTCCCACAGCGGGTTTTTTTGCAAGTAAAATAAAGTTGCTGTCAATTTTCTTCTTAGCTTTTTCTTTTACCTGCTTTTCTTTTTGATTGAACAAAAGTGCCTGTAAATTTTTGATCAATTGTTTTTTATCCTCCTCAGCATCCATTCTCTTCCAATCAAAAACCACCTGCTTTAACTTTCGCTCCATGTCTTTCAAATAAACAAGCTTATCCTCTGCAATTTTATTCTGCTCTTTTAGCAATTCAACTTGCTGCCGGTGTTTTTCTCTGTTCAATTCCTCATGTAATTTTTTCCGCTGCACTTCATTTTCCTTGATCAATTTCTGAAGTTCTTTCTCCTTGTTCTCCAACTTTCTCAGCTCCTGTTCAGTTTTATTCAGTAGCTTATCCAATGTAAAATGATGTTCGTCCACCAACGATTTGGCTCTTTCAATCAACTGCGCAGAGAGCCCGATTCTTTCTGCAATGGAAAAAGTATAGGAACTGCCTGGCTTCCCAATATTCAATTTGTACTCTGGTAAGAGATGTTTTTCATCAAATGCCATGGCGCCATTTACAATGCCGGGTGTTTTACTCGCCATTACTTTGAGATTGAGATAATGGGTTGTTACAATTCCAAAAGCGTGTTTTTTTATAAGTTGTTCCAAAAATACTTCTGCAAAAGCCCCACCTAAACTTGGATCACTTCCGCTTCCCAATTCATCAATGAAAAACATGGTTCTGCCATTGGCCTCTTCCATGAAATATTTCATGTTTTTGAGATGGGCACTGTAAGTGCTCAATTCAAATTCGATGCTTTGGGTATCTCCGATGTGAATCATCAGCTGTTTGAATATCCCAAAAGTTGATTCTGGATGCGCAGGGATCAGCAAGCCAGATTGGACCATGAGCTGAAGGAGCCCTGTGGTCTTAAGGCATACGGTCTTCCCTCCGGCGTTGGGTCCGGATATAACCAGTATTCTTTGCTTTTCATTCAGGTAAAGGTCAAGCGGCACAACTTTTTTCCCACTTTTTTTATTGTACAGCAATAGCAATGGGTGGGTTGCTTTGACCAATTTCACCTCAGCATTTTCAGTAACATGCGGCAGATGTCCATCCATCATTTGGGCAAGCTTTGCTTTGGCTCGAACGAAGTCAAATTCTCCAATGATCTCCATGTATTGTTTCAGGAGAGGCGCATGCACAGAAAGTTGAGAAGTGAGTTGTTTGAGGATCCTGTATTCTTCATCTTTTTCATCATTTTCCAAAGAATAAATATCATTGTTGATATCGATTGTCTCTTCAGGCTCGATGAAGGATGTTCTCCTGGAATCACTTTCCCCATGCAGAATACCTTTTACAATTCTTTTATGCTCTGCATAAATGGCAAGTACGCGGCGTCCATTCAAGAATGACTCTTCAATGTCTGCGATGTATCCAGATTTTTGAAGTTTGCTCAATATGCGCTCGAATGAGCGCCTTTGTTCATTTCGCTTTTTGTAAAGCTGCATCCGGATCCTTGACAATTCATCTGATGCCGTATCCATGACACGGGCATCATCGCCGATGATTTTTTGTATGGATGTTGAAATAGATTTTTCGATACGGGTGGCAGAGAGAATAGCATATAAAGATGAGTACCGGTCAATCCGCTCATCATCAAACCATCGAAAAATACTTTCAATATTGTCTGCAAGACTTTTAAATTGCAGAAAGACTTCGCCAGTAAGCACAGCTCCTGGTATCGACAGAAGTTTTACCTCTTTTTGCAAATTGAAAACCGTTCCATGCTGGAATGTCTGACCCATCGCAAGCAATTGAGCATACTGATAGGTCTGCCGAAGTTCAGTTTCAATAAACTCTTTTCTGGTATGGATTCTCAAGGACTCAGCCTTATCTTTTCCAATGAGGGTCTGGGTTTGTTCAACCAGCAATGCCTTGATTTTATCAAATTCCAGTTGAATGGGGGCTGATTCAGGATAAAACCTCATGTTAAATGAAATCTAATTTCACTGCAAAAGTACAGCTAATTTAACAGGTAACCTTTTTAGAATTAACTTTGTGAAGCGCAACTTTATCCGCATATGAAAAGAATAAGCATAGCCATTACTTGCCTGGTATTCATGTTCACTGCATGTGCACAGGTAGATAAAAAAAAGACAGACAACCCATCAAAAAAAATCAACTCGAAATCTATGAATACGGAGAAAATCACTTTGGGATCAGGATGTTTTTGGTGCACAGAGGCAATTTATGAACAAGTGAAAGGTGTTGTAAAAGTGACCAGCGGTTATTGCAACGGACATGTTGAAAATCCCACCTACGAGGAGGTCTGTGAAAAAACAACCGGCCACACAGAAGTATGTGAAATTGAGTTTGATCCACAACAGGTAACGGTTGATGAATTGCTTGAAATTTTTTGGCAAGTGCATGATCCAACCACCTTGAATAAACAAGGCAATGATGTTGGTCCACAATACAGAAGCGCTGTCTTCTACCACAATGAAAAGCAGAAGGAAAGAGCTGAATACTACAAGAAGCAACTTGATGAAAGTGGTGCCTATGCTGCTAAAATTGTAACCGCCATAGAACCCATCAAGAATTTTTATTCAGCTGAAAAATATCACCAGGATTATTACAAAGACAACAGCAGTCAGCCCTATTGCTATTTTGTCATCAGACCAAAACTTGAAAAATTTGAAAAAGTTTTCAAGGATAAATTAAAAACGAAATAGTCAACCATGCATGCCTCCCGAACTGGTTTGCTTTTAAGCTATTTCCTGCTCTGTTTGCCATACGTACATGCACAATCCAGCAATGGCGAAAAAAAATTTACCCGCGCAGATACACTTCGAGGCAGTTTGAGCAAGGCAAGAACCTGGTGGGACGTGCAGCATTATACCATACTGGTTGAACCCGATTACAACAACAAAACCATTTCTGGAAAAGTTGATATTCAATTCAAGGCCCTTGCTGTGCATGATACCATGCAAATTGATTTACAGGAACCCTTGCAGCTCAACAAGGCCTATCTGGGTGACGAGAAACTGGATTTTTCCAGAGACGGAAATGCTTATTTCATTGTATTGAAAAAAGCAATCAAAACGGGTACGGATGCAATGCTTGCATTGTCCTTCAGCGGGAAAGTGACAGAGGCCGTCAGGCCGCCATGGGATGGTGGCTGGATTTTTTCAAAAGATAAGAAAGGCAATCCCTGGATGAGTGTCGCCTGCCAGGGATTGGGTGCAAGTGTCTGGTATCCCTGCAAGGATCATCAAAGCGATGAGCCCGACAGAGGTGCTTTGCTCAGGATCTCCGTTCCCGATACGTTGATGGCGATTGGAAATGGCAGGCTGAAAGGAAAACAGCAATACAAGATGGGTTGGACAGTCTACGATTGGGAAGTGAAAAATCCAATCAACAATTACAACATCATCCCCTACATCGGCAAATACACACATTTCAATGAAAGCTATGCCGGTGAAAAAGGAAAACTGGACTGTGACTTTTGGGTGCTAGAGGATGAACTGGAGAAAGCAAAAGAACAATTCAAGCAAGTGCCCCTTATGCTCAAGGCTTTCGAGTATTGGTTGGGTCCTTATCCATTTTACGAAGACGGATTCAAGTTGGTTCAGTCTCCGCATTTAGGAATGGAGCACCAAAGTGCAGTTGCGTATGGAAATGGATTCCAAAATGGATACCGTGGAAGAGATCTCTCCGGTTCAGGTTGGGGGCTCAAATGGGATTTCATCATCGTGCATGAAAGCGGGCACGAATGGTTTGGGAATAACATCACATCGAATGATTTGGCCGATATGTGGCTGCACGAGAGCTTTACCAACTACAGCGAAACACTGTTTACAGATTATCACTATGGAACAGAAGCAGGAAACGCATATGTACAGGGAACCAGGGCATTGATTAGAAATGATGCCCCCATTATTGCGAAATACAATGTAAATGATCAGGGATCTGGTGACATGTATTACAAGGGAGGAAATCTAATTCATGCCATCCGACAAATTTTCAAATCCGATGAAAAATTCAGAGCTGCTTTGAGAGAATTGAATCAAATATTCCATCATAAAACGGTCAATACTGAACAAGTTGAAAAATTTTTCAGCAACAAAGCCGGCATCAATCTTTCCCCGGTATTTGATCAGTATCTAAGAAACACTGCCATCCCAACACTTGAAATCAGAAAAGAAAAAAAAGAAATAAAATATCGATGGACGGATTGCATTTCATCTTTCAACATGCCGGTTCGGTTATTTTCTGATAAAGATTCTAAATGGATCTACCCAACAATCAATTGGAAAACATTGAAAACCTCATCAAACTTCAGCAAGTTGACAGTGGATAAGAATTTTTATGTGGGATTGAAACAATCAAACTGATCAATCCGCAGTTTTGATCCTCCCCGCCTTGACAAATCTTCTTTGCCAGTAAGGTTCATCCAAATCACTGATGATTACTCCATTGGATGTAGATGCATGTACAAATTTGTTGTTGTTGATATAGAGTCCCACATGTGAAATGCCTCCGGATGTATTGAAAAAAACCAGGTCGCCTTCCTGCAATTGACTTCTGTCTATTTCCGAGCAGAACGCCGCCTGCTCTCTTGAAGTACGAGGAAGCTGAACGGCAAAAGCGTCATTTGCCAATCCCTGTACAAATGCAGAACAATCAATTCCCTCTTTAGAGGTCCCGCCAATACGGTATGGGACAGCATACCACTGATGTATATATTCTACCAGTTTTTTATTGGTGAGCTTTTCTACTTCGATATCCAGCAAAACAGAATACCTGAAAAAATAACTGGGAATAAATTCAATCCCTGGTAAATCATTCAGGTAATTCGATGAAGGTGCGTCTTCAATGAATTTAATGGTGGCCTCCGCAGTGTATTGACTTTTCTTACCGGGATTCAACACAACGGCAATATCATCGAAATAGGGTGAGGTATGTTGGGCTTTCTTGGCCCCGGGGATGGGTTTAAACAAGGCGCAGGATGAGAACAAGGATGCGGTGAGACAGCCCAATAGAAGCTTGCTCACAAAAGACTCTCCCCGCGTCATTTTCTTGCCTAAAATGTGGAAAATACTCCTCTCCATTTAATGTTTTATTTGCGAAATTCGAATTTCGCTTATGTCACGCTTTTCCCACCTACATGTACATACCCAGTATTCTTTGCTTGATGGCGCTGCCAACATTGGCGCATTGTACAAAAAGGCGATGGACGATGGGATGCCCGGACTTGCCATTTCTGATCACGGCAACATGTTTGGTGTTTTCCAGTTTGTTGCAGAAGCTTACAAGCACAAAGTAAACCCGGACGACAAAAATAGTCCTTTGAAGGTAAAACCCATCGTGGGTTGTGAATTTTATATCACAGAGAACAGACACAGAAAAACGTTTTCAAAGGAAGAAAAAGATCCCAGACACCATCAAATTCTTTTGGCAAAGAATGAAACGGGTTATCGAAACCTGGTAAAGCTGACCTCATTGGGCTATATCGAGGGGCTCTACAGCAAATATCCAAGGATAGACAAGGAACTTATCCATAAATACCACGAAGGTCTGATAGCAACCACTTGTTGTTTGGGTGCATTGGTTCCACAAACCATCATGAAAAAAGGTGAAGAGGAAGGAGAAAATGAATTCAAATGGTGGTTGAATATTTTTCAGGAAGATTATTATGTTGAGCTGCAGCGACATGGTATGGAGGAACAGGATCGGGTCAACAAAACGCTGCTGAAATTCGCCAAGAAATACAATGTAAAAGTGATCGCATCAAACGATTCACATTATGTTGACCAATCAGACTTCAATGCGCACGACATTTTATTATGTATCAATACGGGAGAAAAAGTTTCTACCCCTGCGGCAAGAGAATTTACCGATGACGATGCAAGCTTTAGAAACAAACGATTTGCCTTTCCCAATGATCAGTTTTATTTCAAGACAACGGAAGAGATGTCGAAAGTATTTGGTGATTTGGAAGAGGCCATTGACAATACAAATGAAATAGTTGACAAAGTTGAAGTATTGGATCTCAAAAGAGACATCCTTCTCCCCCATTTTGTTGTACCCAATAAATTCAAATCACAGGATGAATACTTGGAGCATATTACCCGCGAAGGGGCTCAAAAAAGGTATGAGATCCTCGGTCCAGAAATTGAGGAGCGCATTGCCTTTGAATTGTTCACCATCCAAACAATGGGATTCGCTGGTTATTTTTTGATTGTGTCCGATTTCATCAAAGCTGGTCGTGACTTAGGAGTCTTCATAGGACCGGGGCGTGGTTCGGCTGCTGGCAGTGTGGTTGCCTATTGCATTGGCATCACCAACATCGATCCGATTAAATACAATTTGCTGTTTGAGCGTTTCCTGAATCCAGATAGAAAATCAATGCCGGATATTGATACAGACTTTGATGATGAAGGAAGACAGAAAGTGATTGACTATGTCGTAGACAAATATGGCAAGAATCAGGTTGCGCAGATCATCACCTATGGCACGATGGCAGCCAAGATGAGCATCAAGGATGTAGCGAGGACCCTTGATCTCCCCTTGCCGGAAAGCAATGCATTGGCCAAGCTCGTACCTGAAAAACCTGGAATTTCACTCAAAAGACTGTTGCATGCTCCTTTGAATGGAGAGAAAAGTCTCTCTGAAAAAGAAGGGCTCAATCCGGATGAATTAGAGAACTCAAAAAAATTAAGAGAGATATACGAAGACGGAGAAATCAGGGGCAGGGTATTGCACGAAGCAGAAATCTTGGAGGGATCAGTTAGGAATACGGGTATTCATGCAGCTGGCATCATCATTGCTCCAAAAGACCTGACAGAACTGCTGCCTGTCTGCACGGCAAAGGACTCTCCGATGTGGGTTACGCAAATTGAAGGAAGTGTGATAGAGGAAGCTGGAGTTATCAAGATGGACTTCCTTGGACTCAAGACGCTGAATATCATCAAGACATCTTTGCAATTGATAAAAATGAACCATGGAGTTGAAATCGATATTGATAAAATTCCATTGGATGATGAAAGAACTTTCAAACTTTATCAAAAAGGCGAAACCATTGGAACATTTCAGTTTGAGAGTCCGGGTATGCAAAAATACCTCCGCGATTTGAAGCCTGATAAATTTGAAGACCTGATTGCGATGAACGCATTGTACCGCCCCGGTCCATTGGAATACATTCCCAACTTCATCAACAGAAAACATGGTCGGGAGGAAATATCCTACGACTTGCCTGCCATGCAGGAATATTTGGAAGAGACCTATGGCATCACCGTCTATCAAGAGCAGGTAATGTTGCTGGCGCAGAAACTGGCAGGATTCAGCAAAGGTGATGCAGATGTACTCAGAAAAGCAATGGGTAAAAAACAGAAGTCCGTTTTGGACAAGATGAAACCACAGTTCATTGGAAAAGCAGCTGAGAAAGGGTTTCCGGAGGACAAGCTTCAAAAAATTTGGACCGATTGGGAAGCATTTGCCCAGTATGCGTTCAACAAATCACACAGTACTTGTTACGCATACATTGCTTATCAGACTGCCTACTTAAAAGCGCATTATCCATCAGAATACATGGCAGCTGTACTGAATCATGCTGGCTCTATTGAAAAAATTACTTTTTTCATGGAAGAGTGCAAACGGATGGGATTGAATGTACTCGGTCCTGATATCAACGAATCGTTGCAAAGTTTTGCAGTCAACAAAAAAGGAGAAATTCGAATTGGTCTTGGCGGACTGAAAGGCGTTGGCGAAGCTGCCGTTGAATCAATTATTGCAGAGAGAATGAAGAATGGCACTTATCCTTCTATTTTTGATCTTGTCAAAAGAGTCAATCAACGGGCGGTAAATAAAAAGTCGCTGGAGAGCCTTGCCATGTCTGGCGCATTCGATTGTTTTACCTCAATGCACCGTGCACAGTATTTTCATCAACCTGAAGGTGACACATCAAATGGATTGGAAAAAATCATACGATTTGGAAATATCTGGCAGAGTCAATCTACATCCAATCAAAATACTCTTTTTGGCGATTTGTCCATGGTGCAAGAAATTCCTCCTCCTAAAATTCCAGATTGCAGCCCTTGGTCGCTCACAGAGTTATTGGATAAAGAAAAAGAAGTTACGGGAATGTTCTTAAGTGGGCATCCACTCGATCATTACAAATTTGAATTGAAGCATTATGGGATTTGTCCGATTCACGACTTCAATGATTTTAAAGACGGTATTGAATTGCAAAAAAGTCCCACGCAAACCCTCAAGCTCGCAGGACTCGTCACTTCCTCTCAGCATAAAATATCAAGAGCAGGAAAAAAATATGGAAGTCTGGCGATCGAAGATTTCAGCGGGAAGGTTGAGCTTACGTTGTTTGGAGATCAATATGTGAAATTTTCAAACTATTTCAATGCCGGCACCTGCATACATGTGAAAGGTAATTTTGAAAAATGGGAAAGCAGAAATGAGTGGAATTTCAGGGTAACTGAGATTTGCCTACTGGAAACCATCAAAAAAGTTTGTACCAAGCAGGTTCAAATTACATTGCAGGCCGGGGCAATCAATGCAGGATATATTGAATTCTTCAAAAAAAATATGAAAAAAAATCCAGGGAGGTCAAGGTTAAAACTTGTAATGGTAGACCAGATAGAAAAACTGGTTGTCCAAATGCGCACCACAGAGAAAGGATTTGAGATGAATGACGAAATGGCTGATTTTTTGGAAAAAAATCCCCTGATGGAGGTACAAGTTGACGCAGTTTGAGCCCAAATAAGACATTTATGAAAATTTAAAAAATGGAATTAGTTTTGCATTCTTATTTATATTCTTCACCCTCAATAAAAATACATGGCAAAGGAATTTACTGACAGCAATTTTCAGGCAGAAGTTATGGATTCAGATAAGCTGACAATGATCGATTTTTGGGCAGAATGGTGTGGTCCATGCCGCGCAATTGGTCCGGTTATCGAAGAACTTTCCAAAGAGTGGGAAGGAAAAGTAAACGTGGGAAAGGTAAACGTTGACCACAATCCTCAATTATCCATGAATTATGGCATCACCTCTATTCCTGCTATTCTATTCATTAAGAACGGACAGGTAGTTGACAAACTGGTTGGTGCTCAACCCAAGGGAAATTTTGTGAGAAAGATCGAAGCACACCTATAAGCACGAATTTCATTACATTTGAAACCGCCTACACAGGCGGTTTTTTATTTATATGGCAACCATTAGAAAACAAAGCATCTATTCATCCCTGTTCATTTATGCAGGATTTGTTTTTGGCGCCATCAATGTGCTTTATTTTTTCCCTGCTTACTTCAGCCCTGAGCAGTTCGGGTTGACGAGGATCCTCATGGACATTGCACTGATTTTTTCAACCCTCTGTACGGCAGGGATGATTCCCATTGCGTTTAAATTTTCTCCCTTTTACAAACATCACCTGGATAAATCTAAAAATGATTTATTTACTGTTACGTTTTTAATTGCGCTGGTCGCTTGCTTGTTGATGTTGCTTTTCCTACCCTATTTAGAACCTATCATCATTCGCAAGTTTGGCTACCGTTCACCCCTGCTGATTGAATATGTAGATTGGATCTTTCCGATGACTGTAGGACTGGTTATCTTCTCCTTGATGGAAGCATATGCATGGGTGATTTCTAAAAATGTACTTTCTAATTTTTTAAAAGAATTTTTATACAGAATCCTGGTAACAATCTTGGTCATTTTCTGGGCGTTCAAATTGATTGAACAATTTGAAATATTCATAGCCTATTATGCATTGCTTTACATTGTTCTCATTGTTGCGCTGGGTTGGATCATCTACAAGTCAAAATACTTCAGTATCACATTCACCAGAAGCAAGTTGACAAAAAAATATGCGCCGATGATGGTTAAATTCGGGAGTGCCTATTTTCTGAGTGCACTGTTGAATATACTTGCCAAGACCAATGATACCCTCATCATTGCCTCGCAATCTACCGGGGGACTTAAAGACGCAGCAATTTTTACCATCGCTACTTATCTGATTACATTGATGGATGTTCCGCAAAGAAGCATGGTTTCGTCTGCTACGATTCAGATTGCAGAAGCCTGGAAAAGCAAGGACTTGGCCAAACTTGACAGGCTTTATAAAAAAACTGCATTGACCTTGCTGATAACAGCATTGGGGATCATGGGTGTGGTTTTAATCAATGCCCCACTGATTGTGAAATATTTGGGTGATACCTATGCTGGATTGCCCATTCTGATGATCATTCTTGGATCAGGCAAGCTCATTGAATTGGGCACTGGACTGAATGCACAGATTCTTCAATTGTCAAAGCACTGGAGAGTAGATCTATTTACCAATATGTTATTTGTATTGCTTTCCATCATCCTTAATTATTTTCTGACAAAAAACTTCGGACTCATAGGCACCGCTGTTGGCAGTGTTGTTGCGATTGTTCTGTTCAACCTGATCAGATTTATTTACATAAAAAAACTTCTTCAGTTGCAGCCTTTTTCAACCAATAATCTATGGGCAATATTGATTGCAGTTGGCTGGGGTCTGATCAGCTACCTAATCCCATTGGACAACGCGCTTTTCTTAAGTCACGTATTAAAATCAATTCTATTTATCAGTGGATTCAGCTTTACCATTGTAAGAATGAATTTATCGCCGGATATAACGGATTTGTTCCAACAAGTAAAAAATAAATTTTTTCACAGCAGCTAGAACAAGGCCCATGCTATAGCTAAATCATTTATCTTACCGAACAAATTGTCATCCATGAACTTTCAGTGGGAAAACCTAAGTCGCGGGCTTTTGGGCATGTTGTTTCTCGTAGGACTTTGTTATGTGTTGAGCAACAACAGGAAAGCCATCAACTGGAGACTGGTTTCGATGGGCATCATTGCACAACTCGCATTCGCGATAGGCGTACTGTCGCAAGGAAAGTACAATTTCTTCCGCATCATGATCCAATGGCTTTCAGACAAATTTGTACAGGTAATCAATCTTGCACACAAGGGAATTGAATTCATGTTTGGCAATCTTGCAGATGCAAGCGGTAGCTGGGGCTATACATTTGCCATTCAGGCACTTCCCAATATTATATTTTTTGCAGCGCTCTCTGCATTGTTTTATTATCTGGGTATTTTGCAAAAAGTTGTTTACTTTTTTGCATTGTTGCTGAGCAAACTAAAAGTATCTGGAGCAGAAAGTGTGTCAACAGCTGCGAATATATTTCTCGGTCAAACCGAAGCCCCGTTGATGGTAAGACCTTTTTTAGAAAAAATGAACCGAAGTGAAATCATGTGTATCATGGTGGGAGGAATGGCCAACACTGCTGGATCTGTGCTTGCTGCATATGTGGGATTCTTAGGCGGAAACGATGTTGCACAGCAGCATTATTTTGCATTGCACCTACTCAGTCAATCTATCATGAGTGCACCTGCAGCAATTGTATGTTCAAAAATCTTATTCCCCCAAACTGAAAAAATTGATGAAAGAGTCATCTTGACCAAAGAAAAATTCGGAGAGAATGCACTTGATGCGATTTCATTGGGAACAACAGATGGTCTTAAACTCGCTGTGAATGTTGGTGCGATTTTGATTGTATTTACAGCTTTGATGTATGTACTGAACTGGGTGTTGGGATCATTCGGGTATTATTTGGGATTGAATGATTGGATCAAAAATTTTTCAAACGGTCGATACGATTCACTATCCTTCCAAATGATTTTGGGATATCTTTTTTCTCCCGTTGCATGGTTGATTGGTGTAACCCAACAGGATATGATTTATGTTGGACAGCTTTTGGGTGAAAAAACAATTATCAATGAATTCCAGGCTTATATCACCTTCGGAAAAATGAAAGCAGAAGGAATCATTACTGATCCCCGCTCCATTCTTATTACCACCTATGCATTGTGTGGATTTGCAAATATTGCCTCTATTGGCATCCAAATTGGCGGCATCAGTCAACTTGCACCGAATCAAAGAAAAAACCTAACTGAACTTGGATTCAAGGCACTGATAGGTGGCACCATCGCGTGTTTGATGTGTGCCTGTATTGCAGGCGCATTGGGCTAAACATGATTTAGGCAAGACAGAAATTCGGTCGTAATTTTGCAAAAAATATGCACATGGACAGTGACTTGAGTTTGTTGAAACTGACCTCCCCACATTTATCGGCTATCATTCATAAAATTCAGCACCAAGAAAGAATAACACCCACTGAAGGTCTTTTTTTATTTGAAAAGGCTTCTTTGGCCGAGCTGGGTGCAATGGCAAATTTCATCAGAGAAAAAAACCACGGAGACACAACCTACTTCAATAGGAATTTTCATATTGAACCAACCAACGTATGTGTGTTTTCATGCAAGTTTTGTTCCTACTCGAAATTATATGCGCATAGAGAAGAAGGTTGGGAACTCAGCGTTGATCAAATGTTGGAAAAGGTAAAATCCTATGACGGACAACCGATCACGGAAGTCCATATTGTAGGCGGTGTTCATCCAAAAATGGATATTTATTTTTTCGAAACGCTCATTAAAAAGATAAAGACACATCGTCCTGATCTACATATCAAGGGATTTACTGCTGTTGAGTTGGATTACATGTTCAGAAAAGCAAAATTGAGCAGATTAGACGGGATGACGCTTTTGCACAACGCCGGACTCGATTCTTTGCCAGGTGGAGGTGCTGAGATTTTTGATCCCGAGATAAGAGAAAAAATTTGTGCCGACAAGGTGGATGCGGCAGGATGGCTTGATATTCATGCAACAGCTCACAAAATCGGTATGCATTCCAATGCTACGATGCTCTATGGTCACTTGGAAAACTATCAACACAGAATAGATCACATGCAACGTTTGAGAAATTTACAAGATGAAACAAAAGGATTCAATACGTTTATTCCGCTCAAATTTCGCAATCATGACAACGAACTGAGTCATATTCCAGAGGTGAGTGCGATTGAGGATATGAAAACCTATGCAGTATCTAGAATTTTCATGGATAACTTCCCTCATATCAAAGCCTACTGGCCGATGCTCGGAAGGGAGCAAGCACAACTTACCCTTGCCTTTGGGGTGAACGATCTTGATGGAACCATCGATGACTCTACCAAAATTTATTCAATGGCTGGAAGCGAAGAGCAAAATCCGAGTCTCACCACTGAGGAGCTGATCAACCTCATTAAACAAGTTGGGAGAAACCCGGTTGAAAGAGATACCCTCTACAATACTGTTCAAGCTTACTGATCAAGGAAAATCAAGAAACAGCTACCAGCGATATTTCAAATATCAAAGCCGCGTTGCCTGGAATACTACTTCCAGCTCCGTATGCTCCATATCCCAATGTTGGAGGAAGGTATAAGGTGATTTTACCACCTGGCTTGATCAACGGAAGTCCAATTTGCCATCCGGGAATCAGCTGATTCAAAGGAAATGTTACAGCATTTCCAGATTCATAGTTGGCAGCAGTTCCTGTCTGATCAAAAACAGTTCCGTTGGTGAGATATCCTTTGTAAAACAAAGTTACTTTGGAAGAGATGGTTGGCGCAGTTCCTGATCCTGCCTGATCAATTTTATAATAAAATCCGCGACTGTCTTTTTGTACAGAGGATGTCAATCCTTTTTTAGTGATGTATTCATCAATGGTCATAAGTTGTTCTTCTTTTTTACAACTGAAAAATAAAATAGAAACAAGTCCAATCAACGCCATTTGCTTCGTCATGTTCAGAATTTTGAAATTTCATGCAATTTAGGATAATCTGTCCTTTGATTTTGCTAAAAGTCTTTGGTACTCCTGCTCATATTTCTCCCATTTAAATCTGCGGGTGAAAATGGCTACGAATACCGATATCAATACAACTGCCAATACAAGAACGCTTGGGTTGAATTGACTCAACCCCACAGCATCTGCCCTCTTGTACCAGAATCTGCCCAATAAAAAATTGACAAAAATAGGAACTGCGAAGATCAATCCAATTGGAAGTCCGTATGTCAATTGAGTCAGGAGCCGCTTTTGTTTGAGGCGATTTTGCTCCCAATAGGCCATAAATTTAATCTCCTCGTCTGTATATGACATAAAATATCTCTAAATTACGACATGCTTCAAAAACAACGATTGTTTTTCTTTCTTTTTTCAATCATTGCATTGGTGGAAATCTACCTCCTTGCGATGAACATGGAGCAATTCAGGATTTACAGCAAACCGCTGATCATTCCATTTCTTGGATTGACTTATTATACATCCCTGAATCAAAAAACAAACCTCTTTAAAGATGCTGTAGCCATTGCCCTCTTGTTCTCCTGGCTGGGAGATTTATTGCTCCAGAAAGAATCCCTATTTGTACCAGGACTCCTCGCATTTTTAACCGCTCATATTTTTTACATCCTTTTTTATGTAAGAACAAAATCAGAAAAAATTTCATTCTTTAAATTAAGGCCGGTAATGCTGATTGCAGTTTTGGCTTATTTGATCGAATTCATGTATTTGCTTTGGCCTTCATTGGGTGGGATGAAAATACCGGTTTTGATTTACGGAATCACTATCAGTACCATGCTGTCTGCAGCCATTTGGCAATATCAAAAACTGGATGACAGAACATCGTTGTTTTTGATCATAGGAGCAGCCTTGTTTGTCACTTCCGATTCAATACTCGCCATCAATAAATTCAGCAGTCCATTTGACAGCGCAGGAATTTTTATCATGGCAACCTACATACTGGCACAATTGTTCATTGTTCTTGGTGCCATCAGATATAGAAACAACAGTGAATAAAAAAAAGCCCCGATTGCTCGGAGCTTTTGTATGATAGGTTTATGTTGTTTATCAATAACCCATTCCACCCATATCAGGTGCACCGCCATGCGCATGAACTGGCTCTTCTTTTTTAGGCTTGTCTGCTACTACACATTCTGTAGTCAACAGCATACCAGCAATAGAAGCAGCATTTTCAAGTGCAACACGTGCTACTTTGGTAGGATCAATTACACCGGCAGACAACAACTTTTCATATTTGTCTGTGCGGGCATTGTATCCAAAATCACCTTTTCCTTCTCTCACCTTTTGTACAACGATTGAACCTTCGATTCCGGCATTGTAAACAATCGTGCGAAGCGGAGCTTCCAAGGCACGACGGATGATGGCAATTCCAGTGGTTTCATCTTCGTTTATACCTTTTTTCTTATCTAAAGATTCAATGGCACGGATAAAAGCAATACCGCCACCAGGAACGATTCCTTCTTCTACAGCTGCGCGAGTTGCATGAAGTGCATCGTCTACACGGTCTTTCTTCTCTTTCATTTCTACTTCAGTAGCAGCACCAACGTTCAATACTGCAACACCACCGCTTAGTTTCGCCAAACGCTCTTGTAGCTTTTCTCTGTCGTAATCAGATGTTGTTGACTCGATCTGTGTTTTGATTTGAGAAATACGAGCATTGATATCATCTTTCTTGCCTTTACCACCTACAACAATTGTATTGTCTTTGTCGATTGTTACCCTTTCAGCACGACCAAGGTATGTCAGGTCTGCATTTTCCAATTTGAAACCTTGCTCTTCGCTGATCACAATACCTTTGGTAAGAATTGCGATGTCTTGCAACATCTCTTTTCTGCGGTCGCCGAAACCTGGAGCTTTTACAGCAGCCACTTTCAATGTTCCACGCAATTTATTTACAACCAATGTTGCCATTGCTTCACCTTCCAAATCTTCAGCGATGATCAACAAAGGAGCACCTTGTTGAGCAACTTTCTCAAGGATATGGAGGATGTCTTTCATGGCAGAAACTTTCTTATCGTAAATCAAGATGAATGGATTCTGTAACTCACATTCCATCTTATCTGCATTGGTAACAAAATACGGAGAAATATATCCTCTGTCGAATTGCATACCTTCTACAATATCAATAGAAGTTTCTGTTCCTTTGGCTTCTTCAACAGTGATTACCCCGTCTTTGCCAACTTTTTGCATAGCCTCTGCAATCAACTTACCAATTTCGGCGTCGTTGTTAGCTGAAATACTTGCAACCTGCTGAATTTTCTTGTTGTCACTTCCAACAGTTTGAGATTGAGACTTAAGGTTTTCTACAACAATATCAACTGCCTTGTCAATACCTCTTTTGATATCCATAGGATTTGCACCAGCAGCCACGTTCTTCAAACCTTCTGTGATGATGGATTGAGCAAGAACAGTTGCAGTAGTTGTTCCGTCACCAGCAACATCTGCAGTTTTAGAAGCAACTTCTTTCACCATTTGAGCACCCATATTTTCAATAGGGTCTTCCAACTCAATTTCCTTGGCAACGGTAACACCGTCTTTGGTTACTGCAGGAGCACCGAATTTCTTTTCGATAACTACGTTGCGGCCTTTAGGGCCCAATGTGACCTTCACCGCATCAGCAAGCGTATCCACGCCTCTTTTCATTCTGTTGCGGGCATCTAGATTGAAAAATATTTGTTTAGCCATTTTTATAGTTTTTTAATTGTAAGCTTGAATTAAACAATTGCAAGAATATCAGATTCTCTCATGATCAAATAATCATGTCCTTCAACAGAAATCTCTGTTCCTGAATACTTTCCATAAAGCACGGTGTCGCCTGCCTTTACAGACATGGGCTCGTCCTTTTTGCCAGGACCTGCCGCCACAACTGTACCTCTTTGTGGTTTTTCTTTTGCAGTGTCGGGGATGATGATGCCACCTGCTGTTTTCTCTTCTGCCGGAGCAGGTTTCACGATTACCCTGTCATGTAGGGGGGTAATGTTTAACTTCTTAGCCATAGCGTTTTGTTTTGAGTTTAAAAATTTTCAAGTTTTGCTTGTACCCTATTCCATCGAATTTTGTACCATCAGGTGAAAATTGAAAATATGTCATATAGTCACCGATTTAGGCCTTAAAACAGGGGGAAATGGCATACGGACGGGCCCAATTACATGTCATTTTAACACAAGAAATTGCCAAAAATTGGACACAGGACATTTAAGGAGTATATTTGCAGCGCTCCAAAAAAAGCTCTTTCAATGATCAGTCGCAGGAATATCAGGATCAAAGTGATGCAGTGCCTTTACGCAGCAGAATCCGAGTCAACCTCCGCTTCTGAAACCCCGTCCCTAAAACTTCTCAGGTCATATTTGGATCAGACGGCAGAATTGTTTGCTTTCTGCATCTTCTCACTTACTGAAATGGCCAGATATGCAGAAACAGATGCCAGATTAAGGGCTTCCAAACATTTGACCAGTTATGAGGATTTACACGTAAATACCAAAATCGCCGGGAATACTTTGTTGTGGAAAATTTTAGAGACGGCCTCCTTTCAAACCATCGTCAAGCAAAAACACTTTGCAGAAAAAATCAACACGGAACTGATCAGAAAAATCTACCTCGCACTTGTTGAGACAGAAATATACAAGTCATATATCCAAGAGGAATCACGTGACAAAAAATCAGAAAAAGAAGTATTGAGTTTCATCTTCACCGATCTTATGATGGCCAACGAGGGGTTCACTGATTTTCTGGAGGAATTTTTTTTACAGTGGGACGATGATGCAGAAATGATTTACCAAATGGTCTTAAACTATTTGAGTAAACCAGCGGCTTATGAATTCACCGACGTAGTTGGGCCGGAAAAAACCAACTACGCTATGAATCTCTTAAAAACAGCCATCGAGAAAAAAGATTATACACTTGAAATCATTACACCAAAATTAAACAACTGGGATGCCGAGCGAATTGCTTCGCTGGACATGATTTTGATTCGGATGGGCATTTGCGAATTCCTCTATTTCGAAACCATTCCTACAAAAGTTACCATCAATGAATACATTGACCTGGCAAAAAGCTACAGCACCCAACAAAGTGGGCAATTTGTAAATGGAATATTGGACAGCATCCATAAAGACCTCCAGGCATCCGGCAGCATTAAAAAAGTAGAATTCAAAAAACAATCCTAATTAGTTACATTTGTAATTCCATTTCAAACACACAATATGATGAATACATTCTTTTTACAAGCCTCTCCCAATGCAGGTATCATGCAATTGGTATTGCTGGGTGGCATGATCGTTGTTTTCTATTTCTTCATGATCCGTCCTCAAGCTCAGAAAGCTAAAAAAGCGAAGAAATTCCAAGAAGATCTTCAAAAAGGTGACAAAGTTGTAACCATTGCAGGAATACATGGCATCGTTAATAAAGTAAACGATGATTCAACCATTCAAATTGAGGTCAGTCCTGGTTCGTTTATGAAAATTGAAAAATCAGCCATCAGTCTAGAATGGAGCGAGCAGCTCAATAAGACGGCTGCAGCAAAATAATTATAAGCTGCTTCTAAAAAGCCTGGAAATTCCTTCCAGGCTTTTTTATTTACATTTGGTGATGTTAAAAGTGGGACTAACAGGTGGTATAGGTGCAGGCAAAACAACCGTTGCCAATATTTTTGGGGCAATGGGAGTCCCCGTGTATTTTGCAGATATTGAAGCAAAAAAATTGATGTCATCACACCCAAAGCTTATGGAAGAAATAACTTCTGTATTTGGGGAAGATGCATATACCAATGGGAATTTAAACAGAGCATTTATTGCAGAAAAGGTGTTTAAAAACAAAGCATTGCTGCATAAACTAAATACCATTGTTCACCCTTATACAATTGAACATGGAAAAGAGTGGATGCGCAATCAATCAGCACCCTATGCCATCAAGGAAGCTGCCTTGATTTTCGAAAGTGGTATTCAGGGGGAATTTGATACCATCATTGGAGTTTTTTCCCCCCATGCCTTGAGGGTGCAGAGAACAATGAAAAGAGATGGCATTGGATATGATCAGGTAATGGAAAGATTGCAGAATCAAATAGATGAAGAGATCAAAATAAAGCTATGTGATGAAGTCGTCATAAATGATGAACAAAAAATGCTCATACCCCAGGTACTGGCACTTCATGAAAAATTCTTACAATCATCAAAATAAATCCTCGCAGCCAATCGGAGCGCCTGGAGGAGCATCGAGATAAATCGCAGGAGTTGCTTTTTCTGGCTCTTTGCATCGCATCAACAAGACATCTATGTGAGCTACAGATTCAGGATTGGCAATAGATTTCTTCTGTACTTCCAAAAACTTTTTGAGTCCATTCAACACAGCCACCAACGATGCCTTTGCCGGATAGGATACTGCTGTATGTACAGAAGAAGACAATAAGTATGTCATCATCATCTGTTCAGTTTGCATCTGAAGGGCAGCTTGTATGCCATTTTTTCTGGGAGATTTAAATGTTGCATTGATCGCTGCATTCAACATTTCTGCAAGTCCGTATCCCCCTTCGAGCCCGTGTTGATACAACCGATTGATTCTTTCCGGATGAAAAAGAAAAGAAAGAACCAAATCAGTGGCAGCTTCTGAAGGAGCCAACTGATCAAAAGCCAATCCGGTTTTCTTCTTGAACAACTCTCTGTTAAAATCATACCCCGCTGGCCTTGGGGGGATTAGTGCAGCAATATGGGTTGGCAATGCAAGAAAAGCAGGATCAATGCTTCTCATCAAACTTTGCATGGCTTTTTGTTGGAGATCTGAAGAGAGAGGTGATGTAACCAGCTGCCCATCTCCTTTCAGGGCATAGTTATAATGCATGCCGCCAATCAATTTGGAAACAGCTTCAACCTGATAGCGATGGTGAAAATAAACGGGGACCAGTACATCTTCCAAGAATGCCATTGGCGTTCCTTTTTGAACAGTGTTTATCCCAAAAGTTGACAATGCCTTTGATCTAACCTTCATGACAGTTTCGTATTCTGACAATACATCATTTCCATTGTCCCACAAATGGGCATCAGGGTGCAAACCTCCTGGAGCTCTTGCATCTCGATCACTTATAAATTTCAACCCTTTGGCGTATGCATCTGAAAGGATTTTATCCAATTGATTTTTTTCATCTGTTTCATTTCTTAGATCAGCATATCCCCATGTAATGGCAACTTTGTCCCACACTCCAATTTGAAGATCATATGCATCACTTAAATCAATATTCCCCTTGCTGTCAATTTTTACGAGTGGATGGGGATAATCCATCACACTTGATCTGTTGACAGTACTTGCAGCATAATTGTGCATGAGTCCAAGCGTATGTCCAACTTCATGCGCACTCAATTGCTCCAAGCGTTCGAGTGACATCTTAAGCATTAGATCTTCGGTCAGTGCTCCTTCTTTAAAAGGTGATAACAATCCTTGTGCAATCATGTAATCCTGGCGAACGCGCAAGGAACCAAGAGATACCTGTCCTTTGATGATCTCGCCGGTTCTAGGATCAACCACACTTGCACCATAACTCCATCCTCTTGTTGAACGATGCACCCAGTTGATCATGTTGTACCTGATATCCATTGGATCGCAGGTATCAGGCAATACTTTGACAATGAAAGCATCTTTGTAACCTGCAGCTTCAAATGCCTGGTTCCACCATGCAGCTCCTTTCAAC
>SXGQ01846519.1_pt1 | contig 21184 bp, 17 predicted proteins | sample 3178371 | NCBI WGS metagenome assembly SXGQ01 (sample SAMN11356859, study PRJNA531348) | freshwater metagenome | isolation source: freshwater sample F1-20 | place: China: Fuxian Lake, Yuxi | collected 2017-12-25 | reverse complement strand
CTCAATCCGAGGGGTAAAGCACTCCACCACGCCCGTCCATGGTCACCCGATCCGCATCAACCGGTGATCCGAACCGTCTCTGACCCACAGCAGCCGTCCATCTCCGTCAACTTCGATCCCATCGTAATGATCTGGGTCCCTCATTCTTCTTCGGATTCGCCGCTTGCCTGATACTTCGTGCGACGGGCACGCTTGTCTTCGTTTTCTAAGCGTATGGCTGAACTCAACGGCAATCTTCTCGTCGCCCAATCCGGCGGTCCCACCTGTGTCATCAATGCCTCCGTCGCGGGGGTCATCACCGAGGCCGGTCGGCACGGCGAGATCGAGGAGATCTACGGCGGGCTGAACGGCATCTATGGCATCCTCAACGAGGAACTGATCGACATCAACGAGGAGCGTAGCAAGGCCATCGACGGCCTGCGCTACACCCCGGCAGCCGCCTTGGGTACGTGCCGCTACAAGATCAACTTCGAGAAGAAGCCCGAGGCTGCGGCCCGGGACATGAACCGGCTGTTCGAGGTCTTCCAGGCCCACAACATCCGCTATTTCTTCTATGCCGGCGGCAACGATTCCCAGGACACCGCCCACAAGATCCATCTCGAGGCGGTCCAGCGCGGCTATGACATGCGGGTGATGGGCGTTCCCAAGACCATCGACAACGACCTGCCGCACACCGACCACTGCCCGGGCTACGGCTCCGTGATCAAGTACAACTCGGCGACCGTGATGGAAATCGGCCTGGATGTCGGCTCGATGGCGACCGATGACGGCTCGTGCTGCATCGTGGAGGTCATGGGTCGTGCGGCGGGCTGGATCGCGGCAGGCACTGTGTTGGCGAAGCAGGGGCAGGCGTCGAATCCCCCGCACATCATCCTGCTGCCAGAGATCCCGCTCGACGAGGCAGCGTTCCTGGCGAAGGTCAAGGCGACCGTTGCCGAGCTGAAGTACTGCATCGTGGTGGTGGGCGAGGGCCTGAAGAACGCCGCGGGCGAGGAGATCGGCGCGGACAAGACCCGGTTGGATGCCTTCGGTCATCCGGTGCTCTCCGGCGCGGCGGATGCCTTGGCTTCGATCATCCAGGGGCGTCTCAACCTGAAGACCCGCACGGTGAAGCTGGGCTATGCGCAGCGTGCCGCGGCCCACTTTGCAAGCCAGACCGATGCCGACGAGGCGTTCGCCTGTGGTGCGGCGGCGGTCCGTGCTGCGATCGATGGCAAGTCGGGATTCATGCCGAAGATCGTCCGTCTCAGCAGCGTCCCCTACAAGTGGACCATCGAGCTCGAGGATCTGGCGAACATCGCGAACGTGGAGCATTTCATCCCGCGCGACTGGATCAGCCAGGACGGCATGATGCCGAACGAAAAGTTCGTGGAGTACGCCGCTCCCTTGGTTGCGGGCGAGGTGAAGGTTCCCATGGTGAATGGGCTGCCTGCCTATGTGTCGCTCGGACGCACTCCGGTCGAGAAGAAGCTCGCCCCGCGGGGCTGACCGGAGGGTGGCTTCGCACCACCGGGCTTCCGATGGCCGATGGCCGATTTGTGTTTTGAGATCGACCCCGGGTGGGGGCATCCTCGAAGCCGATTCACATCATGGCGAAGCGCACCCTCCTCATCGGCATCGATTCCGGCACGCAATCCACCAAGGCCCTCGTCGTCGAGGCTGGCTCGGGCAAGGTCCTCGGCGAAGGCAGCTCCCGGTACGGACTCCTCCCGAACCTCCCTGCCGGGGCGAAGGAACAGCATCCCGATGTATGGGTTCGGGCCTTGGTCAAATCCGTCCGAGAGGCCCTGAAGGACGCGAAGGCCTCGGCCTCGGAGGTGGTCGGGATCGGGGTCAGCGGACAACAGCACGGGTTTGTCCCGCTGGATGCGGCCGGTGAGGTGATCCGTCCGGCCAAGCTGTGGTGCGACACCACGACCTCGTTGGAGTGCGCCGAGATCACGGCCACCCTCGGCGGTCCCAAGGCCACCGTGAAGGCGCTGGGCAATGCGGTCGTGCCTGGCTTCACCGCCGGGAAGATCCTCTGGCTGAAACGTCACGAGCCTGACCATTTCGCGCGGCTTGCGACGGTCCTGCTACCGCACGACTACCTGAACTTCTGGCTCACCGGAGAACGGTTCATGGAATACGGCGACGCCTCGGGCACCGCCCTGATGGATGTCCGAAAGCGGCGCTGGTGCGAGGCGGCGGTTCGAGCGATCGATGCCGATCTCCTGGGCAAGCTGCCCACGATCTCGTCGAGCGACCACCCTGCAGGCGTGCTCACGGCTCCCGCAGCCCGTCGGCTGGGGCTCAACCCTGGCATCCTCGTGAGCGCCGGCGGCGGGGACAACATGATGGGCGCGATCGGCACCGGGAACACCCGCGAGGGCGTGGTCACGGCCAGCCTCGGCACCAGCGGCACGATCTATGCCTGTGCGTCCAAGCCGGTGGTGGACCCGCAGGGCGAGATCGCCGCGTTCTGCGACTCGGCCAACCAATGGCTCCCGCTCCTGTGCACCATGAACGTCACAGTGGCGACCGAGATGGTCCGCAACGACTTCGGTCTCGACCATGCGGCTTTTGAGAAGGAGGCGTCCAAGGCCCCCGTCGGCTCCGATGGACTCCTGCTCCTGCCGTATCTGGAAGGGGAGCGGACGCCAAACGTCCCGGACGGGACAGGGGTTTTCATGGGGGTCCGACCGAAGACTTTCACCGCCGCACATTTCGCGCGGGCGACCATGGAGGGCGTGACGCTCGGGATGAACTACGGGCTCCGACGGCTTGCCCAGCTGGGTGTGAAGGCGACCCAGGTCCGCGCCACGGGTGGCGGGGCGAAGTCGAGGCTGTGGCGTCAGATCATGGCTGATTGCTTCCAGGCCGAGGTGGTGACGCTTCAGGTGGCCGAGGGGGCCGCCTTCGGGGCCGCACTCCAGGCGCTCTGGTGCTGGCGCCTGCAGAAGGGGGACACCGTCGCGCTGTCGGACATCACCGACCGCTTCGTCCGGCTCAACCGGGCCGAGACGGCCTCCCCGCGTGCTGACGCCGGTGCCCGCTATGCGGAGCTTCAGTCGCTCCAGGACGAGGTTGGCCGTGCCCTGCGCCCGGCGTTCGCGCTGCACCGCAAGGCCATCGGCTGAGTCGAAGGGATAACAGAGGTAGGGCTGTGATCCGTCACAGCCCCATCGCCTTTGCAAGGCGAAGGCGTCGGTGGGTGGGTGATGCAGTGCCCTGCATCACTGGGTGCACCGGGTGCCCCCACGAGAGGCGCAACCTGTTGTGACCCCGTTGAAGAGGGACAGGGGCCCGGTACGCGTCAGACGAACCCGGCCAACCCCCAGGTCCTCCTGACCCTCGCGGGGAAGTCAGGGACCCAGCGGAGTGTGTCCCTATCATGGATGGGTGCTACCGCACCCAGTGCCGTTGAGCACAACAGCACCCAACGGCTCCGGGCATCCTTGGGGGCGAGCCTGCGCCCTGGCCTTGCCCTGCCGCTCCTACCTTTCCTCGGTGGCCGCCTTGATCACGAGGATGACCTCCTTGGCCTTCCGGCGGACCACCAGGACCACGTCCTTCTCGGTGTCGGCCTCCTGGATCGCAGCCTTGAAGTCAGCCGTGGATCCGATGCCCTTGTGGTTGATCTCGGTGATGATGTCCCCGTCCTTGAGACCGGCCTTGGCGGCGCGTCCGTCCTCGGGGACATCCATCACCACCGCGCCACCATCGATGCCTTGATCCTTGGCCTCCGCCTCGCTGAGCGGCTTCAGGACCATGCCGAGAAATCTGGGCGACCCCGCCTTCTTCCGGGGCTCGCGGTTCGAGGCGAGGTCGTCGGGCATCGGCTGTGGGGAGACCTTGCTGGTGAAGGTCTTGTCGGCCCGGTGGACCTCGAGGGTGAGCTCCGTCCCGGGTGCCTTGCGGGTGACGACGGCCCGGAGTTCGGCGGGGTTCTTCACCGGGCGTCCATCGACCGAGGTGATGACGTCGTTCGGTTCAAGCGCGGGATTGGCCTCGCTAGCGGGACCGGAGGGCACGATGCGCGTGATCACGACGCCGTCGGCCAGACCTGGGACAAGCGTCTGGACCTTCTCCGATTCGCGGAGGGCTGCGATGTTGACCCCGAGCCAGGAACGGACGAATCGGCCCTCCTTGATGAGTCGGGCGCTGATTTCGCGGGCGAGGTTGATCGGGACCGAGAAGCTGATGCCGGAGTTGAGACCCCGGATCATCGAGTTCACACCGATCACCTCACCCTCTATGTTCACCAGGGGTCCGCCTGAGTTCCCCGGGTTGATGCTGGCGTCGGTCTGGATGAAGTCCTGGTCCATCAGCCCGCCTCCCATTCCCAGGGGTACGACGGAGTTGCGGCCCTTGGCGCTGATGTGTCCAAAGGTCACGGTGTAGTCGAGGCGGAACGGGGCGCCGATCGCTATGGCGAACTCACCGACCCGAACCTTGTCGGAATCCCCCAGACGGGTCTTTGGGAGGTCGGCGGGAGGATTCTTCAGCTGGAGGACAGCGAGGTCCGATTGTTCATCCGTGCCTTTGACCTCGGCATCGAACTGACGCCCGTCGCGGAGGCGGACGCGGATCCGTTCGGCCTGCTCGACCACGTGGTGGTTGGTCAGGATCCGACCCTCGGAATCCATGATGATGCCGGATCCCTGGCCGTTGTATTCCGGGGGTTCCTGGGAGGCCGAGCCGCGCTCGCGTTTCCGGAAGCGTTCCGGGACGAAATTGAACCAGGGATGGTCGGGTGGGACGGCCATCTCGTCCTCCTCGCGCTGGGCGACGTCGATCACCACCACAGCCGGCGAGACCTCCTCGGCGACCTCGATGAAGGCCTCGTTGAGGATGCGGGCCATCTCCCGTGCCTTGCTCGGTGGCCTGGGGGCCTCGTCTCCGGTGCAGGTCAGGGCGCCCGCCACCATGAGGGATGCCATCCAGATCCGGGTGAGAGTCATGGGGTGAGGTTACGGCCAGGTCCCCATCCTGCAACCGCGGAAGGCCTCTGTACCGCCTTCAACTCGCGGCTACAGCCGGTTGACCCATGGGTGTGCAGACCGATAGGTTCAAGGCCATGCTTCCCGTGATCGAACAGCTCCTTGTCCTGCAGGATCGTGACCGCAATCGCCTCCGACTGCAGGGGGAGCTGTCGGGGATCCCGCAGCAGCGAAAATATCTCGAGACCAAGCTCGCCCAGGCGGCCGCCGCTGCCGAGCAGCGCAAGCAGCGACTGATGCACCTCGAGAGCGAACGCAAGCGGCTCGAGCTGGAGGAGAAGACCAAGGAGGACTTCATCCGGAAGATCGAGACCCAGCAGGGGACCACCAAGAACAACGACGAGTACAAGCGCTGTACCCACCAGATCGAGACGACCCGGACCGAGATCAGCGGAATCGAGGACCAGCAGCTCGTGCTGATGGAGCAGACCGAGGCGGCCACGAAGGAGCTTGCCGAGGCCGACAAGGTCGCCGCCGAGGAGAAGGCTCTGATCCAGAAACAGGTCTCCGACATGAACGCGCGGGAGGGCAACCTGAAGATCGATCTGGAACGCGTCCTGGCCGACCACGCAAAGCTGGCCGCAGGGGTCGACCCCGGGATCCTCGCCCGCTACAGCCGCCTGATCGACAAGCGCGGCGACAACGTCGTGGTCGGCGTCGGGGGCGTGAGCTGTGGCGGTTGCCACATGAAACTGCCCCAGCAGGTCTTCGTGGAGGCCAAGGCCCAGAAGGATCTCGTCTACTGCCCCAATTGCACCCGGATCCTCTTCTACACCCGGGACATGGAGCCCTGAGGGACCGGTGAAGTGCCCCGATCGCCAGCCCGGTCCGCTGAGTCTGGAGTGAACCGGTGCCATGCCGGGCCCGCGGACTCCTCCAAGCCTGCTTCATTCGAGGGTCACACCGACCACGATCGGGGAGGTGATGGCCTGGTTGGAGCGGATCACCACGGAACGCACGGGCCTCGATGGATGCGCATTGGTGAAGACCGCATGATAGAGCTGCAGCCAGGCATCATGGATCTCCGACGCGGCATCGAGTCCCTTCCAGGCGACCGTGGCCCGTTTTGGGGACTTCGGCGAACCGATGGGTGACCAGACATCGTCCAATTCCTCGCCGAGACGGATCGGGAAGGCCAATTCCGTCCCGTCCTCGAACCCGAGGTGGAGGCTCCCGATCTCGAGGCCGGATTTGACCGACATCGGCACATGGTGGGCCGCCGAGAGAAGATGGACGCGGTGGACGGTTCTTGAGTGGAAACCGTTGGTGATCGCGGTGGGGTATGGGGGGCGATCCAGCCCCACCCTGCCGCCCTTGAAACGGATCATGCCGCGGAGATCGAATGCAATGTCATCGAACCGGACCAGGCCCTGTGGCAGGCCATGCAGGTTGGGCCTGGTGGAGTTCGGGGAGAGGAAACCTTCCTCCAGCGGGCTGTTCAGGAAGGGCCCGAGATCCAGGATGTCGGCACCTGCCCGGGCATCCCGGGACCGATTCCTGCCCAAGGACCCGCTGAGGCTGATCGGAGAAGGCGATGTCGACATTCGATTGCGGCAGAGACCCGGCGGCAGGGGATGTGCCGTGGGTCCCAGGGTGGGTCCCTCGATCGCATATCCAGCCGCGGTCAGTTCGGCCTCAAGACGCATGAGATCCCACAGTTCCACCTTTCCCCGGCTGTTGCCCGTTGCGAGCCATCGGCGGTCCGGGCTGAACCGGAGCGCTGTGTAAGTGGAGGGCTCGGGGGTCGTGAGACGGGTGAGTGTCGCCCCGTCGTGTGATCGGATCACGGCGATCGTGTCACGGTCGGTCACCCAGGCCAGATGCCGTGAATCCGCGGTCCAGGTGCTCAGCGGGACTGGAAGGGCCAGACTTCCACGGACGGCGTCCGAACGGATCCGGTTGCCCTGGGGCCAGGTCACCAGTCGGTGTTCCAAGAAGTCGCTCAGGATCCCGAAGTGGTGGTTGGGTGAGACCAGAGAAACCACAGGACCTCCTGCCCGGCCGGTGTCTGTGCCGACGCCGGGATCCCAACTGGGAGCAGCATCGGGGGCGACCCCGACGAAGGACCGGGTCCTTGGATCCAGGGCCTGCGGCAGCCCATCCTGTACCAGGAAGGTCAGGACCGATTCCCCGGGCATTCGCCGGGCTGGCGCGATCAGGTGGCCCGTGGTGTGGGGATGACCGTGCACGGCCTCGGGTTGGATCCGACCGGCCCCGAGGTCGACGGGAAACCAGGCGAAGCCCTCCCTGGACTGGACCAGCACCTCTTTCGTCTCCGGGATCAGATGGGCGAACAGCGTCCCCGGCAGTGGATGGAGGGTTGGAGGGTGCCGGTGGGTGAGGTCGACAAGATGGACCCCTGCCTGCTTGCCGACGACCAGCCAGCGTCCGTCGTCGCTGAAGTCCAGGGATCGGATGGGTGGAAGGCCTCCATCAACGAGGCTTAGGGCGATGCGACTGCTTGAGGATTTCAGGATTCCGAGGCCCCAGAATTGAGGGGTGGCGTAGAGGAATTGACGTCCCCGCCGATGGATCTGGAGCGGGAGAAACGAGCGGCTGAGGCTGAGTTGGACCCGGGTGGCGGCATCCCAGAAGGACGTCTGGCCATCGGTTGTGGTGATGAAGATGTATTCGGTTCCCGGTACGAAGAGGAGCCGGTGGATGGCGGCCTGGTGGGCTGCGAGCAACCCCTGGGTCCCCGAGGGAAAATGGTGGACCACGACCTGGCCCTGTTCGCCTCCGGCGGCGATCCAGTCCCCGGACCATTGGACAGTCTGGAACGGTCCCGGGAGTCTCCACGAGCCGATGGAATGGTTCTGATCCTGATCGAAGATCCGGAGCAAGTCGCCCGCGAGGACGGCCAGCATGGGGGAGGAGGGATCGGGGCTCGCCGCAATCTCGCCAGGGGCGAGCCCTTGGAGTGCCAGGGTTCCCAGGTCCTTCCCGGTGTCGCAGTCCACCCGACGCACCTGTCCACCGGGGCCGGTGACAAGGATCCAATCGCCTTCCTCTCCTGGGGTGAGGAGCCTTGTGTCACGACGACGCCATTGTTCCGCCGGGGGATTGACGGTGGAGTCGAGCAGGATGAGGTGATGATCCGTGGTGATGAGGAGGTGGCGTTTGTTGGGGCTCGACAGGTCGGAGACCTGTTCGCCATCCGGGGGGCTCCAGACCCATCGGATCTCATCCCGGGTTATGTCGACGGCTTCGACCCGGCCTTCTGTGTCCACGGTGAACGCGGTCCTGAAATCGGACGACATCCGGATCTGGGCATCGGGATGACTCCGCTCCCGTGCGGTACCCGGCATTTTGACCGTCCATCGGGCCGACTGGGCGATGACCTCGGCCATGAGCCGTTCGAGCTCTTCTGCGGTCCTTGCAGGGGGCAATGAGAGGTTTCCCCGGGTTTCCAGTTCCATGCTGAGCCGTTCGGCCTTGGATTCCGCGACGAAGGTCGCCGCCTTTTCGTGGTCCCGATCATCGATCGCCTGGCGCAGGTCCCGCGTGGTGAGCCCCACCGAGGTGACGAGCAGCAGGATTCCGCCCAGCAGGAGGCTGATCACCGGATGCCGGTGACTCCATCGCAGGATCCTGTTCCAGCGGGGGATGGGACGAGCCAAGACGGGGTGGCCGGCGATGAAGCGATCCAGGTCGTCGGCCAATTCTTGAGCAGACCGGTAGCGGGCCTCCGGATCCTTTGAGAGGCACCGGACGAGGATCGCCTCAAGGTCCCGATCCACGGTGGGCTCTAGGTCCCGCGCCGGGGTGGGATGGCCCTTTCGGACCCGGATCAGGGTCTCGACCGGGTTTCCGGCCTCGAAGGGTGGTTCTCCTGTCACCAGTTCATACCCCACCGCCCCGATGGACTAGATGTCCGCCTGGGCCGTGGCCCTGGACGATCCGGTGAGGAGTTCCGGTGCGATGTAGGAGGGGCTTCCCTCGATGTAGTGCTGGGAGGCGTTCGACTGCCGTTCGATCAGTCGACGGGCCAGTCCGAAGTCCGTGATCTTGGGGTGTCCCTCGGCATCGACGATGATGTTGGCCGGCTTGAGATCCAGGTGCAGGACCCCGCACCGGTGGGCTTCGTGGAGGGCCTGGGACACCCGGGCGAGCAGTCGGGCGATCGTCTTCTGGGCACCTGCGGGTGAATGCATTCCCGGGTCCACGGGATTCCTCGCCGTGTGCAACATCGCAGGAAGGCTGAGTTCCTCCATCCGGCGGCTCAGATCGCGTCCGTCCACGAGTTGGAGGCTCAGGAAGGGATGGCCACGGTGTTCGTCGATCCCGTGGATCTTGACGATCCCTGGGTTGTCCAGACGTGCGACCGTCTCGGCTTCGATCTGGAGCCGCTGTCGTCTCCGAGGGGCGTTCCAGACATCCCCCTTGAGGAACTTGAGGGCGACCCTTCTCTGCAGGCTGTGCTCGAGCGCTTCGTAGACCACTCCCATCGCGCCCTGCCCGACCACGGACAGGATCTCGAAATCCCCGATCCGGCTCCCAGGACCCAGATCGAGATCCTCTTGGATCGTAGGACTCGAGGTCCCGATTCCTCCCGGTTGGGCGCTGTCTGGATCCATGGGTTGGGAGTCGTCCGGGGACGATTGGGAATCGGGGCGGGATGCGGCCCCGACTCCAGAGTTACAACTGCCATCCAAAGCAGCAGATGTCATCTTTGAATACCGCCCTACCGGACCGACCGCGGATCATCTTACGGGATATTTTCCGAGCCAGCCGACTCTACCACGCCAGGTTCCGACCGATCCCGAACCCAACCAGCACTCCCCCCATCATGGCGAGACCCATCGGATGGGTCGTTGGATCCTTCCACCAGAGTCCGGTCCATCCCCCGCGGAGTCCGCGGAGGATCCACCAGATTCCTAGGGGAATCGTGGTCACGATCAGGGGATTGAGCTTCCAGGCGCGCCGCAGCTCGAGGGTCAACAGGGCATGCATCGCACGCGTCCCGCCACAGCCTGGACACCTCAGGCCGGTCATCTCGTTGAGCCAGCAGCGGGGAAACAGGACCTGACCGGCGGGCTCGATCAGGGCGAGGAGAATCAGGCCCCCGATCCCAATGGAACCCAGCAGGAGGGTCCGGGTGCGATGCCGGTATGGGGTTTCAACCGGGTGTGTCGGCGGGATCTGGGGTGGAGCCGGCACGTCAGCGGAATGACTGCTTCACCTCGGGGCGGTTGAGCATGAGCAGGGCCCAGACGCCGAAGGGGATCGAGACGCAGCAGCAGCACTGGCAGGGGATCAGGGCAAAGGTCGCCGCCGCGAGGGCCAGGTTCCGATTCTCGAGGCGTCGCATCGCCAGGGCCCCGGCGATCATCACCCCATTGATGGCCACCCCGGCGAGGCCCCGGGCGTAGTCCCGGAGTCCCAGACTCCGGGACAGCTCCGTCTTCCAGAGGCCCAGCTGATCCGCAGGAACCGCCGCCAGCAGGGTGGAGGTGGCCCGGATCAGTGCGTCCACCAGCCAGTCCCGGGCAACAAATCCCGACAGTGTGATGACCAGTCCAACGGTCCCCATGAGCAGGAGGGCAAGCGAAGGGCCCTGCAGCAGTCGTCGGGCCCGTTCCGGGTCGGGTGCCGGGGCCTCGGACCCCGGGGACGTCAGGAGTGGCTGGGACTGCAGGGCGGCGGCGAATTCCGGGAACTGGTCCAGCGGACGCCGGGCCGGGTCACCCTCCTTGCGGGCCATCGAGAACCGGTTGAGCCGGTTCTCCGCGATCCATTCCCGGACCTGTCCCTCTGTGACGGGACCGTATTCCTTGAGGTCGGTTCCTTGGACGCGATACATGGCGATCGTGTTTGGGCTCGAGGGGGGTCTCGGCTTCAGCGTGCCTCGTGGGCCGGGTCCCGATACCGGTAGAGCGTGGCGACAATGAGGAAGGCTCCGGAGACGCCGAAGGTAAACAAGGCATACATCAGGAACCGCCCCGGGGTCACCGAGGAGTCATGGCTCCCGGCGCCGCCCAGTTTCGTGATGAGGGCCACCAGTCCGTTGCCGGCCGCCACGGTCAGGAGCCAGAAGCTCATGATGATGCTCTTCATGCTCTTGGCCGCCTGCGTGTAAGCGAATTCCAGCCCCGTGGTCGACACCAACACTTCCGCGGTTGTGAGGATCACGTACGGCACGGACTGCCATAGGACGCTGAGCTTTTCCCCGCCCTCGATCCGTTGCTGGATCCAAGCGACCACAAGATAGGAAGTTGCCGCGATGATCATACCCAGACCGATCCGGCGCAGCGGGGTGATGAGTCGTCCGAACAGTGGGTATACGATTCCGGTGAGGAGCGGGACGAGGAGCATGACCAGCAGCGGGTTGAGGGACTGCATCTCCTCGCCACCGATCGAGTAGTTCGCTGAAAGCTGCACGGGGGTCATCCGTTCGGCCTGGAGGATCCAGGTCGACGAGTGTTGGTCGAACATCGCCCAGAACGGAGGGATGAGGGCGAAGATGCTGAGCACGGGCAGGACCGACTGAGCCGCACTGACCTCCTCGGCCGAGAAGCGTCCGCGGGCACCATCCCAGAATGCGCGTCCGGGCTGGCGATGGGTCAGGGCCTCCCAGAAAACCGGGAAGAACCCGGCCGACCGGGTTTCGGAGGCGGGCGGAACCTTGATGTAGCGGTGTCGGCCCGACCAGAAGATGAGCGTTGCGATGCCCATCAGGACCCCCGGGATCCCGAAGGCCCATCCGTAGCCGTGGTGCTTGGCGATGAAGGGGATGGTGAGGAAGGAGAAGAAGGAGCCAAAGTTGATCGAGAAGTAGAAGGCCGCGTAGGCCTTCTGGTAGAGCCGGGTCTTCCCGGCTGGGAACTGGTCCCCCATGAACGCAGAGACACAGGGCTTGATGCCGCCGGCGCCGAACGCGATCAGGGCCAGCCCCGCCCACAGCATCCAGGTCCGCGATTCGAGGCTGGAGGTCAGATCACTGAGGGCGAGGACCCCGTGTCCGGCGCAGTAGAAGAGGGAGATCCAGAGGATGGTCTTGTAGCGACCCCAGAGCCGGTCGGAGATGTAGGCCCCCAGCAGCGGCATGAAGTAGTTCGCCATGATGAAGAGGTGTATCCAGACCGTGGCGGTGTCCTTGGTGAGACCAAGTCCGCCGCGGACGACCTCGCCGGTGATGTAGCCGGCGAGGATGCCCTTCATGCCATAGAAGCTGTAGCGTTCACAGGCCTCGTTCCCGATGATGAATTTGATCTGCGAGGGCCAGCGATCGGTGGACGGGCTGGAGGTGGAGGAAGTAGTCACAGCCCCGGCAGTATCCCGGCACCAGCGTTCGGGCAAAGAGCAAAGAGCAGGGGCGGGGCACCAATGTGGTGGGTGCCGCAGTGCCCTGCGGCACTGGGCGCGGGAGCGCCCATGCTGCTGCTCCTCGCCCGGGCATCCAGCCCGGAGCTGGTGGGTGCCATTGTGCTCAATGGCACTGGGCGCGGTAGCACCCACTCAAGGTAGGGACCCACTCCGCTGGGTCCCCATCTTCCCCGTGAGGGTCAGGCGGACCTGGGGCTGGGCGGGGTCGTCTGACGCGTCCCAGGCCCCGTCCATCATTACAGGTTCACGATGCGCAGCGGGTCCGGATGGGGCCGCTGGGGACGACTACCGAGGGGAGGTATCGCCTCCGTGGTAGATCCCCGACTGGCGCAGATGGAACAGGATCCAGCAGGTTTCCTCCTCGTAGGCGTTGCGGGTCGGGTACCGCGGGCCGGCGTCGGGCTGGTCCGTCCGGATCGCGAAGGCGCCGCGGTTGAGAGCCGCGTTGGGGACATGGTTCACCAGGTCCTTGATGAAGGCGAAGAAGTCCGGGACTTCCTGGTCTTCCGGGATCGACCCCGGGGTGGGTTGGAACCGGTGGGACTTCCACGTGCAGCGTAATCCCCCGGCCAGGATCACCTCGGCGTTCCAGCGCCAGTTTTGCTCCTCGCCGGTCAGGATCAGTCGCTCGGGTGGCACATTTTTCATCATGTTGAGGCCGACGTTTGCGGTGATCCGCCTACCGAAATCCGTCTCCTGGACGAGCCCACACGCGACAGCCGCGATGGAGTCCCAGGGGATGACGAGTTCCCGGCCCAGCGGGTCGAGCGGGACGAAGCCATCGGCCCGACAGGAGGCGAATTGGATCCGCTTCGCCGGAGGCAGGCCGGGCCAGGCGGAGTCCGGGACGACCTCGACAGACACCCCTTCGGCGGCGAGAAACGCCTGGAGGCCCAGCGCTGGCTCATGATCCAGATCTCGGACGAGCACACCGAAGGCGTCGCGGACGAATCCATGGGCATCCACCTCCGGGAACATACCACTGGACAGAAGCGCCCGTTGCACGGACTCGAGAGCCGGCGGATCAATCGAGGTCTGGACGAGGTGCCACGCCATGGACCGGAGTCTCAGGAGGTTGGTCGGGGCTGACAAGGTTGTCGGGAAACACGTCGGGTCCTGTGTGTGCCCGGTTCTCTGGAGAGGATTGAGATCGAGCCGCGACCAAGCACAAACCTAACCAAGGTCGTCAATTCCTCCGTGGTAGATCCCCGACTGGCGCAGATGGAACAGGATCCAGCAGGTCTCTTCCTCGTATGCGTTGCGGGTGGGGTAGAGGGGCCCGGCGTCCGGTTGGTCGGTTCGGATCGCGAAGGCGCCGCGATTGAGAGCCGCGTTGGGGACATGGTTCACCAGGTCCTTGATGAAGGCGAAGAAATCTGGGGCTTCCTGTCCTTCCGGGATCGATCCTCGGGTGGGTTGGAAGCGGTGGGATTTCCAGGTGAACCGCAGGCCGCCGGCCAGGATCACCTCGGCGTTCCAGCGCCAGTTCCTCTCCTCGCCGGTCAGGACCAGGCGATCGGTTGGCAGCGGTTCCCCGTACTCGAAGGTGTCCCCATTGTCCGAGGACAACGGAGCGTCGCCGATCCGGGTCATCGTCGGATTCAGCGGGGCCGGTGTAAGACCGAGGCTGACGCTGGCCGTGACCCGCTTCCCGAATTCGGTCTCCCGGACGAGTCCGCAGGAGATGGCGGCGATGGAGTCCCATGGGATGACCAATTCCCGGCCCAGCGGGTCGAGCGGGACGAAGCCATCGGCCCGACAGGAGGCGAATTGGATCCGCTTCGCCGGAGGCAGGCCGGGCCAGCCGGAGTCCTCGACGACTTCGACGGATATCCCTTCGGCGGCGAGAAACGCCTGGAGGCTCAGTGCGGGCTAGTGTTCGAGGCCGCGGACCAGCACGCCGAAGGCGTCCCGGACGAATCCATGGGCGTCGAACTCCGGGAAGACGCCGCTGGCCTGAAGGGCCCGTTGCACGGGCTCGAGGGCCGGCGGATCGATCGAGGTCTGGACCAGGTGCCATGCCATGGGATTGAGGATCCTGGAAGGCCGGCCTGACTGACAAGGTCTCTGGAGCACGGCTGGGTGTGGGTTCCAAGGCCGCGCCGCTGGCTCCGGCATCCAGGGTTGCCCCGGGTTGAATCGTTGGCCATTGGCAGGCAGGATTCCGCGGTCGTGACGCTGCCGCTGTATGGGATCCTATTGCTGCTGTGGGTGCTGGCGGCGGGAAGCTTCTTCTTCGCGGCGGCCGAGACCGCCTTCTTCTCGCTCGCCTCGTGGAGGGTTCGGCAGCTCATCGACAAGGATCCGCGAAGGGGTCCTCGGGTCGCCGACCTCCTGAGTCGGTCTGACGACCTGCTCGCCACGCTGGTTCTCGGCAACACGGTGGCGAATTTCCTCCTGATCGCGGTCGTACTGGTCATGACAGCCGACGGCGGCTGGGACCGGATTGTCTGGGAGATCCTGCTGCTCGTGGTCCTGGTGGTGGGCTGTGAGGTGGCTCCCAAGGCTCTCGCGGTGCGGTCCCCGGAGTGGTGGGCCCTGCGATTGGCCCGCATCCTCGGCTGGATGGTCCCGGTCTGTCGTCCCATCCGCCGGGTCTCCCAGGGTCTCGTGCAGACCGTCCTCCGTCCGCTTGTGAAGGGTGGCATCCCACTCCCGGCCGGGGTTTCGGACGAGGAGTATGCCGACCTGGTTGACCTCGCCCACCAGCATGGGGCACTTGGGACCCAGGAGCGGGAGATCATTCTGCGGATCCTGGCCCTGGAGCACCGCACGGCGCGGGACGCGATGCGACCGCGGGCTTCCGTGGTCATGCTGCCCGACGATCTCGAGGTGGAACCGCTGCGGATCGCCGCCCGGCGAACCCGTCATCATCGGATCCCCCTCTACGACGAGACGCCCGACACGATCGTGGCGATCCTGAACACGCGTCAGTTCCTGCTGCACCCGGAGGCGGGCCTCGACGAGTCGCTGGAGTTTCCCTCGTTCGTGCCGGAGAGCATGAATCTCCTGACACTGTTCCAGGCGCTCCAGAGCCAGCAGCGGGGCATGGCGTTGGTGCTGGATGAGTTCGGCGGGCTGTCGGGCCTCATCACGATCGAGGACATCCTCGAGGTGGTGGTGGGGCCGATCCGTGGGGAGGGGGAGGCGGAGGGTTTTGTGATGGAGCAGCTGGCGCCGGGACGCTGGCGGACCAGCGGTGCCATGCGCCTGGACGACTTTGTCCGTGAGCATCCGGCGCTGGGCACGGATCCGGACGTCGACACCCTCGGAGGTCTGGTGGTGAAGCTCTGCGAGGTGGTTCCGGTCGTGGGGGAGACGGTGTCGCACCGTGGGCTCCGGTTCACCGTGAAGGCCGCCGACGAGCGTCGGGTACGGGAACTGTTGGTGGAACGGGAAGGGGGAGCGGCATGACGTTGGCGACGCTCCAGTGGATCGCCCTGGTTTCGGCCTTGCTGCTGTCGGCTCTGTTGTCGGGCCAGGAGGCTGCGGCGATGGCGCTGAGCCGGCTCCGGATCCGGCAGTGGGTCCGGGAGGGACGGCGGGGCGCACGGGCGCTGCAGGTCTATCTCGACCGCCCGGAGAACTTCCTGTGGACCCTGCTGGTCGGCAACACGCTCGCCAACTTCGTGGTGGTGACCCTGGTGGTGGCGTGGCTCTCAGGCCAGTTCAGCCCCCGTCCGTGGGTCTTCTGGTCCCTGGTCGTGCTGTCTGCACTCCTGTTGCACCTTGTGGCCGATCTCCTTCCGAAGGCGGTCTGCCGGATGTTCCCGAACCGCCTCGCCCTGCGGTTGGTGTGGCCGTTCCGGGTCGTCCACTTCGTGCTCTCGCCCCTGGTCGGGTTCGTCGAGCTCTTCTCCGACCTGCTTCTGAGGGTCGCCGGCGGACGTGCGAACGGCGTGCAGTTGTTCGGGAACCGTGAGGACCTCCGCTCCCAGGTCCTTGATCCCGGAGCAGGGCTCTCGTCCACGGAGCGGAACCTCATCCAGCGCGTTCTGGAGATGCAGTATCGGACCGTTGGGCAGGTTGCGCGGTCGCTTGCGATGGCGGACACGGTGACTGAGGACACGCCGATCCCGGAGCTCCTGGCCTTGTGCCGTCAACGGGGGCACACCCGGATCCCGGTCTGGGGCGGTTCGAAGGAATCGCGCCGTATCGTGGGGGTCGTCAGTCTCAAGAACCTGCTCTATTCGGAGGCCAACCCCAGCACGGCGCGAGTTGCCGACTATCTGCGTCCCGCCCTCTTTCTCGAGGAGTCGGTCCGTCTCGAAGAGGCTCTCCGACGTCTGCAGCGCAGCGGGATGCCGTTGGCCATCGTGGTCGATGCCCAGCGGCGGGAGCAGGGGATCGTCACCCTGTCGGACGTGCTCCGGGGCGTCTTCGGGGAGGTGATCCTGTGAGTGGCGGCCTCGTGATCACCCTTCTCCTCAAAGCCTTCATTGCGTTGGGGCTTGTCGGGATGAACGCCTTCTTCGTCGCCGCCGAGCTTGCCCTGGTGAAGATCCGAGACACCCAGATCGACACCCTCGTCGCTCAGGGCAACCGGGCGGCGACGGTCGCGCGTCGGCTCAAGTCCAACATCAACGCGGCCATCAGCACGGTCCAGATCGGCATCACCCTCGCCGGCCTGCTCTCGGGATACTTCGTGGAACCGCTCGTCCAGTCGGCCCTCGATCCCGTCCTCCACGCTCTTGGAATCCATCATGTCGCCTGGGTCCACCAGGCCGTCGCGATCGCGAGCTTCGTGGGCATGACCTTCACCTTGATCGTGGTGGGCGAGATGGTGCCCAAGGCCATCGCGCTCAAGGAGACGGTGCCGGTGGTGCTGTTCGTGGCGCGTCCGCTGGGATGGTTCCACCTGGCCGCCTATCCCCTCATCCGGGCGATCGATGGCACCTCCCGCTGGATCCTCCGTCACCTCGGCGTGGAATCCCTCGAGGAGGAAGTCCACAGCTCGGAGGAGATCCGACTCCTCTTCAACGCCGCCCACCGCCGTGAACGAGGTTCCGAACTGGGGCGTGAGATCGTCCTGAACTCCCTCGACCTCCGTCACCGCGTCGTAGCCCAGGTCATGCGGCCCCGCCGTGAGATCACCGTTCTGGACACCCGGCAGTCCATCGACGCCTGCCTCGACTGCGCGGAGCGGAGCCGGTACTCGCGCATCCCCTTGTGTGAGGACGGGGATGTGGATCGTGCCGTGGGGGTGGTCCATGTGAAGGACCTCTACAGCCTGCGCACCCGGGCCCGGACCGGCGAGGACCTGAGGCCGGTGGCCCGTCGTCTGATCTACGTTCCCGAGACCACCCGGTTGGAGCGCCTGCTGCAGCTCTTCCTCGACCGGCGGCTCCATTTCGCCCTCGTCGTCGACGAGTATGGCGGCACGACCGGGATGGTGACGCTGGAGAATGTGTTGGAGGAGCTGGTCGGCCAGATCCAGGACGAGTTCGACCACGAGAAGCCGCGCGTCACACGTCGCGGGGAGGATGCCTGGGAGTTGGACGCCTCGCTGCCGCTCTTTGAACTGTCGGAGCTCACCGGCATCCCCCTCGAGTCGGAAGGGGCGACGACTATCAACGGCTGGATCACCCATCGGCTGGGGAGGTTCCCGAACCGCACGGATCGCATCCCCATTGGGGGATTCGAACTGTCGGTGGAGGAGCTGGACGGGGTCCGGGTGAGCCGGGTCGGGCTCCGGAGGGTCGGTGAATCCAGTCCGGCATGAAGGCGGGGCCGGAGCGTCGAGGCGCCTTCCTGGGATCCTGGGATCCGGGCTGACAGCGGGGGGCGGGTCTCAGCTGCCTGTGGCAATCCGTCGGAAGAGGGGTTCCAGGACGGGCCAGGCATTGCTGGCGATCATCCGATGGCCCTGAGGGGTCGGATGGATCTGGTCGGGAAGGTTGAGGTCAGGGATGCCTCCCACGCCTTCGAGGAGGAAGGGGATGAGCGCGGTCTTCTCCTCGCGGGCGACCTCCGGAAACAGGGCCCGGAAGCGGTCGGCGTAGTCGCGACCCAAATTCGGGGGCATCTGCATGCCAGCGATGACGAACTCCGCCTTGGGATGGCGTGAACGGGTTCGTTGGATGATCGCGGTGAGATTGCTGCGGGTGGATTCGATGGGCAGTCCGCGGAGACCGTCGTTGCCCCCGAGTTCCAGGACCAGTACATCCACGGGGGACTTCAGCAACCAGTCCAGCCGTCGCAGGCCCCCTGCGGTGGTATCGCCGCTCACCCCGCCGTTGATCACGCGGATGGGAAACCCGGATTCCTCGGCCCTTCGTTGCAGCACTGCGGGGAAGGCCTCCGAGGGGTCCACCCCGAAGCCCGCCGCCAACGAATCGCCCAGCACCAGCACGGTGGAGGCCTTCTGGGGACGACGAGACTCGTCGGACTTCGCGGTCTGTGTCAGGATCAAAAAGATCAAGACAAACCACAGGAGTACCAAGGCAGACGGATAGAGTCTCTTTACCTCGGGGGTCACAGATGCAAACAGTGCGAATCTTTTTCCGGAAGTCAATGTAACCGGTTTGGAACATGTAGATTTCTCGGGTGCCCCTGGTTTTTGAGGGGATGGACCCCGGTCTGTTGTCGTCCCGGGGCGCTGGAGCCGCGGTTCAGCGCGGGGGAGGCGTTTCCAGTGGGCTCCACCCGGACCGGAGACCGATTTCGAGGGCTAGGGGAACCAGTTGCAGCACGGACGTGACGTCCTCGAGGGTGCGGTTCGTGACGGCGAGGTCGAACGATCGGTTACGGGCCGGATCCCGGGCATCCCTGAAGGTGATCCGACCAAGCGACAGCGTCAGACGGTGGATTCCTGAGAACTGCCATCCGCTGGACAGGAGGTTGGTCCCGGATCGACCTGTCATCCCGGCCTGTCGGAATGCCATCAGGTTGGTCCGCCCCTCCTGATCGACGTCCACATGCAGCCCGGAGAGATCGAACCGGAATTCGGCAAGGCGTACGGAGTTCGAGTGGGAGGCGGTGGTGTCGTAGCGGACGAAGATTTCCGGGATCTCGACCATAGGGCCTGGACCGAACCCAGGTGGATTGCTCAGGACGAGGTTCTGGAGTCGCCAGGAGGCGTCGGAGAGGCCGAGTTCGGCCCGGTCGAGGCGGACCCCGACACCGAGCGTTCCGGACAGGGCCGTACGGAGGGTCCAGGTGAGGAGGGCATCCCGGGTCGACCAGAGGAGGAGGACGGTGCTTGCCAGGACGGCCCCCAGGAGGGCGGCGAGGCGGAGGAGGAGACGACGGAATCCGGTTCGGCTCACGGATGGATGTCCTCGGGGCGCACCTCCAGGCACTCGTCCTGATCCTCCCAGATGAGTGCCGGATAGGATTCGAGGAGGTGGCCGACGTGCTGGGTGGCGAGCTCGGCGAGGAGGTCCTCGGCCTTCTGGGCCGCCTCCTCGAAGGCGGCATCATAGTCTGGAACCCGCTTCCGCTGGGTGTCATCCCAGTGGGCCACCTCATGCAAGGGGGCATATTTCCCCGACCAGTCGGCGAGCGTCTTCTGGGATTCGGGAGGGAGCTGGTCGGGTGGGACGGCGGTCTCGTTGCAGTGGAGGCAGACGAGTCCAGACGTTCCGACGTCACGGGTCAGCAGGGGGAGGAGGGGAGCGCGACAGCAGGGGGACTGATGGTATCCGGGGGGCATGTTGACCAGTCGCTGCTGCCAGACCTGGCGGTCGTGGGCCTGCTGGGCGGCGAGACGGAGGGCGCCCACGAGCGGATGGGACAGACGCCACGCCCGACCCCGCAGCTGGCCGAGGGTCTGGGAACACCACCGGGCCAGCGTGAGGTCATCGAACTCCCGGAAACTCCGCCCGTATTCCTTCCACAGGCGATCCAGAGCCGTCTCTTCCTTTCCTTCAGGCACGGGCGGAGCGTAGTCGGGCCAGGTTGCGATGAACAACCGGAAGAACAGCGGCCGGGTGTCCCGGTTCAGACCGTCGGGTGCGTCCACTCCCGACCGTCGGCACCCAGGAGATCGTCAGAAGCCGTCGGCCCCCAGGTCCCGGCCAGATAGAACTCACGGTTCGTCAGGGGTTTGTCGGTCCATGCCGAGCGGATCGAGTCGACGATCGCCCATGCAGTCTCCACCTCATCGCGACGGATGAACAGGGTGGCATCGGCGGCGATCGCCTCGAGCAGGAGCCGCTCGTAGGCCTCGGGGGTGTAGGCACCGAACTCGGTGTCGTAGCTGAACTGCATCCGGACCGGCTGCAGCTTGGTGGCGGCCCCCGGGACCTTGCCGTTGAACCGCAGGGCGATGCCCTCGTCGGGCTGCAGCCGAAGGGTGAGCGAGTTCGGGTCGAGCCGCACACCGCTCTTGGCCCCGTAGAGGATGTTCGGGGCGGGCTTGAACTGCACCCGTACCTCGCTGGCGCTGACCGGCAGGTTCTTGCCGGTGCGGACATAGAACGGCACGCCGCTCCAGCGCCAGTTGTCGATCCAGAGCTTGATCGCGACGAAGGTCTCGACGTTCGACTTCGCGTTGACCTTGGGTTCGCTCCGGTAGGCTGGGCGCGCCTCACCGTCGATCTCGCCGGCGAAGTACTGGCCGCGGACCACGTTCTTGGCGATGTCGGCCGGGGTCATCGGGCGCACCGACTTCAGGAGCTTCACCTTCTCGTCGCGCACCGCCTCGGCCTCGAGCGACACCGGAGGTTCCATGGCCACGAGCGAGAGCACCTGCAGGACGTGGTTCTGGATCATGTCCCGCATCGCGCCAGACTCCTCGTAGTAGCCGCCGCGGGAACCCACGCCGAGCTTCTCGGCGACGGTGATCTGGACATGGTCCACCGAGTCCCGGGTCCAGAGGTTCTCGAAGATGCCGTTGGAGAACCGGAACGTCAGGATGTTCTGGACCGTCTCCT
>SXGQ01796166.1_pt1 | contig 21184 bp, 20 predicted proteins | sample 3178371 | NCBI WGS metagenome assembly SXGQ01 (sample SAMN11356859, study PRJNA531348) | freshwater metagenome | isolation source: freshwater sample F1-20 | place: China: Fuxian Lake, Yuxi | collected 2017-12-25 | reverse complement strand
AGCGGGAAGCCCGTTCCAAGATGAGCTCACCCATGCAGTCAATGCAGTAAGGCCCGTGGCTAGATCACCACGTTGATAGGCCGGAAGTGTACAGATGGCAACATCTTTAGCTGACCGGTACTAATCGGCCGAGGGCTTGGATTTTATGCTCGTGCTTGCTCTGGAGTCCTTGAGGCTCGAACGCGATTGATCGCGTCGTCTCAAATTGACAACTGATTTCTGGTGGCCATAGCGGCGGGGTCACACCCGTTCCCATTCCGAACACGGAAGTTAAGTCCGCCCGCGCCGATGGTACTTGGGGGTAGACCCCCTGGGAGAGTAGGTCGCCGCCAGAATTAATCGAAAAGCAAAGGCCCCGCGCGAAAGCGCGGGGCCTTTGTCGTTCATTCACTCTTCTCCGATATCGAACTACACGGCGGTAGTATTGATAGGTGCCTACACCTGATAATCGCGGTCCCCGTCGCCCACGCAAAGACGGTGACGCCCCGCGTTCGGCGCGTCCATCACGCCCAACGAGCGAGAGAGGTGGCTCACGCCGGGACGACAATCGTCCTTCGCGTCCTCGCCGAGACAATGAACGCCCATTACGTCCGCGCTCAGAGGAGGACCGTGCAACTCGTCCTCGCAAGTTTGAAGACCGTTCAAACCGCCCATCGACTGGGGGCGCTGGTCGTCCCCGCAATTTTGACGATCGTCCTGCTCGTCCACGGAAATTTGACGATCGTCCTGCCCGTCCACGTCGTGAAGGTGGCTCAGCCTCTCGCCCCCGTAGTGCAGATGACCGTCCCTCACGTCCGAGAAGTTTCGATGAGCGTTCGTTCAGTCGTGGCCGTCCGTCATATGGTCGCCCTGCTGAAGGTCGTGGTCGTCCATCTGAAGGGCGAGGTCGTTGGAGCGAAGGTCGCGGTCGTCCAGCAGAGGGTCGTGGTCGGCCGAGCGAAGGACGTGGTCGTCCAGTAGAGGGTCGTGGTCGGCCGTTCCGTGATGATGATCGTCCAGTAATTCCGCAGACTGCAGCGCAACGCAAGGCGGATGAAGTTCGACGTCGTACCGGTGGTCGTAAATACGACCGCGACGATATGCCGCGCATGGAACACACCACGTCCGAATGGAAGGACGAAGGTTCGGTTCGCCCCGCGCGTCGGTCAAAGCCACGCGTAGAAGAGCGGTACGACGCGCCTGAACGCGATGAGAAGCGCGCCAGTGCTGCAGCTCTTGCACATATCGAAGCAACCGTTGGGAAAAAGATCAACTCGATTGTCGGCGATGTTGCTGCAAAGCGTCTGACTGCAAAACTTGCTCTTGCGCTTGATGCCTTTGAGCGTGAGCGCTGGCAAGACGCTAAGCGAATCATCATTCCGGTGTCCCGCGATTGTCCAGGCATCAAACTGATACACGAGATCGCTGGTCTGTCTCTGTACCGACTGGGCCAGTGGCGTGACGCCGCTGATCATCTTGAACGAGCTCGTGCAGTTTCTGGTGGAGATGTACTTAATCATCCAGTGCTTGCCGACTGTTACCGCGCGTTAATGCGTTATGACAAGGTGGACGAATTGTGGCGCGAACTTAAAGAAGCATCACCAGATCCAGAAATTATTGCCGAGGGACGCATAGTTGCAGCCGGTGCGTTGGCCGACAAGGGCGACGTTCAGTCAGCAGTTCGCTTGATGCAGCTTGCCAAACAAGACCCTGCAAAGGTTCGCGAGCATCACCTTCGCGAGTGGTATGTGCTTGCCGATCTTTACGACCGTTCAGGCGATTTGATCAACGCGCGTTCAATCTTCCAAAGAATCGCCGCAAACGACTCAAACTTCTCGGACGTTCGTGATCGTTTGTCTACTTTGGGCGTGGCGTAGCTAGCGAGTCTTCAATTCACGCATGACCAAACCGGTGCGCAATTTCGGCGTGAAAAATGTCGATTTTGGCGGCATTAACAGACCTTCGTTTGCAGTGCGTTTGATCTCGTCCACACTCACAGGCCTGATGAGGATTGCTGCTGTTGCTATTCCTCCCTTGACAAGTTCCTGCACTTCCGTAGCGCCATGTTGAAAGCCGACAGAGTGGTCAACACCTGCCAACGCACATTCGAGCCGTGCGCTGTCTAATTCTCGAATAGATTCGAAGACCCCATGTTTCGGCGTCATCCATGCAGTTTTTAATTGATTATCAATGAATAAGAGGCAACCGCGAGTGTTCATCTCCTGCAGAGTTTTGTCATCAATCGATGGTGATGCCTCGAATGTGTAGAACCTTGAGAGTGCGGCTCGTAGTTCATCTGCTGATGCGCCGCTATAGAAGCGGTGAATAGCAGCGACACTCAACTGTTCTTCAACTAATTCGTTGATGTAGGTGAGCGTAAGTTCGGCACCAGTTTCTTTTGATTGAGTTCTGGCACGAACTTCGTCTCGGAATGTTCGGCTGATTGCATAACGATGATGTCCGTCGGCGATGACGACGGGGCTAGAACTCACTGCGGCGCAAATTGCTTCAATACGCGATTTTTCAACGATTCTTTCGACGCTGTGGATCACGCCGTTGGCGTCGATAATTGAACCAACTGGTTCCCCTGGTTCAGTAAGAAAAGTGCTTAATCCAATTTTTGTGGAGAGTCCCCAGACTGGTGAAAGATTGGCATCAGTTGCACGCGTCAGGTCGAGTCGATCGGTCTTGGCCTTAGGGGTCGTCTGCTCGTGCGGAAGAACGCCTCCGGAGCCTTCGTCTACAACTTCAAGAGCGCCAATCACGCCGACGATGTTGCGATGTTCGCCGGTCGTGTCGATGAATGAAGTTCGATAGAGGGTGAGTGAAGGTTCTTCGTCGCGTTGCAATACGCCGCTCTTGATCCACGACTGGAGAAGATGCGATGCGTTCGAATATGCATCCTGTGGGGGTACGGCAATCGGCAAGTCGATGTGAACGATATTTTGGGCTGACTGTGCAGATAATTGCTTTCGGTCATCGTCGCTCAATACGTCGTAAGGCGGCGCGCAAAAGACATCCAAGTTGCCTTGGTCGGTATAGCGAAGCGCATGAAAAGGTTCGAAACGAGGCACAATAGAAGTGTGCCAGCGAAGCCCCCAATTTTGTGCGACTTAGATGGTGTCGTTTGGCTGATGCACCAACCAATTGCTGGTTCGGTTGAGGCCATTGCCCAACTGCGGGAAGCCGGTCATCGAGTGTTGTTCGTGACCAACAACTCCTTTTCGACCGTTGCCGACCAGGAGCAAGCATTGGCGAATATTGGGCTCAGCGCAAAAGGGGATGTATGCACGTCGTCGCAGGCAGCTGGTCTGCTGCTTTCACCTGAAGACCGCGTGTTGCTCGGTGGGGGGCCCGGCGTCATGGAGGCAATTATCGAATCTGGGGCCACTATCGTGGCCCGATCTGATGATGGTGGCAAAGAACTTGACGTCGACATTGACGCGGTCGTGGTCGGTTATCACAACACATTCGATTATTGGGGTCTGCTCAGGCTTGCGGGTGCCGTGAGGTCGGGTGCCCGACTCATTGCAACGAACGATGATGCAACATACCCAACTCCCAATGGTGTGATTCCTGGCGGCGGCTCGATACTCGCGTCGATCGTTGAGGCAAGTGGGGTTCGTCCAACTATCGGTGGGAAGCCACATGACCCGATGGCACAACTTGTTCGTCAACGGCTTGGCATCGAAGACCTTTCAATGGCTTGGATGGTGGGAGACAGAGCCTCGACCGATGGGTTGTTTGCTCGCCAAATTGGCTGCAAATTTGCACAAGTCTTAACGGGTGTTACATCAAGTGCATCTTCAAGTGATAGCGATCATCTTGTGGTTCCAGATCTTGCTTCGTTCGCCCGCATGCTTATTGACGCTCAGATCTGATGAGCGGTAGGCGCATTTCAGTCGTTAAGGCTCTCGTTGCTCGAAGTCTCGCAATAGATGAATCAGTTGCTTTTACTCTTGTTGATAGCGGCTCGGTGTTGGTAAATGGAAGTATTGCGCAGTCGGCTGCACATCTGGTTGCAGCATCTGACGCGCTTGTCGTGAAGCATCCCGACCGCTTTGTCTCACGAGGCGGCGAAAAGCTTGATTTTGCTCTTAATCATTTTCAGATCGAAGTTGTTTCAAAAAATGTTCTTGATGCGGGTGCATCAACGGGCGGATTCACAGATTGTTTGCTACAACGTGGCGTGGGGCGTGTGGTAGCAGTCGATGTCGGCAAAAGTCAGATGCATCAAACAATTTCTCGAGACCATCGCGTTGTCGTGTGCGACGAAACAAATATTAGAGATTTGGAAAACGCTGCACATTTGGACAATCACACTCTTGGTTCCATTTTTCGCACACGATTTGATATTGCCGTTGTCGATCTTTCGTTTATATCCCTGAAAGTTGTTGCAAGAGCGTTGGTGGGGTGCGTTATCCCAGGTGGCCAGATGATCCTTTTGGTGAAACCCCAGTTCGAGGCAACACGTCTCGAGGTGGACAAGGGCTCTGGGATCATTCGCGATGCCGGGATCCACCAGCGGGTGGTGACGGAGGTCGGCGCGGCATTTGCCTCATTGGGCTGCACGGTCCGAGGCGTGGTGGACTCGCCAATCAAGGGTGCTCAAGGTAATACCGAATTCCTGATGTGTTTGGATATTGGTGCGACGGACGCGACACCCAATGACTAGTTTTGGAGTAATGGAGCCTCGATGATGAGCAACATTTTTGTTATTGCCCACCACACTCGTCCAGAAGTTCCAGAACTGCTTGGGGCTCTTCAGCGTTGGGCGAAGACTTCAAATCACATGGTTTGGATGCCGCACAGCGACGCTCAAGCACATGGAATACGAGATGTCGGCAGCGATCGACACGCGATGGATGCTGACTTGGTTGTTTCACTCGGCGGAGATGGCACGGTTTTGAGAGCTGTTCATTTACTGGATGGCGCTCCGGTTCCAATTTTGGGAGTCAATGTTGGAACACTTGGTTATCTCACCGAACTAGATCCAACCGATTTCATTCGCTCAATGCAGATATGGTCCGACGGTGTCATGGGAACCGACTTCATCATTGATCAGCGAATGATGTTGCATGTGACCCTGCACCGTGCAGACGGATCGGGTTCTACGGCGTGGCGCGCGCTCAACGAAGCTGTTTTAGAAAAGCAACAGTCGGGTCACACCATTTGGCTTGACTTGGTGATCAACAATCAAGATTTCGCACGCTATTCGGCCGACGGCCTCATCGTCTCAACTCCAACAGGGAGTACCGCCTATTCAATGAGTGCACGCGGGCCTGTGGTTTCCCCGCGCCATCGCGCACTGGTAATTACACCAGTTTCGCCCCACATGTTGTTCGATAGAGCGCTTGTGCTCGATCCGCAGGAGTCGGTACACATCAAGGTTGTGGGAACCCGACCAGTAGACATGGCCATTGACGGACGGCGAGTAACAAGCCTCAGCGCTGATGACGTAGTGGTGTATGCACCAGACACTTGCTCTTCACACTTCTTGCGCTTCTCGCCACCGAAGTTTCACCAGATCGTCCGCGCCAAGTTTGGTTTAGGTGACGACTAGTGCTCACCGAATTGCGAATTGAAAACCTTGGAATAGTCGAAAATCTTGAGATGGTGTTTTCTGATGGCGTGATTGCGCTAACTGGCGAGACCGGCGCGGGTAAAACAATGCTCGTTGAGGCAATCAATTTGCTGATTGGTGGCAGGGCCGATGCAACTGTCGTTCGCCATGGCACGCAGGAAGCTCGAATAGAAGGACGATTCGTAGTTGGCGATAACGAAACTATTCTTTGTCGTGTTGTTCCATTGGACGGTCGTTCGCGCGCATACGTGAATGGTCGCTTGGCCACCGTTTCGCAGTTATCCGAACTTGGTCAAGAGTTGCTCGATATGCACGGGCAGCATGCACATCAAAGCTTGTTGGGTGCTGCTGCTCAGCGTGAGGCGCTGGATCATTTCGCCCAAATAGATCTGAGTGGCCTTCGTGCTGCTCGCGCTCGTGTCACAGAGGTGGATGCATCGCTGGCTTTGCTTGGTGGTGACGAACGTGCCAGGGCGCGCGAAATTGACTTGTTGAGATTTCAGGTCGATGAGATTAATGCAGCAGCGATAACCGACCCGCAAGAGGACGAAGCTTTAGGCAAAGAGCAGGACTTGTTGTCCGATGCCGTTAACTATCGCGATTCGTTGTGGAGTTCCCACGGCGTGATGAGCGATGAAGACGGCGTGTCGGATTTGCTCGGTAAGGCAATTTCCTTCCTTGGTAATCGGGATGCATTTTCTGAATTCATCACGCGCATGAAGGCGATACAGAGTGATCTCGACGATGTATCAGGCGAATTGCGCGATACCGCGGAAGCAATTGAAGATAATCCCCAAAGACTCGATGCGGTCCGTGGCCGCAGGCAATTATTGCTTGATCTGCGGCGCAAATACGGGGAGACACTCAGTGATGTGATGCAATATGGCGCCGAATCGTCCCTGCGGTTAGAAGAGCTGGAAGGTTACGAAGCTAGGGCTTTAGCGCTTGATGCCGAACGCAAACAATCAGTTTCCGAACTTCGAGTGCAAGAGCAGCGAGTGGGCGAGGCCAGGCGAAAGTCTGCTCCGCTTCTTGCTAAATCGGTTCAACAGCGACTGCGTAAGTTGGCCATGCCGCATGCCGTACTCGACGTTCACGTTGCAAATGATTCGGGTGATGCATCGCGCGATGCGGCAGGCGACAATGTCGTATTCCTACTCGCTGCCAATCCAGGTTCCGAGGCTCTGCCCCTTACAAAGGTCGCCTCGGGTGGCGAGTTGGCGCGAACAATGTTGGCCTTACGGTTGGAATTGACAGAGGGGCCGCACTCGCTCGTTTTCGACGAAGTTGATGCCGGTATTGGTGGGGAGGCGGCAGTTGCAGTCGCTCAGGCCTTGGCCAACTTGGGTAAGCGGCATCAAGTACTGGTAGTTACCCACCTGGCGCAAGTAGCAGCGGTAGCAAATAGCCACATTCAAGTGTCAAAACAGGTACGAGATCGGCAGACCTTTGCCCAAGCGATTCCGCTTGATGAAGACTCGCGGATATCTGAAATTGCCCGAATGCTGTCGGGCGGGGTGGCTGAGACTGCGGCGTTGGAGCACGCCAAGCAGCTTCTTGCGGCCGCTGCCGTCGAGGTGCCAGCGAAGCGTCCTCGCCGTTAGTCGTCGGCAGGGTATGCTTTTCTTCCGTCATCAAGGAATTGTTTCCAATCGGGAAACTTCGTTGTGTCAGACGGGAGTGAGTAATGCCAAAGCACGTGTTTGTGACAGGTGGCGTTGCTTCATCTCTCGGTAAAGGTCTTACCGCTTCGTCGCTCGGGCGTCTGCTCAAAATGCGCGGACTTCGCGTAACCATGCAAAAATTGGATCCGGATATCAACGTTGATCCAGGCACGATGAACCCTTTCGAGCACGGTGAAGTATTTGTTACTGATGATGGTGGCGAAACCGATTTGGATCTCGGGCACTACGAACGGTTCATCGATGAGAATTTGTCTCGATCCTCAAACGCCACAACTGGCAGCATTTATCAGGCTGTTTTAGCAGCAGAACGTCGTGGCGATTACCTAGGTAGAACCGTTCAAGTCATTCCACATGTAACCGACGAGATCAAGCGTCGTATTCAACGACTTGCTACTGAGGATGTTGATGTGGTGATTACAGAGATTGGTGGAACCGTCGGAGACATCGAAATCCTTCCTTTTTTGGAAGCCGTTCGCCAGTTCCGTAACGAAGTTGGCCGTGACAATGTTTGCTACGTGCATGTCACCCTCGTTCCATTTATCGGGCCCAGCGGCGAACAGAAAACCAAGCCAACTCAACACAGCGTTACTGAGCTGCGTTCACGCGGTATTCAGCCAGACATCATTGTCTGCCGAAGCGATGAGCCAATCAGTGATCAATTGAAGCGAAAGATTTCAAACCAATGCGACGTTGATCATCGGAACGTGATTAACGCGGCAGATGTAAAGAATATTTATGAACTTCCGCTCATCTTGCACGATGAGGGTTTGGATACTCGAATCTGTGACGTATTACGTCTCGAGTCGGAAGTCGACTTGACGCCATGGCGCCAAGTAGTAGCGAGGGTCGAAGCATCAACTACACCCGTTCGCATCGGTTTGATCGGGAAGTACGTTGAGTTGCAAGACGCATATCTCAGCGTTGTAGAAAGTTTGAAACATGCAGGGTTCCACCATGCTGCAAAAGTTGAGATTGTTTGGATTCAGGCCGAAGAGGTCGAAGGGCTTTTGGCCGACGATCGATTGGCAACTCTTGATGGAATCGTGATTCCTGGCGGATTCGGTATGCGTGGTGTCGAGGGAAAGATCAGGGCAGCAGAGTATGCACGCGAAAACGGTGTTCCGTGTTTGGGCTTGTGCCTGGGAATGCAAGTAATGACCATCGAATTTGCTCGACACGTCCTTGGGCTTGCCGATGCGAACTCCACCGAATTTGATTTGTCCACGCAAAACCCGGTGATTGATTTGATGAACGACCAACGTGACGTTACGGATAAGGGCGGAACGATGCGGCTGGGCGCATATTATGCCGTCTTGGAGCCGGGAACTAAAGTTTCCAACGCTTATGGCGAGTCGGTTGTGAGCGAACGCCACCGCCATCGCTACGAGTTTAATAGCAATTATCGCGCGAGGTTTGAAGCCGAAGGTTTCCTCTGCAGCGGTGCATCGCCCGACAAACGCCTTGTCGAATTTATCGAGTTAAAGGATCACCCATTTTGGGTCGGTACACAGGCTCATCCAGAATTCAAGAGCAGGCCAGATCGACCTCATCCATTATTTAGGGAACTGATCGGTGCGTCTTTGCGGCATCGTGCTGAGAAGGCAAGTAAATCAGTTAGTCACGATTCATCGTCGGCTAACGCGACAGCATAATTGTCGTAGGTTTGAGCTCAATCACTCCCCGAGAGAGATTTCTCAATTGGATGAGCGTGGAACAAGGTCGCTCACCACGAACACTTGACGCCTATGCACGAGACTTGACTGCGTTCGAAGATTTCGTTGGATCACGTGGGCATGATTTGATTTCGGCGACATCGGAAGACATCGAGCAATATATTTTGTTTCAGAGAAATGGGGCAAAGGCAGCCAAAAGTGTTGCTCGCTCATTTGCGGCGATCCGCATGTTGTATCGCTATTTGTCGGATGAATCGATGCGAGTTGACAATCCCACTTCTGGTGTCGATGGAGTAAAAGTTCCAAGTGGCATTCCCAAAGCGCTTTCGGAAGAAGATATAGATCGATTGTTGTCATCCATCGGCGGTGTTGACTCTTTCGCGCTGCGCGATCGTGCCCTGCTCGAGTTTCTGTACGCGACTGGTGCGCGTATATCGGAAGTATGCGGTCTGTCGCTGAGTGATATCGACATGGAATCAGGTCTTGTTCGGTTGTTCGGTAAGGGTTCGAAAGAGAGAATCGTTCCGTTTGGCAGCATGGCCGCCAAAGCCCTGCAGGAGTGGTTATCGCCAGGCGGTAGGGGAATGCTTGTCCCTCAGCAGTGGGCGCGTCGCGACTTCGCAGACGCAGTATTTCTAGGCGCACGCGGCACTCGGCTTTCTCGACAGGCGGCCTGGGGAATTGTAAGAAAATATGCCCAGTTGGCTGGGTTGGCAGATGATTTGTCGCCTCATGTTTTACGTCACTCGTGCGCAACCCATATGTTGGTACGTGGCGCAGATTTGAGGATCGTGCAGGAGTTGCTCGGGCACGCTTCCGTAAGTACTACGCAGGTGTACACGAAAGTTGACAACGAGATTTTGTTCACTATGTACAAAAACGCCCATCCGAGAGCAAACTTCGATGACTAATTTGTCGACCAATCATGTATGCCACCTTTGTAGACGGTTGTTTGGGTCAGTTTTTTCAAGACGATTAGACGAGTTTGAGTTAGCGCGTGTTCAAGCGATTCTTCCTGAGAGCGAGTTGGGTTTATGGATGAGGTATCAAAACATAGATCAACGTCATTCCATTGTCGTTCTGAACCGACTTCACAAACTATTGCCAACTGCTGGCAGGGAGGCTCAGGCAGCGGCATTGTTGCATGACATTGGAAAATCAAAATCACATCTAGGTGTGCTACTTCGTGTAATCGCGACGATTGTCGGACCAAGAACACGACGATTTTCTCAATACCACCGTCACGAGGAGATCGGCATTGGTTTGCTTGAGGATGCTGGTTGCTCCAATATCACCATTGGATTGCTAAAAGGTATTGGAGACCCGCAAGAAATCGCTGCGCTGGCTGCTGCAGACGATATTTAGCCATCACTTTCTCGGTGTTATACCGATGGCTTGTTGCGCTCGATCTAGCGTCTTTTGAGCGACAGTTTCGGCTTTAAAGGCGCCGAGCGAAAGCATGTCGTGGAGCTGCGCTTGATCCCCAATGAAGTTGGCATACCTTGCCTGTATCGGTTGTAGCAGTGAAACAACTGCATCGCCGCAATCAGATTTTAATTTGCCGTATTGGCTGTATTGATCGGCCAATGCCTGTTGAGTAGTGCCCGTAACGAAACTCAGGATGTCAAGCAAATTACTGACACCGGGTTTTTTCTCGCGATCGTAAAAGACTTTGTTATCACTATCGGTCACGGCTCGTTTAAATTTTTTCATGATTACTTCTGGGGTATCAAGAACATACACACACCCAGAATCGCTATCGGCCGACTTAGACATCTTGGAAGTTGGGTCTTGTAAATCCATAACTCGCGCACCAATCGGCGGAGTGACCGCTTTTGGTATCACGAATGTTTCACCAAAACGGTGATTGAAGCGCATGGCAATATCACGGGTGATCTCAATATGCTGCCTTTGGTCATCGCCGACAGGCACTTCTTCGGCGTCATACAGCAATATGTCTGCTGCCTGTAGCGCCGGGTAAGTGAATAAGCCGGCCGAAACGAAGTCTGCTTCGCGCTTTGATTGCTTGTCTTTAAACTGTGTCATTCTGCTCAGTTCGCCGTAACTGACTGTGCACTCCATAATCCATCCCAATTGGCTGTGCGCCGGGATATGAGACTGAACAAAGACGGTCGCAATCCCTGGATCGAGGCCGACAGCGAATAAGACGGCCGCAAGTTGCAGCGTGTTGTCGCCGATTATGCCAGGTTTGTCCGTAACCGTGAGTGCGTGTAGATCGACGATGCCATGAAAAACGTCATTTTGATTTTGTCCCGACACCCAGCTGTTGAGTGCCCCGAGGTAATTGCCAAGGTGGACAGGGCCTGTTGGTTGGATGCAGGAAAGCACTCGAGCCACGGCTTAATGATACTTGAAACAATTGACTCAAGGGCTCTTTCAAGTATCCTCTTGGCAATGGGTTATGAAGTAAATACATCAGTTTTTGACGGCCCTTTTGACTTATTGCTTCATTTGATCCTCAAAGAAGAAGTGGACATTCATGAGGTCTCGCTGCTCGGCATCGTTGAGGCGTATCTAGCAGAGGTTAAAAAAATGCAGATTCTCGACTTGGATGTTGCCACAGAGTTTTTGCTTATTGCCTCCACTCTCGTCGAATTAAAGACTCGACGATTGCTTCCGGGTCGAGATGATCTGGACATCGATGACGAACTTGCGTTGTGGGAAGAACGTGACCTGTTGCTTTCCAGACTGCTTGATTGCAAAACCTTCAAGGACGTCGCTTCGGTGATAAGCAAGCTCTCGGAGATGGCTTGCCTGAGCGTTCCTAGGCGTGCTGGCCCTGACGAACGGTTTGCGGAATTGATGCCCGACTTGTTGGAAGGCGTTAATGCGCTACGCCTACATCGCGCGTTCCTTCGTGCCGTAGCTCCAAAGGCGCCGACAAGCATCGATCTGTTCCATGTTGCGCCAATACGGGCAAGCGTCGCCGAATCGCTTATGGATTTGTTGGATCTTTTGCCGGCGCTCGGCTCGGTTTCATTTCGGGATCTCACCGATGGGATCAACGACAGAATTCAGGTAGTTTGCCGATTCCTTGCGGTTCTCGAGTTGTTTAAACAGGGTCGAGTTGATCTAAATCAGGCCGATCGGTTTGGAGACATCACAATTGTGTGGACGGCTGGTGATGATCGCGGATTTGAATCGGCTCTGGTCATCGATAACTACGAGGGATGAACGGGAAATAGATGTCAACGCAGCAATTTGACGAGAGTTCGGGTTCGGTCGAGGTGGATACGGTTCGCGCGCTAGAGGCCATTTTGATGGTCGCAATGGAACCCGTTGATCCCTCGATGCTCGCCCAACTGCTCGAGCAACCAGTTGAAGTAATCGAGCACCTTTGCGAGGAGCTTGCTTCCGCCTACGAGCAGGCCGGGCATGGCTTTCAACTTGTCAAGATTGCTGGTGGCTTTCGTTTGCAATCCCATCCCGATCTTGCTTCTTATGTCGAACGCTTTGTCTTAGATAGTCAGGAAGTGCGAATCTCATCGGCGGCGCTTGAGACACTTGCGATCATTGCTTACAAGCAGCCCATATCTCGAATCCAAGTTTCCGCTATTCGAGGCGTCGACCCAGATGCAGTAATGCGCACATTGCAGGCAAGGGGTTACATCACCGAGGTGGGGCGTGATGACGGTCCGGGTCAGGCGGTTATGTTCGGCACCACGCAACTTTTTTTGGAAAAGCTGGGTCTTGCATCTATTGACAAACTGCCAGGTATTTCCGAATTCGTTCCTGACGCTTCGGTTGTCGAAGCACTGGAAATGGGCTTGCGTATAGTTCCGCAGTCACAAGCAATAAATGTCGTTCCAGATTCAGACATCTGATGGTCGGAAAATCCGTGCCGGGAGGCACCGATCCAAAAGAAGTTTTGGCTACAGGCGAGCGACTTCAAAAAATTCTCGCCCAACGCGGTTGGGGTAGCCGTCGGGTTTGTGAAGAACTGATCGCGGATGGGCGTGTGACGGTTAACGGCGTGGTCGCAGTTTTGGGCCGAAGGGTTGATATTGAAGTTGATCAAGTTGCAATCGACGGTGCGCCTGTAGGCCTCCGACCAGATTTCGTCTATTACCTGCTCAACAAGCCAACGGAAGTTATTTCGACCGCGCGGGACACGCACAACCGCGCAACGGTTACCGAATTGGTGCCCCGTGAGCCGCGTGTCTATCCGGTTGGTCGTCTCGATTCCGACTCTGAGGGTTTGTTATTACTTACCAACGATGGTGAGCTGACCAACAGAATCACTCATCCAAGCCATGGCGTGGAGAAGGAGTACTTGGTGCACGTCGAGTGTTCAGATTCTGGGGTTGGAGAGAGCGCGATACATCAATTGCGAATTGGAGTTGATCTGGACGGCGAAGTTACTGCGCCAGCAGATGTGAGCCAAGTTCAGTCGGGTGTTTTGCGAATAGTTATACACGAAGGAAAAAACAGACAGATTAGAAGAATGTGCGAGGAAGTAGGGCACCCCGTGCTTCGGCTTGTTCGGGTGCGAATTGGACCGATTGTCGATAGATCTTTGCCGCCGGGTGAATGGCGCCATCTCACTGCCGCCGAGGTCAAGTCTCTAATAGAGGCAATCTCAAAGTAGGCCGAGGATACGATTGTCGTTGTGAGTATGCGACGATGCAACGTTCTTGGGCTTGGCCTTATCGGAGGATCCCTTGCTTCGGCCCTCACTGCACAAGGATGGCGAGTAAGCGGATCGGATGCAAGAGTCGACTCTGAAGCAGAGGCGCTTTCGCTTGGATTAATTCAGGAAATTGGCATCGACGACGGGGCAGAGATTTCGTTTGTCTGCACCCCCGTCAGTTCGGTTATCGACCAAGTTCGGATAGCTCTGCAATCCACCAAAGGAATTGTTACCGACGTTGGCGGGGTGAAGGCGCCCGTTGTTGCGACAATTGACGATCCTCGTTTTGTCGGTGGGCACCCAATGGCAGGAAGTGAATTGATTGGTCTGCAGGGGGCTGATGCCCAGTTGTTTAACAATGCGGTATGGGTGCTTACCCCTTCGGCAACTACGCCAGATACTTCGTTTGCTGTCGTTGCCAATGTCGTGAAATCACTTGGTGCTGAAGTAGTTGTGCTGGATGCGCAGCGTCATGATCAGTTGGTTGCAATCGTGTCGCATCTCCCGCACCTCACAGCTGCAACGTTGATGGGTTTGGCTAGCGAACAATCTCAAGAGCATGTCGCAGTGCTCCGACTTGCTGCCGGCGGTTTTCGTGACATGACTCGTGTTGCTTCGGGCCATCCAGCCATATGGATAGATATCTGCAAGGAAAACAGAGTCGCAATTACAAGTGCGCTTGATTTGTTGATAGACGGTTTAACTTCCATGCGAGATGTTGTCGAACAGCAAAATGAATTGGAGTTGATGTCGCGCCTACAAGACGCGAGAATCGCTCGATCGAATATCCCGGGTCGAGTACGTGATCTGCTCGATGTGGTTGAGGTTCGCGTACCAATTCCAGACCGGTCAGGAGCCGCGGCTGAGATTTTCGCAATTGCGGCGGAACTCGGTGTTAATACTGCGAACTTTGAGGTTGTTCACTCAGTCGAAGGCGATCGTGGCGTTCTGGTTCTGGTTATCGATGAGACCAGTAAGGATGTTTTTCGAGGTGGTCTTATTGCGCGAGGATTTCGACCGTCGATTTCACGGCTTTCATGACCATGGTGAGTGCTCGTCGAATCGAGAAGATTACACATGAGCTCAATGCGGTTATCTCTGTACCAGGTTCAAAGTCAATTGCAAATAGGGCGCTTGTCTGTGCGGCCTTAGCAAGTGGCGAATCCGTTATATCGGGTGTGCCCGACGGAAATGACACGGAAGCAATGATCAAAGGGCTCATTTCGCTTGGCGCACGCATCGAGCGGACCAACAACAATGTCATTATTCGCTCCGGTATCGACTTAGATCGCAATGATTCCATAACACTCGACGCGCGTCTTGCCGGAACTACAGCCAGGTTTCTCACTGCGGTGTGCGGTTTGGTGTCGGGCCCCACGTTGATTACGGGCGAGAACGCTTTGTTGTCGAGACCAATGAACGATTTGCACCAAGCTTTGTTGTCGTTAGGTATCAGCGTTGAATGGAAGGGTGAGGCGGGACATTTGCCTGTGGTCGTCCACCGCGGCGTTACAACAGGTGTAACGGTTGAGCTGCCAGCCGCGATATCCAGCCAATTCACCAGTGCGCTGTTATTAATATCGCCTGCACTCCTAGGAGGACTGTCTTTATCGGTAATTGGTGAGGTTGTGTCTCAGCCTTACATCGATATGACCACTGTCGTCATGCGTTCGTTCGGTGCCCAAGTTGATTCGGCACGCTCCAACATGATTGTGGCGCCGGGCGGCTACCTCGGTGCATCGTTCCAAGTCGAGCCCGATGCTTCCTCTGCTTCTTACCCGTTGGCTGCGTCGGCGATTGTTGGTGGGTCGGTTGAGATCAATGGCTTAGGGTCGGATTCAATACAGGGCGACGCCAAATTTGCTGGACTGCTTGGCCGAATGGGTTGTGACGTTCAATACACATCACATTCGGTATTTGTCCGTCGGGATAGGTCCAAAGAGTTGCAGGGTATCGACGTAGATATGCGAGATATGTCCGATCTGGTTCCAACCTTGGCTGCAGTGGCAGTGTTCGCCTCATCGCCAACCACCATCCGCGGAGTTGGCTTCATCCGCGCAAAGGAAAGCAATCGACTTGACGATCTTGTTGCAGAACTTCAGGCGGTTGGCGTCGATGCACAGACGACATCAGATGGGCTGATTGTTTATCCGTCACAGGTTCGGGGCGGTTTGGTTAATACTCATCACGATCATCGGATGGCAATGGCATTCGCCCTTATAGGCATTGGCAGTGGCGGTGTGGAAATCGTGAATCCGTCAGTTGTCGGAAAGAGCTGGCCGGGATTTTGGTCAATGCTTGACGGTCTTTAGATGCACGAAACACCAAAGTTGAGGGCCGATTATGAAGGCATCCCAATTACTCAGCGTCTTTCTCCGCTTCACCCCCGTTGGATGGAAATAATGTCGCGTCACAACGCTGCGGTAGGCGACGGTAAGCCAACGTATGCAGATCCCTCTTCAGGACTATCGGTGATGACCGCTCGATTTTTGGCCGATCGAGGATATTGCTGCACATCGGGGTGTCGTCACTGCCCGTTCGAGCAAGCGTGATCAACTAGATTGCATATGTTGTCTGGTCGTCCCGGACGACCAGATTGGAGACGGTGTGAGTGACGAGAGAGAAATTCTGAGTTGGGAGAAATTTGGTGTAGCCAGCAGAGAGTTGGCGATACAGATTGCTGAGAGCGGTTACGAGCCAGACATCATTCTTGCCATCGCCAGAGGCGGCCTGCTGACTGCGGGAGCCCTCGGATACGCACTGTCCGTGAAAAACACGTACACCATGAACGTCGAGTTTTATACAGGTGTCAACGAAAGACTGGCTGTTCCAATGATCCTGCCGCCCGTGCCAAGCCTTGTAGACATCAAAGATTCGAAAGTTCTTATCGTCGATGACGTAGCCGACACCGGCCACACACTCAAACACGTATTGGAGTTTTGTAAGGGACAATTGGCAGACACCAAGATGGCTGTGTTATACGAAAAGTCGCAGTCAATTATCAAGTGCGATTATGTATGGAAGCACACCGATCTTTGGATCAATTTTCCCTGGAGCGACAAAGATCCAGTGGCTAAACGAAAATGGAGCGTCAAGGACGCCTGATTATCAGTTTTGACCGCTTGCCCAATGCTCGCGCTCAATCATCACATTTTTAAGTGTTTGGAGCGTGTCTGTCATGATTCCATCCACGCCAAGGTCGACGAGATTGTGCATTTCTTCTGCATCGTTAATGGTCCAGACGTGAACGTGCAGGCCGATTTCATGTGCATGGTCCACCAGCTGTTTGTTCGTGATCGTTAGTGGACCTTGCTTCAATGGTATTTGCGCGGCGTGGGCACCAGCGAATGATTTTTTCCCAGTCAATTTTGATAGCAGGCGCAATTTGGCTACTTCTCGTGGCCCAAGCGAGGAGCAAAGAGTCGGACCGATTGCATCCCGAACTGCGCCAAGTCTGCGATCGCTGAAGGATCCAATGCACACCCGATCGACAACATTGCTTTGTCGTAATGCAGCGATGAGTGGTTGTACCGCTTGGTCGGCTTTACAGTCGATGTTCACGCGAATATTTGGCCATGTGGAAAGAATCTCGTCGAGTGTCGGGATTCGTTCTCTACCACCAATACGCGCGTCGGATAAGTCGCTGTACTCAACCTCGCTGATCTTGATATCTAAACCACAGGTTCGCTGCAGGTCATCATCGTGAAAGGCCATGAGTACTCCGTCTTTAGTTGCGTGTACATCGGTTTCTATGTACCGATAGCCCATGTCAATCGCAAATTGAAACGCAACCATCGAATTCTCCGGTTGGTCAACGGCGCCGCCACGATGAGCAAAGGCGATTATTGCACCTTGCTCAAGATATGGATGCGACCTCATCGTGAAACTCTAAATCTTTCTTCCTGATTGTTCCCAATACTCATCTTTAAGGAGACGCTTGTACAACTTTCCGGTCGGGTGTCTTGGAAGTTCCTCACGAAAATCGACTGTGCGCGGGCATTTAAAATCGGCAAGAGATTTTTTGCAGTAGGCGATCAATTCTTGAGCGAGGAGGGAGCGTTCTTTGTCGTCTATCGGCATGGTCTTTGGTTGCACCACCGCCTTAACTTCCTCACCAAATTCGGTGTTGGGCACGCCGAAAACGGCAACATCGACAACTTCTGGATGGTGAATGAGGACATTTTCTGCCTCTTGCGGATAAATGTTTACTCCACCAGAAATGATCATGAAGGCTTTTCGGTCGGTCAGGTATAAAAACTTGTCATCGTCCATGTAGCCGATATCTCCAAGTGTTGTCCAGCCTCGGCCTAGTGGGTCTTGTGATGCTTTTGTCTTTTCTGGGTCGTTGTGATATTCAAAACGTGCGGGGCTCTCGAAATAAACAGTTCCTGTTTCGTTAGCGGGTAATTCATTGCCATCTTCATCCAAGATGTGAAGTATCCCGCTGAGAGCGACGCCAACAGTGCCCGGGTGAGCGATCCATTGTGGTGTGTCGCAATAGACGAAGCCATTACCTTCGCTGCCTGCGTAATACTCATGGATTACTGGGCCAAACCAATCGATCATTTGCCGTTTTGTCTCAATCGGGCAAGGGGCTGCCGCATGGAAAACGCATGCGAGCGACGAGACGTCGTACTTTTCACGAATTGAAGAATCGAGTTTGAGCAAGCGGATGAACATCGTTGGAACAGTTTGGCTGTGTGTCACCGCGTATTTTTCTATGCATTGCAGAAATTGTTCTGCGTCAAAATGTTCCATGATCACGCTTGTGCCACCCAGTCGATGTACAACCAAGTTCCATCGAAGTGGGGCGGCGTGATACAGGGGGGCGGGCGACAGGTAAACCATTTCGGAGGTCATTCCCAGCAGAAACTGACCAAGGCCGACAAGTGGTGGTGCTGTTCCCAAGGGATTATCAGCAAGATGGAGCTTCACTCCCTTCGGGCGACCTGTCGTGCCACTCGAATACAGCATGTCTGCGCCTTCCTTACGGTTCGGCAACGGTTCGTTCGGATGCTGTGCCACTAGATCTTCGAAACTGTCGTAGCCGTCAATGGTGCCATCCAGCATCAGGCGTAACTCGACATGCTGGATGTGGCTTGAGATTTCCCGCGCTTGGTCCGCCTTGTATTTGGACGTGATGAATGCCTTGGCTCCGCAATCATTTAAAATGTAGGAAAGTTCATCGGAAGTAAGCCTGCTAGAGCAAGCGGTGTAAACCAGACCGGCATAGTGGCAGCCCCACACCACTTCGAAATAGCGGTCGTGATTTTCGAGACACAGCGCAACGTGATCGCCAGGTTTGAGGCCATGGTTGGCTAGTGCCTGACTGAATCGATTTGCGGCGTCATCCAACTCTTTATAGGTGTAGGTAAAGCCGCTCTGGGCCATTACAACTGCAAGCTTGTCGGGTGTGCTCTGAGCAATGTGTCCTGGGAACATGCCTATTACGGTAGTGGAGACGGTTCATTCAAAAAATTTCGAAAGGAGGGAGAAATGGATGTATTTAAGGAGTTTGAGCAGTTAATGGCAGACCGAGGCACCGAACCACGGCTTGATCTGGCTTGTGCACTCATCAGCTTTGCGGGCGATCCGACGCACTCGGTTGACTCTGTCTTGGCTGGAATTGATGCAATATCGAACAATCTCTTTTCAGAAGATGTTCCCTCAATGATGAAGTATCTGTTCTCGCCCCGAAAATTTTTCGGTAATTCAATGAATTACGACGATCCTGCAAATTCACTACTTGGAAACGTGATTGAATCCAAACTTGGTATTCCGATTTCATTGTCGGTGATCGCCATGTCGGTTGCCGAACGTAAGGGGCTATCAATGTTCGGGGTGGGGATGCCGGGCCATTATTTGTGTGCGACGCTCGCGGCCGGTGGCGAGCCTGTGTACTTCGATCCTTTCCATGGCAGTGGTCCACTCTCGGCGTCGGATTGTCGTTCGTTGTATGAGGGTTTGACCGGCCTTGCAAATTGGAGTGAAGATTTTTTGAATCCTGCTTCTTCTCGCTTGACCGTAATAAGAGTTCTCGCGAACCTTAAGTCGATCTATCGGCGTAAGGGCGATGTCGATGGCATCAGATGGGTCATGAGAATGCGTTTATCTATCCCCGAAATTGCGGCTGCAGAAACGACCGAATTCGCTCGTCTTGTCCGTGGCTCCAATTAAGATGCAAATTGCAATGCCAATTAGTGTGGGGTGATGGCGATGATTGATCAGATGCAACAAGATGAGCAACTTGTCCGTACCCGGATAGCAGATTTACTGGCACAGTTGCCAGCGAAAACTACGAAACCAATCCATTTTTTAGGTAAACAGTTCGACCTCGGTCTTGCGTGGGTGCATTTCCCCATCGGCTGCGGTGGTCTTGACGTTTCTCCCAAGTTCCAAAAGATAGTTAACGAGGAAATTGGCAAGGCTGGTGGTCCAAGCGCTTACGCCAGAAATCCAATCGGATATGGAATGTGCGGTCCAACTGTTATTGAGTGGGGAAGTGATGTTCAGAAGGCGCGCTATCTCCGGCCATTGTTCACGGGTGAAGAGATCTGGTGTCAGTTATTTTCGGAACCTGGTTCGGGTTCGGACTTCGCAGGTTTGTCTGCGAAAGGTATTCGTGACGGAGACGAGTGGTTAGTAAATGGCCAGAAGGTGTGGACAACGCTGGCTCACCTATCCAAATGGGGGCTGCTTGTCGTTCGGACCGACCCGGAGGCTGTCAAGCATGCAGGTCTCACTGCGCTAATCGTTGATATGCAAGCACCTGGCGTAGAGGTTCGGCCATTACGACAGATGACTGGAGAGGCCGAGTTCAACGAGGTGTATTTTACCGATGTGAAGGTTCCCGTTTCTGAAACTCTTGGTTCTACGGGTGATGGCTGGCGAGTCAGTTTGACCACGCTGATGAACGAGCGTGTTGCTATTGGCGGTGCCATTCCGCAACGGGGTTCTGGACCGATTAGAGAAGCAGTAAAGCTGTGGAAAGAGCTCTCACCTGAGCGTAGAGATTCGGCAACCAAGGATCGTTTGATGGAACTGTGGATTCGCGCTGAGGTTGCACGGCTGACCAATATTCGTGCGGGACAAAGCAGGAAGATGGGTGTGCCTGGCCCCGAGGGATCAATAGGGAAGATGGTAAGTGCGGATTTGAACAAAGAGACCTACGAGTTCTGTATTGATTTAATGGGCGCTAATGGGATGCTGTATGGCAGTTATGAATTCGTGCGACCAGATTCGGCAATGAGTTTCGACTCGCTTCCAAAGGCATTCCTGCGCGCACGGGCCAACAGCATCGAAGGTGGCACTAGCGAAGTGATGAGGAACATCTTGGGAGAGCGGGTGCTTGGATTGCCGGGCGACGTTCGTGTTGATCGAGAAATGCCGTGGAGCAAAGTACCTAGAAACTAAACAGTCGCTTGCATTTGTTCCAGCACTTTGCTGGCACTGATCGATCGATCGTCGATCATCGTGCCCACGGACGATGATCCACCAACCATTGTCTTCGCTGCACGCTCCATTGCTTGCTGCAAAGACCGGATGTTCCGGGGAGGGGGGAAATACTCATCTTCGGTAGTGATTTTCACTTCGACTATGCCATTTTTGGGGT
>SXGQ01699189.1_pt1 | contig 21186 bp, 25 predicted proteins | sample 3178371 | NCBI WGS metagenome assembly SXGQ01 (sample SAMN11356859, study PRJNA531348) | freshwater metagenome | isolation source: freshwater sample F1-20 | place: China: Fuxian Lake, Yuxi | collected 2017-12-25 | reverse complement strand
GGTGCTGCGCGCACGGCGCCGGCTGCGCGGCGCGCGCCGGATCGAGCCCGCGGCGTCGCGCCCGCCCCGGCTGCGCGTCGTCGACGTCGCGCTGTTCTACGGCGAGCGCAGCGGCGGCATCCGCACGTACCTCGACAACAAGATCGCCTGGGCGCACGCGACGCCGGGCATCGAGCACCACCTGATCGTGCCCGGCCCGAAGCGGCTGCACGCCGACGGGCGCCACGAGCTGCCGTCGTTCCGCGTCGCCGCCGCCAACGGCTACCGCCTGCCGCTGGGCGTCGGCGCGCTGAAGTCGACGCTGCGGGCGCTGCGCCCCGACGTCGTCCTCCTGCACGATCCGTTCTGGGGGCCGCTCGGCGTCTGCTCGGTCGCCCACGAGCTCGGGGCGCGCGTCGTCGCGGTCCACCACGGCTCAAGTGCGCTGGACGCGGCCGGGATGCCCGGGCCCGACGCGCCGTGGCGCGCGGCGTTCCGCGCGTGGATGCATCACGCGTACCGCGAGGTCGACGCGATCATGTCCGCGGTCGACACGCGCGACGACAGCGGGCGCGACGCGTCGATCCCGCTGCGCTTCGGCCTGCATCCCGCGTTCGCCCCGGTCGAGCCCGCACCGGCGCGCGGCGACCACGTGCTCTACGTCGGGCGCATCGCTCGCGAGAAGGGCGTGTTCGACCTGGTCCGCGCCGCCGCCCGCTCACCGGAGCCGTGGCCTCTGCGACTGGTCGGCACCGGTCCGGCGCTGGACCGCGTGAAGGCGCTGGCCGCCGAGCTGGGCCTCGGCCGGCGGCTCCAGCTGCGCCCGTACATCCGGGACCCCGAGCACCTGGCGCAGACCTACCGCAAGGCGGCCGCCGTCGTGATGCCGGGCGCGCACGAGACGTTCGGCCTCGTCGGCTTCGAGGCGGCGGCGAGCGGCGCGGCGACGGTGGCCTGCTCCACGGCGCCGAGCGCTCGGGTGACCGGCTCGCTGGTCCACACCTTCGGCGCGGGGGACGTGGACGGCCTGCTGCACGCCATCCAGGACGCCCGGCGCACCCCGCCCGACCTCGCGGCGGCCCGTGCGCTGGCCCGGGAGATGACCTGGCGCCACGCGCTCGACGCCGAGCTTGCCGATCTGCGGACCCTCGTGCGATGACGGTCTCGGCCCGGCCGGCCGCGCCGCACCTGCGGCTCCTCCCGGCACCGCCGCCCGCACGGGTGGTGCGGGCCCGCACCGCCCAGTCGCGGCTGGCCGTCGCGATCCACGACGTCGAGCCGAGCACGTACGAGCGGTGCGCGCTCATGCGCGACTGGCTGGCCGACCACGGCGTCGACCGCGTGACGCTGCTGGTCATCCCAGCCCCCGACCTGCATCCGTTCGCCGACCGCAAGCCGGAGCTCGCCACCTGGCTGCGCGACCGGACCGCGGACGGGGACGCCGTCGCCCAGCACGGGCTCCAGCACCGCCAGTCACGTCGCGGCGCGCCGCTGCGTCAGGCCGTCGCCCGGTGGCAGGCCCGCGACGCTGCGGAGTTCGTCGGCCTCGACGCGCAGGAGACCCGCCGCGCGGTGGACTCGGGCCGGCGGCTGCTGAAGCTGGCAGGGATCGAGCCGCGCGGCTTCGTCGCCCCGGGCTACGCGTACACGCCATCGCTGCGCGAAGCGCTGGCCGGACGGTTCGACTGGTGGGCCGACCTCCTGCGCCTGCACCGCGGGGGACGGGCCGCGACCCTCTCGCCCGCGCTGACGCTCGGCACGACCACGCCCTTCAAGCGCGCGCTGTCGCCGCTGCTCGTCCGCACCATGTCTGCCGCGGGCGGTCCGCTCCTGCGCCTCGATCTCCATCCCGCCGATCTCGACCACAGTCGCCACATGCTCGCCCTCGACGCGGTCCTCAAGCGTGCTCGACGACGCACCGCCGTCACGTACGACGATCTCGTCGCGGCCTGACGCCGGACGGCACGTCGGGCCGCCGGCGCAGCCCGGCCCGCCGCCGGGCGCGTCGGACCGCGACCTCCGGCTCTGGGCGGCGTCGGAGGCGGCCCTACGGGCGAACTGGCGCCAGGGCCGCCGGCGGCGTGACGGCACGCCGTATGCGTTCACGTGCCCGGCGCCGCCGCGCTACCGGCACATGTGGCACTGGGACAGCTGCTTCCACGCCGTGGCGTGGCGGCTGATCGATCCCGCACGGGCACGGGCCGAGCTGCGCACCGTCCTGCGCTCCGGCCGCGACGACGGCTTCCTGCCGCACACCGTCTTCTGGCACTGGCCGGCGGGCTGGCGGCGCGCGCCGTTCTACGCGACGGGCAGCGTGCTGGGCAGCTGGTTCACCGAGACGATCAACCCGCCGCTGCTGCCGTTCTGCTGGGAGCTGGTGGCCGACGCGTCCACGGACCATCCCGGCTTCCGCGAGGAGGAACTCGACGCGCTCGGCACCCACCTCGACTGGATGGCCCACCACCGCGATCCCGACGGGGACGGGCTGCTGACGATCGTCGCGCCGGACGAGTCCGGGCTGGACGACAGCCCGAAGTACGACGCCGTCTACGGGCGCATGAGTCACGACCGCCTGGGCTACTTCTGGCTGATGGAGCGCTCCCGGCGCGCCAAGTGGCACTCGCACACGATCATCGAGCGCTACGACCACCACGTCGAGGACGTCCTGGTCAACGTCGCGTACGCGCTGTCGCTGCGCGCGCAGGGACGCATGACCGGCGACCCGGTGTGGGCCGAGCGCGCCGCGCGTACGGAGGCCGCGCTGCTGGAGAAGTGCCTCGACCCGGAGACCGGGCTGTTCCTCGATCTGCACGGACCGGATGAGGAACCGGTGCGGGTGTCGACATGGTCGGCCCTCGCGCCGCTGGCGCTGGAGCACCTGCCAGAGGACGTGCGCCGGCGGCTCGTCGAGGAGCACCTGCTCGACCCGCGCCGCTACCACGTCGCGCACGGCATCCCGTCGGTCGCGGTCGGCGAGTCCCAGTTCCACCCCGGCTTCGACCGCTGGCGCACCTGGCGCGGGCCGTCGTGGGTGAACACGGCCTGGATGCTCGTGCCGCCGATGCGACGGCTGGGGTACGAGGAGGAGGCCGCGCGCATCGTCGAGGGACTGGCGTTCGCCGCCGACCGGCACGGGCTGCGCGAGTACTACCACCCGTTCACCGGGAAGGGGCTGGCGTCGAGGAACTTCGGCTGGTCGACGCTGCTACTCGACCTGCTCTGAGGCGTCGGAGGCACGCGCCCAGGCGACGCATCCAGCGCGGAATGCGTCGATGTCCTCGACCTCGAGGCAGTCGCAGGTCAGGCCGGTGCGCAACATGGTGCGCATCTCGTCGATGTGCTGCGCGGCGGTGTCCAGCTCGTCGAGCTTGCCGCGCGCCAGGGTCCGCCACTGGTCGGCCGGCGGGACGTCGGCCCGAAGTCCCTCCAGGAGCACGCCGGCCTCCTGCAGCGTGAACCCCAGCCGCTGGGCGGCGGCGATGACCGCGAGCTGTTCCACCGTCTCGTCGTCGTAGCGCCTGCGGCCGCTGACGCGCGCGGGCTCGGGCAGGAGGCCGATGGACTCGTAGAAGCGCAGTGCGGACGGGCTCAGGCCGAAGCGGCGCGCGACCTCGCCGATGGAATAGGTGACAGGCACTTGACTTGCAGTGCACTGTAGCTCCTACGGTGCGGCCGCACATGCCAATCGCACCTCAGGGAGCCACCATGAGCACCACCGATCCCGACGTCTACCAGCACGTCCGAGACACCTACGCGCGGGCGGCGTGCTTCGCGCCGGACGACAACGCGCTCGCCAGGTCCCTGTACGAGGACGAGGATCGGGACGCACTGCCCGACGACGCCGTCGCCGCAGCGCTGGGCTGCGCCAACCCGGCGGCTCTCGCCAACCTGCAGCCGGGAGAGCGGGTGCTCGACCTCGGCTCCGGGGGCGGCGCCGACGTCCTGCTCTCCGCTCGCCGCGTCGGCCCGACCGGGTTCGTCTACGGCGTCGACATGACCCCGGAGATGCTCTCGCTGGCGCGCCGCAACCAGGCGGAGGCCGGGATCGAGCACGTCGAGTTCCTCGAGGGACGCATCGAGGACGTCCCGCTCGCGGCCGGCACGGTCGATGTCGTGCTGAGCAACTGCGTCGTCAATCTGTCACCGGACAAGCGCGCGGTGTTCGCCGAGGCGCTGCGGGTGCTCCGGCCGGGCGGGCGCCTGGCCATCGCCGACATCGCCACGCGCGGCGAGCTGCCGCCGGTCATCGGCCGCAGCCTGTCGGCCTGGGCGGGGTGCATCGCCGGCGCACTCGACGTGCGCGAGATCGAGCGACTCCTCGCCGAGGTCGGCTTCGCGGCGCCCAGCGTCGAGATCGTGCGTGCGTACGGCCGGGCGGACCTCGACCTGGTCGCGTCCAGCGCGCTGGCCGACCTCGATCTCGCCGCGCTCCCGCCCGCGGAGCTGGACGACATCGACGGCCGGCTGGTCAGCGTCTTCACCCGGGGGGTCAAGCCGGGAGGGTGACCATGCTCCGCGCGGCGACGACCCCGCAGAGGGTCGTCGCCGCGCGTGGTCGCCTCAGCAGGAGCTCCCGCGGCGGCGGAGCACCAGCACGGCGACGGCGGCCACCGCCCGCGCCACCACCACGGCGGCCCCGACTCCGAGCGGTCCGGCGAGCAGGACGCCGGCCAGGGCGCCGGCGCCGGCGGGGAGCATCGCGCAGCAGAGCGCCATGATGAGCGCCGCGGCACCCATGAGCTTCGGGCCTCGATCCCCGCGGGTGGTCTGCGTGGACATCGTCATGCCGCGACCTTCCGGCCGCCGCTCCCGAACAGTGCGACGCAGCCGTCGAGCATCGGCTCGCCCCCGTCCGCGACCGGGATGTCGAGCCGCGCCGTGATGTCGGCGAGGCGACTGGGCAGCTTGTCGTGGGCGATCATGCAGGCACAGGGTGGGGCGGATGACACGTGTCGGCTCCTGGATTCGGGGTCGTTCGCGTACCGTGCCGGTTGAACCCAGGTTCATGTCAAGGGGTGGAGCGATGACGAATGCGACGTTGACGATCGGGCAGTGCGCCGAGCGCGCTGGGGTGGCGACTTCGACCATCCGGTTCTACGAGCGCCGTGGCCTGCTGGCCCCAGCCGAGCGGGTGGCCGGCCAACGGCGCTATGGCGACGCCGAGTTGCGTCGCCTGGAGGTCATCTCGGTCGCCAAGGGCGCCGGTTTTTCGCTCGACGAGGCTCGCGTGCTGCTCGACGCCGTCGATGCGGGCACGCCCATGGGCGGCGCGTTGCGCGAAATGGCCGACCGCCGTCTTCCGGACGTCGAGGCGCTCATCGCTCGCGCCGAGGAGATGCGCGACTGGCTCCGTCACGCACAGGGTTGCCGCTGTGCCAGTCCAGAGACCTGTGGACTGTTCACGCTCACCTGAGCCGCCGGCTCAGGCGGGCCCGTGGCCGAGCAGGCTGCAGACCTGCGCCAGCGCGTCGTCCGCGATCGCGTAGTACGCGTACGACCCACGCTTCTCCCGGGTGACGATGCCCGCCTCGAAGAGCTGCTTGAGGTGGTAGCTCACCGTCGGCTGCTTCAGGCCCAGCAGGTCCTCGAAGTCGCACGCGCAGACCGCGTCGCCCTCGGCGGACAGCAGGCGGTTGAGGATCTTCACGCGGTGCTTGTCGGCCAGGGCCTTGAACACGCGCTCGAGCTGCTGGGCGTCCTCGTCACTGAGTGCCGGGCCCGCGATCGGGGCGCAGCAGCGCGCCAGGGCGGTGGGGGAGGCGGTGGCCATGCATGGCAGGATATCGAAAGTTCTTGATCTCTACCAGTGACGGCGCTATATGGTGCCCAACGCATCGAAACATTTCAATGTCAGGAGCGCACCACCATGTCGCACGCAGAGCTGCCCGTCGCCGTCATCGGCGCCGGCCCCACCGGTCTCGCCGCCGCCGCCCACCTGCTCGACCGCGGGCTTGATCCGCTCGTCTTCGAGGCCGGGGAGGACGTCGGGGCCAGCGTCCTCTCGTGGGCGCACGTCCGGATCTTCAGCCCGTGGGAGTTCAACCTCGATCCCGTCGCCGTGCGCCTGCTCGAGGACGGCGGATGGCAGGCACCCGACCGGACGGCGTACCCGAGCGGCCGCGAGCTCGTCGAGGACTACCTCGAACCGCTCGCGGGGCTGCCGGCGATCGCGTCCCGGCTGGAACTCGAGACCCGCGTCGTGCGCGTCACCCGCGCCGGCGTGGACAAGCTCAAGGACGCGGGTCGCGACGACGCGCCGTACGAGCTCGTCGTCGAGCGCGACGGCCGGCAGCGCCGCGTGCTGGCCCGCGCGGTGATCGACGCGTCCGGGACCTGGAACACCCCAAACCCGCTGGGCGCCGGCGGCGTGCCCGCCGCCGGTGAGGAGGCGCACGCCGATCGGATCGCGTCCGGGATCCCGGACGTGCTCGGGGCAGCGCGCTCGCGCTACTCGGGCAAGCGGACGGTCGTCGTGGGGAGCGGGCACTCGGCGTTCAACGTCATCCTCGACCTCGTCGCGCTGCGCCAGTCCGCGGCGGCGACCGAGGTGGCGTGGGCCATCCGCGGTGGCGCGCCCGGTCGCAAGTACGGCGGTGGCGGGGCTGACCAGCTGCCCGCGCGCGGCGCGCTGGGCGACGCGGTGCGCGGTCTGGTCGAAGACGGAGCGATCGAGCTCCACGCCGGGTTCTCCACGCGCGAGGTCCGCCGCGGCGGCGACAGGATCGTCCTGGCCGACGGCGACCGGGAGATCGTCGCCGACGAGGTCATCGCGGCGACCGGATTCCGTCCCGATCTGGGGCTGCTGTCCGAGCTGCGCCTCGACCTCGACGATCGCGTCGAAGCGGCACGCAGGCTTGCACCGCTCATCGATCCGAACGTGCACTCCTGCGGGTCGGTGCCGCCGCACGGTGCCGAGGAGCTGGCGCATCCCGACGAGGGCGTGTTCATCGTCGGGATGAAGAGCTACGGCCGGGCGCCGACGTTCCTCCTGCGGACGGGGTACGAGCAGGTCCGCTCGGTCGTCGCGGCGATCGACGGCGACTGGGAGGCCGCGCGGCGGGTCGACTTCGTGCTCCCGGAGACCGGCGTCTGCAGCCGCTCGGCGCCTGTGGCGGCCGAGACTCAGGCGCCCGCGGCGTGCTGCGGCTCGGGGTCGCCGCACGCGGACGCCCCGGCACTCGCGGCGGGCTGATGCGGGTGCGGCGCGCGCCGGTCGTGACCGGCGCGCTGTCCGTCACCGAGCTCGTGTCGTGGGGGATCCTCTACTACGCGTTCGCGGTCTTCCTCGCGCCGATGGGCGATGCCCTCGGCGCGAGCGCCGCGCAGCTCGCGGGCGCCTTCTCCGCGGGGATTCTCGTGTCGGCGATCGCCGGTGTGGCGGTCGGGCGCTACCTCGACCGGCGCGGCCCGCGCGGCCTCATGACCGCCGGCTCGGCGGCGGGCGTCCTGCTCGTGCTGGCGTGGTCGCGGGTCGAGAGCCTCACGGGCCTGTACGCGGTCTGGCTCGGCATCGGTGTCGTGATGGCCATGGTGCTCTACGAGCCCGCGTTCACCGTCCTCGCCAAGCACCACCCGCATCCGGGTGAGCGGCGGCGGGCGATGACGATCCTCACGCTGTTCGGCGCGCTGGCGAGCTTCATCTTCCTGCCGCTGTCGCAGCTGCTGGTCGACGCGTTCGGCTGGCGGGACGCGCTCGTCACGCTGGCCGTCGTGCTCGCGGTCATCACGGTGCCGCTGCACGCGCTCGCGCTCGGGGATCCGGAGGAGGACGGGCGCATCGCGGCCCCGGCGAGCGCGCCCGCGGGCGACGTGCTGCGCAGCAGCGGGTTCTGGCTGCTGTCCGCGGGCTTCGTCCTGGCGACTGCGGCGGCGATGGCGATGATGCTCCACGCGATCCCGTACCTCATCGAGCGCGGCGTGAGCGCCGGCTGGGCGGCGTTCGCGGTCGGTCTCGTCGGGGTCTCCCAGATCCCCGGGCGGCTCCTGTTCGGCCCGCTCGCCGCCCGTCTGGCCCCGGCGACCGCGAGCGCGGCGGTGTTCGGGCTCGTCGCGGCCGGGCTGACGGTCGTGGTCGCATCGCCGGTCGGGCCGCTGACCGTCGCCGGGCTGGTGATACTCGGCGCGGGCAACGGCATGGCGACGCTGGCCCGGGCGACGGCGCTGGCGGACCTGTACGGCACCGGCGCGTACGGCACGATCGCGGGCGTCTCCGCCGCGGCCACCACGGCGGCGCGCGCTGCCGCGCCGGTGCTCGCCGCGCTGATCGCGGCCTCCGCCGGCTACGAGGCGCTGGTCTGGGCGCTCGTGCTGCTCGCCGTCACGGCGGCCGGGCTGGCGCTGCGCGCCGGTGTCACGCCTCGTCCGGCAGCCCGGACAGCCGCCCCAGCAGCAGCCACGACGGGACCGCGCTGACCAGCGCCACGATCGCGGCCGCGAGCAGCACCGCGTCGAGTGCCGCCGCGAAGTCCGCGAGCGTCGCGGCCGCTCCGAGTTCGTGCTCGAAGAGCGCGCCCAGCGCGGCGATCCCGACGGCGATGCCGAGCTGACGCGCGGTGTTCGTCAGCCCCGACGACAGGCCGCTGCGCTGCACCGGCAGCGCGGCGACCATCGCGGACGCCAGCGCCGGGCTGATGACGCCGATGGCCAGGCCGGCGACGAGGAACCCGGGGAGCAGGCCGTCCCACGTCGTTGCGCCGTCGCCGACGCCGCCGCGCATGAGCAGCATGCTCGCGCCGGCGAGCAGGAGCCCGGCGACGAGCGGAACGCGCAGTGGCACCCGTACGGTCAGCCGGCCCGACACCGGCGCGACCGCGAACAGGACGAGCGTGATCGGCAGGAGCCGCAGGCCGGCCTCGGTCGGCGAATGGCGCAGGCCCTCCTGGAGATAGATCGCGAGGAACAGCAGCATCGGGTAGATGACGACGGACTGGGCGAACGCGACGAGGACCGCGCCGCTCAGGCCGCGGGTGCGCATGAGGGACACGGGGAGCATGGGGTCCGCGACGCGCCGCTCGACCACGACGAACGCAGCCAGCAGCGTCAGCGACCCCGCGCCGGTGAGCAGGACGGTCGCGCTGGTCCAGCCGTCGGGATTGCCCCGGATGAGCGCGAACGCCCCGAGGACGCAGGCGCCCGCGAACGTGATCAGCCCGAGCAGGTCCAGCGCGCGCGGGTGGGGGTCGCGGGACTCCGGGAGCCACCGCAGGCCGGCCGCCAGCAGCAGCGCGCCGAGCGGCAGGTTAATGGCGAAGACCCACCGCCACCCCGGCCCGTCCACGATGACGCCGCCGACGAGCGGGCCGATCGCGAGCGCCGCGCCGGTCGCCGCGCCCCAGATGCCGAACGCCAGGCCGCGGTCCCGGCCCTGGAACTCGTGGGCGAGCACGGCGAGGACCGCCGCGGACATCGCGGCCGCGCCGAGACCCTGGGCGGCGCGGGCGAGGTCCAGGGCGGTGCCGCTGGTGGCCAGCGCGCAGGCGAGCGACGCCGCCGTGAACGCGGCCAGGCCGACGAGCAGGACGAGGCGCCGGCCGTAGCGGTCGGCCAGCACCCCGGCGGTCAGCAGGCCCGCCGCGAGCGCGAGCGCGTACGCGTCGATGACCCACTGCAGCTCCGCGAACGACGCGTCCAGGTCACGCCGCAGCGCCGGCAGCGCCACGTTCACGGCGGTGACGTCGAGCAATAGCAGCGCCGTACACGCCGTCGTGATGAGGAGGATCAGCAGGCGCCGGCCGGTCATGCGCGGCGCAGCATCGCACTCGCACCGCCGAACACGGATAGGGTCGGCGACGCATGGAGGCGTCTCCCGTTGCGACCGGCTTCCTCACGGCGGGGCTGGCGGTCATCATGTTCGCGCTCGGCACGTCGCTGACGGTCGCGGACTTCAAGCGCGTCGTCACCGCGCCGCGCGGGGTGGCGGTCGGCATGGTGAACCTGCTGCTGATCGCCCCGCTGCTGGCGTTCGCCATGGCGGAGCTGTTCGGCCTGGACCCGGTGCTGGCCGCCGGGCTCGTGCTCCTCGGCGCCGCGCCCGGCGGCGCGTTCGCCAACCTCCTCACGCACCTGGCCCGAGGGGACACCGCGCTGTCGGTCACCATGACCGGCGTCAGCAGCGCGCTGTCGGTGGTCACGGTGCCCTTCTACCTGGGCCTGGCGACGGAGGTCTTCGGCGCGGACGAGCTGGCCGACGACCTGTCGATGCCGCGCATCGTCGCGCGCGTGACGCTGGGCATCGCGCTGCCACTGGCCGCCGGGATGACGTTCGCGGCGCGCCGCCCGGAGTGGATCGCTGCGCACGAGCGCCAGATCAAGCGGGTGGCGCTGGGCACGTTCGGCGTCGTGGTCGTCGCGGCGGTCGCGTCGCAGACCGAGACGGTGCTCGACAACATCGGCATCGTGTTCGCCGCCGCCCTGGCGCTGAACCTGGCGGCGATGTCGGTGAGTTACACCGCGGCGCGGGTCGTGCGCCTGGACGGCCCGCAGTCCACCGCGATCGCGATCGAGCTGGGCGTCCACAACGCGGCGCTCGCGGTGGCGATCGGCGCGTCGGTCAACGAGGAGCTCGCCGTCCCCGCGGCCGTCTACAGCTCGTTCATGCTGGTGACCGCCGGCATCTTCGCGCGCGTCATGTACGGCCGCAACGCGGCGGCTACGGCCGGCGCGCACGGATGATGGCCGACGCCGCGAACTCGTGGACGCGGTGCGTCTCCTGGACCTCGATGCCGGTGAGACCCGCCGCACCGAGCAGCGAGCGGTAGTCCTCGGCGGTCAGCGCACCCGCGATGCAGCCGGTGTACTGCTGCATGTCGGCGCGGGTGGCGTCGTCCATCTCCGGGTCGGCGACGACGTCGCTGACGGCCACCCGCCCGCCGGGCCGCAAGACCCGGGCGACCTCGCGCAGGACCTGCGCCTTGTCGGCGGAGAGGTTGATGACGCAGTTGCTGATGACGACGTCGACCGACGACGCGGGGAGCGGGATGGCCTCGATCTCGCCGCGCAGCCACTCCACGTTCTCGACGCCCGCCTGCTCCTGGTTGCGCCGCGCGAGGTCGAGCATCTCGTCGGTCATGTCGAGCCCGTAGGCCTTCCCCGTGGGGCCGACGCGACGGGCCGAGAGCAGGACGTCGATGCCGCCGCCCGAGCCGAGGTCGAGCACGGTCTCGCCCTCGTGCAGTTCGGCGACGGCGGTGGGGTTGCCGCACCCGAGCGACGCCATCGTGGCGGCGTCAGGCAGGGCGTCGGCGTCGCTGCCGTAGAGCGCGGCGCCGAAGACCTCCGCCTGCTCGTCGGTGATCACGGCCGCCTCGCCGCAGCAGGCCGCGGCGTCCGGGCCGTCCGTCACCGCGATGGCAGCGGCGGCGTAGCGCGAGCGGACGGCCTCGCGGATCTCGCTCTCGTCACGTCCGGCGGCGCATCCGCATGAGCTGGAGCCGGAGGTCTCCTCGCCGCAGCACGTGGCCTTCTCGGTCGGCTCGCAACAGGTCGCCTGGGTGTCGGTCGAGCAGCAGTCGGACATGAGCAGGACTCCATAGATCGATAGACGTCGATGTGGCCACGCTAGGGACTACATCGACGAATGTCAATGCGAGGCGCGTCAGGCGTCGCCGAGCCAGGCCGCCAGCGGGTCGAGTGCCTCGGGCACGACGTAGTAGTAGGCCCACAGGCCGCGGCGCTCGGAGTCGACGATCCCGGCGTCGCGCAGCTTCTTGAGGTGGTGGCTCAGTGTGGGCTGGGCGATGTCGAAGAGCGGCACGAGCTCGCACACGCACACCTGGCCGGCGTGCTTGCGCAAAACATCGACGAGCTGGAGGCGGATGGGGTCGCCGAGGGCCTTGGCCAGCTGGGCCATGCGGATCGCGCCGGCGCGGTCGACGTCGGGGTAGACGATCGGCTCGCAGCACGGTTCGCCCTTGGGCCGCTTGGTCTTCGGGGTCAGCTCAAGATCGACGGACATCGATCCAGCATGCCACACGGGCCCGGCTGCGGCGAGGATGTGAACACCGTGTGATCGGGCATTGCAGCGATGTTTGTCGATGGAATACCGTCGGCGGTGTGACCACCATCGCCATCAACGGGTTCGGGCGCATGGGGCGCCTGGCACTCCGCGCCGCCTGGGGCCGCGCCGACCTCAGGTTCACCCACATCAACGAGCTGCGCGCCGACGCCGCCACGTCGGCCCACCTGCTCACGTTCGACTCCGTCCACGGGCGGTGGGACCGCGACGTCCGCGGGCAGGGTGACGAGCTCGTCGTCGAGGGGACGGCGATCTCCCACAGCAGCCACGGCGCCCCCGGCGACGTGCCGTGGGAGGGCGTCGACATCGTGCTCGAGTGCAGCGGGAAGTTCCGCACCATGGCGTCGCTGCAGCCGTACTTCGACGCGGGCGTGCGCAAGGTCGTCGTCGCCGCGCCGGTGAAGGACGACCGGGCGCTGAACGTCGTCGTCGGCGTCAACGACGGCCGGTACGACCCTGAGGTGTTCGACGTCGTCACGGCCGCCTCGTGCACGACGAACTGCCTGGCGCCCGTCGTCAAGGTGCTGCACGAGGGCCTCGGCATCGAGCGCGGCGCGATCACCACGCTGCACGACCTCACCAACACGCAGACGATCGTCGACGCCCCGCACAAGGACCTGCGACGCGCACGGGCCGCCGGCATGTCGCTCATCCCGACGACGACCGGCAGCGCCACCGCGATCGCGCTCATCTTCCCCGAGCTGCAGGGCAAGCTGAACGGCCTGGCCGTGCGGGTGCCGCTGCTCAACGCGTCGCTCACCGACTGCGTCTTCGATGTCGCGCGCCCCACCACCGTCGACGAGGTCAACGGCCTGTTGCGCGCCGCGGCCGCCGGTGCGCTCGACGGCATCCTCGGCTACGAGGAGCGCCCGCTCGTCTCCGTGGACTACGTCAACGACCCGCGGTCGAGCATCGTCGACGCGCCGTCGACGATGGTCATCGACGAGACCCAGGTGAAGGTGCTCGCCTGGTACGACACCGAGTGGGGCTACGCGAACCGGCTCGTCGAGCTGGCGGCGATCGTCGGGGCGTCGCTGCCGTGAGGCAGGAGGGCGACCTGCGCAACTACGCGCTCGTCACGGGCGCGTACTGGGCGGACACCGTCACCGACGGTGCGCTGCGCATGCTCGTCCTCTTCTACTTCTACGAGCGGGGGTTCAGCCCGTTCGAGGTCGCGATGCTGTTCCTCTTCTACGAGGTCTTCGGCATCGTCACGAACCTCGTCGGGGGCTACCTCGCCGCGCGGTTCGGGCTGCGCAGCACGCTGCTCGGCGGGCTGAGCGTCCAGCTCGCCGCGCTCGGGATGCTGGCGCTGGCGCCCGACCCGTGGCTCGTCGTCCCGTACGTGATGGTGTCGCAGGGCCTGAGCGGCATCGCGAAGGACCTCACGAAGATGAGCTCGAAGAGCGCGGTGAAGCTCGTGGTCCCCGAGGACGCCCCGGGCTCGCTCTACACGTGGGTCGCGATCCTGACGGGCTCGAAGAACGCGCTGAAGGGCGTCGGGTTCTTCGTCGGCGGCGCACTGCTGACGCTGACGAGCTTCCAGACCGCGCTGCTCGTGCTTGCCGGTCTGGTCGGCAGCGCGCTGGTGGTCGTCCTCGTGATGATGCGCGGCGACCTGGGCCGGCCCGACGCGCAGGCGAAGTTCCGCCACATGTTCTCCAACAGCCGCGCGGTGAACCTGCTGGCGGCGGCGCGGATCTTCCTGTTCGCGTCGCGCGACGTGTGGTTCGTCGTCGGCCTGCCGGTGTATCTGCGGACGGTCCTGGGGTGGAGCTTCTGGGAGGTCGGGACGTTCCTCGCCGTCTGGGTGATCGGCTACGGGATCGTGCAGGCGACGGCGCCGCGGTTCGTCCGCGACCCGGACGGGCGCACCGCGACCTGGCTGGCGTTCGTGCTCGCCGCGTTCCCGGCGGGCATCGCGATCGCGCTGGCGGCGGGGGCGGACGCGAGCATCGTGCTGGTCGTCGGGCTCATCGCGTTCGGCGTGATCTTCGCGATGAACTCGGCGGTGCACTCGTACCTGATCCTCGCCTACGCCGACGGCGACAAGGTCGCGATGAACGTCGGCTTCTACTACATGGCCAACGCGTTCGGGCGGCTGACGGGCACGGTGCTCTCGGGGCTGCTGTACCAGTGGCAGGGGCTCGAGGCGTGTCTGTGGGCGTCGGTGGTGTTCGTGCTGCTGGCGGGGGTGCTGTCGCGGCTGCTGCCGACAGCGTCGTCCGCGGATGGCCACGGACTGCGCGTGGGGCCACGCACGGATGACCGCGCCGTGGCGTCGCCGTAGCCTCCGCTGATGGCCGATACCACCGCCTACACCGTGCACGCACGGATCACAGCACCCGGCGTCTCGGAGATCACCGCGAAGCAGTCCACGATCCGCTTCGACAGCGCGCCGGCGATGGGCGACGAGCTGCCCGGTCCCGCGGAGCTCCTGTGCAGCGCGTTCGCGGCCTGCTTGCTGAAGAACGTCGAGCGCTTCAGCGAGATCCTGGAGTTCCGTCAGGCTGGCGCCTCGGTCGAGGTCACCGCAGAACGCCAGCAGTCGCCCCCGCGATTCGTCGCGATCCGCTGGACGCTCACGCTCGTGACCGACGAGCCGCCCGCGCGCGTCGATCTGCTCGAGCGCAATCTGACGAAGTACGGGACCGTCTACAACACGCTTGCCGCTGCCTGCGACGTGAGCGGGAAGGTCGTCGTGTGAGCACGCCCACCGCGGCCGATCCCGTCGTCGGCCGGCTCTCCACGCTCGACCGCTGGCTCCCGCTCTGGATCGTCCTGGCGATGGCCGCGGGCCTCGCGCTCGGTGCGCTGGTCCCCGGATTCGACGACGCGCTCGACGCGCTGCGGATCGGCACCGTCTCGCTGCCGATCGCCCTCGGCCTGCTGCTCATGATGTACCCGGTCCTCGCGAAGGTTCGCTACGAGGAACTCGGCCGGCTGACGGGCGAACGGCGGATGCTGTGGGCGTCGCTGATCCTCAACTGGATCGTCGGGCCGCTGCTGATGTTCGCGCTGGCGTGGCTGTTCCTCGCCGACCACCCCGAGTTCCGTACCGGCCTGATCATCGTCGGGCTCGCGCGGTGCATCGCGATGGTGCTCATCTGGAGCGACCTGGCCTGCGGCGACAGCGAGGCCACGGCGCTCCTGGTCGCCATCAACTCGCTCTTCCAGATCGTCGCGTACTCGCTGCTCGGCTGGTTCTATCTGACCGCGCTGCCCGATCTGCTCGGGCTCGACACCCAGGGCTTCGAGGTCTCGATGTGGGAGGTCGCACGAACGGTGCTGATCTTCCTCGGCATCCCGCTCGCCGCCGGATATCTGACGCGGCGCATCGGCATCGCCCGGCGTGGAGACGCTTGGTACGCAGAGGAGTTCCTGCCGCGGATCGGGCCGTTCGCGCTCTACGGGCTGCTGTTCACGATCGTGATGCTGTTCGCCATCCAGGGCGACGCGATCACGAGCAACCCGCTCGACGTCGCGCTCATCGCGGTGCCGCTGCTCATCTACTTCCTGATCATGTTCTTCGTGGCGTTCGCGGCCGGGCACGCGCTGGGGCTCGGGTACGCGAAGACGGCATCGCTGTCGTTCACCGCGGCGTCGAACAACTTCGAGCTGGCGATCGCTGTGGCGGTCGGCGTGTTCGGGGCGACATCGGGGCAGGCGCTTGCCGGGGTGGTCGGACCGCTGATCGAGGTGCCGGTGCTGGTGGGGCTGGTGTACGTGGCGCTGTGGCTGGGGCGGCGGTGGTTCGGGGATCGTGGTCCAGCGAGCGCACTGACCCAGGCCTCGTCCTGATCAGGTCACGCGTCCGAGGGAGGTGTCGCGCGCGGCCTGGCGGCTACGCGACGTGGCGGACCCGCGACGGGCCAAGGTGCGTGCCGCCGCGCGCCGCCAGCCCGGCGTCAGCCGTGAGCAGCCTGGCATCCAACCCTTCGGCGAGCGCGACGTAGGCAGCGTCATACGGGGTGAGCTCGTCGCGAAGGCTCCAGACGCGTGCGCGCAGCGGGGCGTGGGGATAGCGCACCGCACGCAGGCGACCGAGATCGGAGACCGCCCCGGCGGCGCGCTCCTCGGTGATCTCGCCGGTCCGCGCGAGGCGGCGCAGCGCGCTGAGCGCCTCGAGCTCCAGCACCTCCGGCACGTGCCACGGCTCGTGCTCGCGTCCGGCCATCTCCTCGCTGACGGCGGCCAGGGTGGAGGGGCGACCCAGCAGGAAGTCGACCGCCACGCTCGCGTCGACGACGAGCACCTCAGCGCGCGTCGCGCTCGGCGCGGATCGCGGCGGCGCTGGACGGACCTGCGTACGGGCTTTGCTCCCGGATGCGCTCTGCGAGCTCGCCGATCGTCGGGACGCTGGCGAGCTCGGTCATCCGCGCCAGGAGATACTCGTTCAGTGACTGGCCCGAGAGCGCGGCCTGGGAGCGCAGCCGACGGTGCACGTCTTCCGGCACGCCGCGAACCTGCACATTCGTCATGCATGCGATGCTAGCAATATGCATGCATACCGCACGGCGACCGGTTCAGCCGCTGATCTGCCGCTGGATGCTGCCGCCGGGTGACGCGATGAACGCCTCACCCGTCTTCAGGAACGCCACCCACCGCAACCCAGACGCGTCGTTGAGCACGGCGTAGTTGAACGACGACGCCGGCTTGCGCGCCCGGCCGGACGCGCTGCGGACGAGCCTCGGCATGGCGGCCGGGTCCACGGCCGACCAGGAGAACGTCTCGAGTCCGCCGATGGGCGTCGGCGTGGTGCTGATCACGCGCACCTCGCCGTCCCACGTCGCCTGTGCGTTGCGCAGCCGGCCATCGTTGAGGACGACCTGCGCGTCGACGCGCAGCGCCTCGACCCGCACGGAGCGCGGCCGGCCCTTCGCCTCCTCGCGCAGGCGCTGCAGGGCGACCTGGAGGTTGGCACGGCGCAGCAGCGAGCCGGGCTGCAGGCCCGTCGGCGGTTCGACGGGCGCGGGCGGCTCGGCGGATGCCGGGGTCTCGGGGTCAGGCTCGGGTTCGGGATCGGCCTCAGCGACCGGCTCTTCGGCCTGTGCAACCGGCGCGTCGGGCTCCGGCGTGTCGGAGTTGATGGTGAACGTCGACCCGGTGCTCTTGGTGTCCGAGTCCGTCGTCCCCAGGACGAACAGCCCGACCGCGATGCCGATGACGACCAGCACGCCGACCGCGACCGCGATCGCCGCGCCCGGCCCGCGGCGCTTCGGCCCGCCCGGGATGCCGGACGGCCCGCCGGTCGGGGAGCCGAGACCCGCAAGCGGGTCGGACTGCTTGATCTCGTTGCCGAAGGCGTCGTAGGGCACGGACCGGAACCCTACGCCGCCGGCTACAGCTTCGGCGTGCCCCCGGCGCGCTTGGGCTTGCAGGTCTGGTAGCGCCGGACACCGTTCTGGATCTTGCCCGAGCGCAGGCGCGCGGTGATCTGCACCGTCGCACGGCCCGCCGGCAGGCCGCGGAGATCGACCGTGCTCACGGTGCGCGTGACGCCGTTGATCTTCGCGCGAACCACCTTGACGGTCTTGCCGTTCACCCGCACGGTCGCGGTGCGCACGGGGTCCTTGCGGTAGGAGCGGATGCGGATGCGGAAGCTCCGCCGGCTCACGCACGCCTTCGGCGCCGGACCGGCGATGAGCCCGGCGGCACCGGCCGCGGCCGCTGTCTCCGCGAGGGGCGTCTGCGGCGGGGTCGCACCGGCGATCTCGGCGGGTGTGGCCTGCCGCACGACGATGGTCAGCACGCCGTTGTTGTCGCGCGTCTCGGAGTCGGTGATGCGGAAGCTGACCGGCTGACCCTGGCCCTGGAGCACGTAGGTGTAGGCGTGCCCGGCGGCGGCCGCGGCGAACGGCGCGCCGTTGGCGGTGGGGTGGCTGAAGCCCGAGCCCGTGTTCGCCTGGAAGAACCCGGCGGGCTTCCCGGCGGTGCACGTCGTCTGGTTGACCCGGGCGAACAGGAACTCCGCGTCGACGCCGACTCGGCTCACCGGGCGGCCGGGCGACGGCGTCTGCGGCTCGTCCTCCGGCGTGCCGCACAGCAGGTGGTCAGCGGACGATGCCGCCATGAGCCTCGGCTGGTAGCGCGAGTAGGTGCCCCGCACTTCGGCGACGTAGGCCGTCCCGGCCGTGAGCGGCTCGGCGGTGGTCACCGGGCCGGAGAACCCCACGTTCGCCGGGCTGTAGCTGTCGAGCAACAGCGTCTCGGGCACCGTGAGGTCAGCAGACGCCCCTGCGGGGACGACGGCAATCGCGGTGAGCGCCAGTGCAGGCGCAAGGAGACGGGCTCGAAGCATGTGGCGGTCCTTTTGGTGCTGGGCCCCACCATCGTCGAGAGCGCACGCGGACGGTGGAGCGGTACAGACGTCTGACAGGAGAACGGTGCGACCGCCAAGGTTCTTGCACGCGATCGGACAAGTTGTTCTCAGGTGGTGAAACACCGCCGACGATCGCCCGGTGCGCGACTACCATCGCCGCTGTGTCCACGGTCCAGCCGCCGCCCGTCCAGCTCGATGACGACGAGGCGCTCGGCGTCCAGCTCGACCTCTCGGCACCCGGCGAGCCGCTCGTCATCGCGTTCGGCGGACTCGCCGAGCGGGGCAACCAGCCGGCGTTCGAGTTCGCGCGCTTCACCAGTCGGCTCGGAGCACAGCGTGCCCTCCTGCGCGACCATCACCGGGCCTGGTACCACCGTGGCGTCCGCGGCATCGGAGACGACCTGGTCGCGGTCGAGGGGCGGCTGCGCGAGATCGTGGCGGACGCCCGGCCCAGCAGGGTGGTCGTCGTGGGCGCGTCGGCGGGTGGGTTCGCGGCGATGCTGCTCGGCCACCGGATCGACGCCGACGTCGTCCACGCCTTCGCGCCGCAGACCTTCATCGATCCCGTGCTCCGGCGGCGCCATCGCGAGCCGCGCTGGCGGCGCGAGGTCGACAGCCTCGTGGCGTCCGGCGGCTACGACGAGCGCTTCGGCGACCTGGTCCCCATCCTCTCCGCGCGGCCGAGCCGGACGGTGCACCACCTCTGGTACGACGTCGTCGAGCAGGAGGACGTCGTCCACGCCACCCACGTGGCCGAGGTCCCGGGGGTGAGACTGCACGCGTTCCCCGAGGGCGGGCACCACATCGTGCGCTGGCTGCGCGACGTGGGACACCTCGATCCGATCGTCGAGAGCGCCCTGGCCGGGACCGACCCGGGGCGGCGGCCCGGCGAGATCGACCCCGTGCTACGCGCTCGGCCATCAGCAGCGTGGATCGCACGTCGCCGGTGGTGGCAGGTGCGTCACCGCCGCGCCGGGACGTCCGGCTGAGCGGTCAGCGCGCCTGCCGGGCGCGGCGGCGGTGCTTGAGCATCCACCAGCGCCGCCGCAGCAGGTAGAGCTGATCGGTCTTCGCACGCAGGCGTGGCGCGATCTCGTCCGGGATGGCCGGCGGGGGTCGCCCGCGAGTGCCGACGCCAGGATCGGGATGAGATGACCTTCGTCGCGCAGCCACTTGACGAGGAGGTGGTCCCCGTGCGGGACGCAGTGCAGCGTGACGGCCGGAACCTCGATCACGTGCGTGGCGTGCACCGCGTCGGGCTGCTCGCTCGGGCAGTACCAGAGGTGGATGGCCGGGACACGATCGGCAGTCGGCGTCCGCAGCGCGACGGCCAGGTCCAGTGCGGTGGTGTCGGCGCGACCGGACGCCATGAGCGCCGCGGTCTCAGCGGACCAGCGCGGCTCGCGGTGGCGACGCCGGAGCACGGGATCGAGGAACGTCTGGGGTGAGAACGCGTGGACCACATCCGCGCCGACGCGGTGACCGAACAGCATGGCGGCGTACCCGCCCGTCGAGACGCCGACCATCACGATCCGCTCGGGCTGCGTCTCGTCGACCACCCGCCGCAGGAGCCGTTCGACCGATGCGAGGTCGTCGCCCGCACCGCGCACGCCGTGGTGGTACCACGCGCGCTGGTGGTCGCGCAGCAGGCATCGCTGGGACGGCACATCGCGGGTGAGGCGACCGAACTCGAAGAGCGTGGGATTCCCCGCGCCCGCCATGCCGCCGAACGCCACGAGCAGTGGATCGCCGGGGCGACTGCGTTCGACGTGGAAGCCCAGGTCGGTGTCGTCGGCCGCGGCGGGCCGGGCATCGTGCGTCGTCACGTCCAAGCAACGGATGCGCGAGCCCGTGCTTGGGCCGGGCAACCAGAACGTAACACCGGCGCACGTGGCGACCGCCAGCATCACGCGGACCATGACGGCAGAACTCGCATACGGCGTCCCGTGGGCCGAGAAGGTCGACGCCATCCTTCCCCGTGAACGCGGCTGGCGGGGCGCCTACGTCCGCGCCATCCAGCACCAGAACATCGTCGGCAGGGGGGTGCGCTTCACCGCCAAGCGCGCGATGCGCCCCAGCTACGGCCGGAGTCTCGACAACCTCGCGCACCTGTACGAGGTCGGGCACCTGCTCAACCGCCGGGGCCTCACCGGCCTGGGTGTCGAGGTCGGCGTCAAGCGCGGCCGGACATCCGCGGCGATCCTCGGCAGCTGGCGCGGCCGGCTGATCTCGATCGACCCGTGGCAGGCTGCGCCGACCGAGGAGTACTACGACACCTCGAACGTCACGCAGGACGAGCACGACAGCTACTACGCCGAAACGCGGCAGCGGCTTGCGCCGTATGGCGAGCGCAGCGAGATCTGGCGGATGACCGGCAACGAGGGCGCGCAGCGCATCGGCGAGGGCACGCTGGACTTCGCGTTCATCGACGCGCGCCACGACTACGAGTCGGTCCTCGAGGACCTCGCCGACTGGCACCCGCGGATGCGGCCGGGCGCGATCTTCGCCGGCCACGACTACTTCGACGGCGACCTGCCGGGCGGCACGTTCGGCGTCCGCCGCGCCGTCGACGAGTACTTCGGCGCGCGCGGCATTCCGGTCCACACGACCTTCGGCGACCGGCCGTGGGTCTCGTGGGTCGTCGAGATCCCGCGCGGCTGATTCGCCGTCAGGACACCGGGTGGCGCGCCAGCCGGCGCGCCGCCCGGCGCTCGCCCCGCCCACGCCACGCGCAGCGGACGAGCATGCCGAAGACGAACGGCAGCCCGTCCTTGACGTACCGGCGCCACAGGCGCGGCGGGTCGTCGATCAGGCGGTGCAGCCACTCGAGGCCCGAGTCGTGCATCCACTGCGGCGCGCGGGATGCGTCGCC
>SXGQ01460784.1_pt1 | contig 21187 bp, 21 predicted proteins | sample 3178371 | NCBI WGS metagenome assembly SXGQ01 (sample SAMN11356859, study PRJNA531348) | freshwater metagenome | isolation source: freshwater sample F1-20 | place: China: Fuxian Lake, Yuxi | collected 2017-12-25 | reverse complement strand
CAATCATCACCGCTTAGTCTTCGAACAATTACACAACCCGGTGTTGATCCTAAATTGTGACTAATTTGTCGATCATCTACAGAGTTACCGCTATAAGTAACTATGTCAAAAAACTTCGGCTGCTCGCGGAATGTCCAAGAGGCGTAGTTATATGGGTTAGTACCTGTACCATTTAAATTAGCGTCTCCAGTATTTATTGAAAACCCTGTTGCGCTAAAAGGAATTGATCCTGCAAATACTGTACTTTCTGCGCTGTTATTATTTGTAGCTAAACTATTTCCAGCAGTCCTTGCGCTATCAAATAACCAATGAGCACGGGTACTCCCAAAGTCTTGGGCGTTTCTGTTTTTAATCCAAACCAACCCACCCTTACCAGACAAATCTATATTGTTGGTGATGGTCTGTGTAGAGCCGTTACCCGTATATAAGAAGCACGAAAAAACGTCTTCCACGAAAACCTTAGGCGCTCCCGCCGTAGCACTCAGAGCCTTTTTATTAAGCATTTCTAGCCCTCCATCCTGGTGTAAGTGCTTTGGCTACGCTATACCCATACACGTTAAGTCTGGCCCATACTGTACCAATTTTAAGGTCTAGTTCATCGCACCATTGCTGCATAGTCTGTTTCTTTCCGTTGTGTTCTAGGATTACATTACTGCGTCTATTATTGGCTTGTGCTTTTGCATCTGCCCAAACCACATTCTCAGGGCAGTAATCTCCATCGTTATCTAATCGCTCTAATGACTTGCCTTTTGGTTTGTCACCCATATCTTCGTAGAAGCCTTCAAAGGTCTGCCATTTGTTACAAACATTGATTCCACGACCGCCATACCTATAATAAACATCACAGTTTTTGTCATAGCACCGTTGAATCATTGAGTGCCATAATCCGTAAATAGGTGTTTTTGTCATTCCGTGACGATAGTTTACTTTTGCAATACTTTCTTTTGCTAAACATCCGCAAGAATTAGTCTGTCCTGTGCTTAAACACATTCCAAGCACGTTTTTTCGGTTTCCACAGTCGCACTCGCACAGCCAATATAACTGGTGGTGTTTGTTATAGCCGTTCTTTTGTAGGACTAAAAGCCTACCAAACCGCTCACCGCTTAGATCTCTAAAACGACCCATTAAGCGTCACCAACACGAGCGCCATAAACCTGTGTAGATACTTTCCACAGGGTGATTACAGTATATCCAGAGGTGTTAAGAGTCGGTGCAACACCACCGTTAGTCTTCCACACCACGCCAGAGCCACCAAATGTTGCGTCTGTCCAAGTAAGCGTATAAGCGGTTCCATCGTCCACCATCAGCGTTACAGACTCGCCAGCAGCAAAGTTCGTTGCCTTGGGAGTACGGCTTGCACCGAGTGTGATGAGTTGGATAGAGCCGTTGCCAGGATCGATCTCAAATGCAGCGCCATCTGTGATGGTAAAAACGTCTTCTGCAATTGCTCCGATAATGGCCGGATCGGTCAGGGTCTTGTTGGTAAGCGTCTGGGTTCCCGTGGTCGTAACGTCACCCGTAGCTGCGGCTACAAAGGAGAGCACCCCAGAGCCGTTGGTCCTGATAACCTGACCGTTTGTGCCGTCAGCGGTAGGAAACTGTAACCCGTCTATCGTGGTTGTTCCAATTAGGTTAGAAGTACCGCTAACCACGAGATTGCCGCCAACCGTTACAGGATCGCCCTGTGCGCCTACCTGGAAGTCTTTGAGTTGCTTCATCAACTCTCGGATTGCGTTGTTCACATCCGACGGCAGCATCCCTTCTGCAAGGTTGATGCTGTTGATGTCGGTATTACTGGCTGCGGTTTGCGAGTATTCGCTGATCTTTACTTTGGGCATTTCTTACTCCGTTAGTCCGAAAATTGAACCGTAGCCAAGGTTAATGGCCCGGCGTTGCAGTTCTTGTCCGATTGATTCTATATTTGTGGTTGTTGCCTTGCCCATAAGTCTTGAGGCAAGTTTGGGGTCCAGCATTGAATCTACAAGCAACTCTCGAATACGATCATCCGTACCGTTATAAAGCCAATTTAATGGGGCCGTAACTTTTTGTAAGAATGGACTGGTTTCGCCAAATATCTGCTTGCCAATGATGCCGCCAATGACGTTAGCCGTAGACATATTCTTAAATGTGTCGGAGCCAGGCATTTTTCCTGCCCTGGTAAGTACGCCATCATCCAAGTCTTTGCTGACCCGCTTTAAGGTTCCAATCTGAGTTGTTGACAAACCCTCAAACCCGCCCTTTTCAATCTCTCTAATTGCCCGTGTAAATGCTGGCTGAGAAATCAGATATTGGCCTGTAATCGGATCTGGTGTTGTGAGCAATACTTTACTTCTAAATGCTTGCGCTGCTTCTAAAGACTCAATTCCCTTGCTGGCTTTTGAATACTTGTCTAAGTAGTTTTTATAGCCAGGAGCGGCTGCTTCAATTGCGTCGTCTACGGCTCGAATGACTTGGTTGAGTTGTGTTCCCGCTACCTTATAAGCACCGGCACTTGGACCGCCACGACCAGATTTGTCTAGTTGACCAAGTTGTGCGGCGCGCAAATCCTTGCGGATTTCGTATAACTCTTGTGGTGTTGTGGCCCTAGAAATGTCTGCTTTTGCGTCATCCATGACACTTATAACAGTTCCGCGTTTTCCAATTGGAGATCCAAGAATGTCATCTATTGTTTTATTAACCGTCAAAACAACGTTTGATTGAAACATCTCTGGGCTAACGGTAGACCGAGCAAATGCCTGTTCACGCAATGGGTCTGTAACCTCGTCACGTTTTGCAATGGCGGCATCTATATCTGCCTTATCTTTTGCCATACGATCTAGGATCGTCATACGGGCTTGATTGGCGGCGCTTTGTTGGGCCACAAATCGTCCTGTGGTATCCATAGCACGAATCGTAGGTTCGGCAGATACCAAACCAACATCTCGCGTTGCTTGGGCGGTTGTTGGTTGATAACCAGGAATTCTGGCCTCGTAACCAGCGGCGCGAGCGGCAGCAACATCTGGGCTTGCGGACAACTGGCGTAATACGTTACCCGCAATTACCTCTCGCCCGGATTCTGTAAACGGACGCACAGCCTCGCGTCCACCAGTAACCGTCCTACCACCTATGGTTTGAGCAGCACCCGGGGCTAAGATTCCACCACCAAGTCCTGCGGCAATCTGCCCTATTGGTCCAGCACCGGCTTGGGCGGCAAGTTGTGCGGCCAGCGTTCCACCAACTGCCCCGGTCGTTTGTAATCCAAGGTTTTCAACCAATGCTTGTTGGGCAACACCAGCAGGACTAACCGGAGAAACAGGAGGAACGAATGTTGGTTCCGTTCTTGCTTGCGGTGCAACACGAACTGGCGCTTGTGGAGTTATGGCACGAATAGCAGCACCAGGTCCAGCGGCTCCCAAAGCGGCACGATTGATGTCATACACAACTCGTTCTGCTGTAGATTGTGGCTCTGGCAATCCGGCACGGGTCAGTAGGTTTTCCGTAGCGCCACTAATTGTTTGGAGTTTGCTGCCAGTAATCATATTGATTAAGGCGTTTAACGGATCACCCACTAGACCAAGCGTACTGGCAATAGCACCAGGAACAGCGCGGGCAGTAAGTCCAGCCTGACGGCTAAGTTGCTGACCAATTGAAGGGCCTTCTTGTGGCTGTGCTGGTGGTTGTGTTGGTCTTTCGGTTTGTCCTGCACGAATAGCCGCAACACGATCTTTTAGTTCTTGTGAATCTGGAGGCACATCATCGGGGATATTATTTATTGTTATCCCGTCTTTTGTGGTAATTGAATATGCCATATTAGTAATCCACAGTTATGTTACGTTTTTGCGTAGAAATTGCTCGTCCGGCGCGGGTTTTCATTGAATTTTCTGTTGTTTCCCTAAGTCTTGCTTTTTGTTCAATTTTTTCTTTTGAATCTCCAACTTGAGGAAAGTATGTTTCAATTTCTTTTCTCATTTCATCAACACCAATTGCAGCGCCAGATTCAGCGCGAAGATTTGCTCGAACCCAATTTTGTTGTGCATTTTCGTATTGTTGCCGAACTGGAGATGTTGCAAAATTTTGAGCGGCTCTACCACCAGCCCAATCTGGAATAATTCCACCAACTATTTCTGCAAAAATCTCTGGTTTTGATGCGGCGTCAGCAACAGTTATTTGTTTATTATTTTTATCAAGAATTGGTTTTCCTTTGGCGTCTAGTAATGGGCCGTTAATAATTTCCGTTGATTCTCGCATCCTTGTATAAAAACCAGCAGATTTGCGCTCATCTTCACTTGCTTTTGTAGATAAATCCATTGCAATTGGATTGCCTTGTGCGTCTGTTGGTGGTCTAACCGTTCCGCTTCTAGTATCGAGTACACCAAAATCTGTCATTGTGTAAGATGGCGCAACTGGCGCAACGCCTTTTGTAAGAGATCCAATTAACTTATTGGACTGAGTACGAAGTTCAATAACATTTCCACGATCAATTTGAACAAACGGTTCGGCTTTTTCTCCACCAACCGGGGTAAATTCATTTGTATCTATGTTGTAACGAACCTTCATTGGTTGGCCAGACGGTCCATAAATTTCTACAAGTTCTGTTTTGCCAGCAAGTTCACGCCTTGTTGTTGCAAAGTTTTTAAGATATTCCATCCCACCAGGAGTTGTCATAAGTTGATTGACAACTGACTGATTCAAAGTTTGACGAGTTTGTGGTTGAACCGCACCAGGAATATACCCACCAGGTTCATCTGTTGGAGGTAATGGCACGTTTTCTGTTTCAACTAACCTTCCAGCAAGATTGCGGAGGCGTCGTTCATCTTCAAATTTCTTTTTGATCTCAGCAATTTTGAGACCTTGAACACCAGTTTCTATAGCTCGCTGCCCAGCTTCTTGGTAGGCTTGTAACCCTGCCGCCCCACCCTGACCAATAATTTGCCCAAGACTTCTGGGTTGCGTGGACGGGCCAGAAGCGGCCAAAATGTTAAGTCCAGCCGACAACAATCCCTGCATTTGCTGTTGCTGACGAATCTTCTCGGGGTCTAATCCGAGCAATCCAATAAGTTCTTCGTTCATATTCTGGCCTTACAGTAAAGACATGACGGGCTTACGTTTGCGCTCGTTCACATCAAACAGAGAAGCGATGGGTTCTGTTGTGGTGACCTGTTTTGCACCACGGTACATTGACGGTGTAGGCGCTGGAGGTTGTTGCTGCTGAGACAGTAAATTCATGCCGCGCATACCCATGTTTAAGGCTTGGTTTGCTGTGATACCGCCCGCACTACCAGCTAATGCTGATGTGAACGGTGTTGCCGTGGCTTGACTTGCGGCTGGTAATACACCTTCTGCCATAAGTACGCTTTTTAGTCCTGCGTTTGCTGATGTTGCAGGAATCAGAGATTGGGCAGCAGTTCCAGTAGCAGTAGGTATTGCGGCTGCTCCTGCGGCTGGTGCGGCAAGCAAAGAACCGCCGCCAAAACCTAGAGTACCGCCCATAATCGCACCTTTTAGTGGGTCGCGTGGGCTTGCTATTGCTCCGGTAGCGGCTCCGATAACTGCTAGGGAGATTGGGTCTACGCCAGCCATTTACATTGACCCCAATGCGCCAATAGCAGCACCGCCAAGCAATCCTGCCTGAGTTCCAAATCCAGCACCAGGAATCTGACTTAATCCTGCACCTGTCAGAGCACCGCCTAGTGCGCCTGCAAGCGGGTTTCTGTAAACCGGGGTGGTGACCTGTGTTCCAGTGGGTGCGCCGTAAGCGGCAGACAGGAAGGATTGGAGTTTGGAGTACGGAGCCTGCTGTGCAAAGTTATAGCGGTTGATTGCGTCTTGCAGGGCCATTTCTTGATAGCCCTCGGCAACCTGACCAAGCTGAAGCATACGGTTGATGTCGCCATAGTCTGCGGCTGCCATCTGTGGTGCGGCTGCTAGTGCTGCCTGTTGACGGGCACGCTCGTCTGCGTAGTTAGCGTAGGCAAGCTGTCCAGCCGTTCCTGTAAGTGCGCGAGCAAACTCTCCACCCGCCTGTCCTAGAGCACCCTGCATTGCGCCTGATCCGTAACGGCCAGCCCGCGAGAAGTTGGACAGGGCTTGGTTTATAGAGGTCTGATACTGACGTTCTGCGGCTTGCGCGGCTGGAGCAAATGCACCTTGGAAGAACGGATTGCCACCTAGATACTCGCCTTGGATTGTGCGCTGGAGTTGCTGTTGCGCCGCAGGAATTAGGGGGCTACCAGTAGCAGCACGAGTCTGTGCAGCCTGTAATGCCGCCTGAGTTTGCTCAGATGGGCGAATGTAGGTCTCGCCAGGGAAGTAGGTTGGCAGACCTGGGGTTGCATAAAGACGCTGGGCTTCGCTCAAACCATAAGCCACATAGGGCTGCATGGTTGGATCGAGTTCCATCCGAGAAGTTGTTTGACCGCCGCCACCTGCCATTTATATCTCCTTTGCCCATAAACGGGGCTGAAATCCATATTTCCGCGCCACCCTATCCCAACCCTTACGCCAGGATTCAAAAGTGACTCTACGCATATTTGCGGACTTGACCGCATCTAAAAATAACTGCATACCTATGTCAAGCACTCGGTACGGCGTGTAAGCACACCAGACATGAACCACATCTCCTCTGGGAATCAGAACCCAGAATCCCATTGGCTTTGAATTGTCTAGCAACACCCACAGTAATGCATTGCCGTTAAAGCAATTGGCATAAATATCCTCTGGTATCCATTCCTCTGATGATTTCTTGAGGATGGTTTCTAACCCTGGTCTTACAAAGCCCCACCATTGTTTTACTTCCGCAGCAGGGATGTTTCTTATTTCCATCAACCTACGATAACGTAATCAAATGTTTTGTTGGCAATCGTGTTTGGCGCATGGGAAATAGTTGCGCTTCCGTTAGCCGTTGCCGACACATATGGATCAAAGTAAATGTTGCTGGTATATCCGTTTGTAGATAGGTAGTGCATGGTCGCAATTACGGATGGGGTAGCAGGTCTTGTAGGACTGCTTTGTGTAGCTAAATGTTGTAAAGACACATCCGTACTTGTTGCTGACCACATAATTTCTACATACTGGTCTTTTTGTAAATCTACATATAGGTTTAATGCGGCAATCAATCTGCCGTCTGTACCGCCGTGACTATTCGGGACAGAGAACTCGCTATTGGAGTTTGCAATGTTTGTTCCGTTCTTGCGAAACCAAATACTTGCGTCTTGAATCTGTACGCTGACGTTGTTTAACTGTGCGCTGAATTGCAAGTTATAAATTCCTGAGTACCCCGCTACCAGCCGAGAGTTGTTAGATAACGTCACGCCATCAGAAAAATCCGTGGTGTCATACGTCATCGCATAAGCGACTGTTGTGCTGGCGGCATTTTGGTCTTGCGTGCTGCTAAACGAACCGTAGGGGAACTCTTGGCTTGATGCCGTTTGCGAGGTCGGCAAAAGTATGACTTTAGATCCAAAACCAATCCGCGCATCCGTAATCGTTGTGGTGGTAGCACCACCAGTAGCAATGGTTACAGAACCCGTGTTGTTGGTTTTGCCGTTCATAATGTTGTTGACCACCTCGGATATTTCACGAGGCGATCCACCCTGATACGGCAATACGCGAAATGTCATCGTCTACCTGCTGGAACTAAATCAAAGTCAATACCAATAGCGGTTGTCCACGATCCTGTTGGCTGGACAGAAAGTCTGTGATAACGACCAGTAGATTTAAATGCTGCCCGACCTTCGCTATCAGCAGCCGTGTAACTTCCAAATGTTACAGAGTCAACAAGTCTATTTCTTGTGGCAACTGCAACCTGTCCTGCCCCACCGTCTACAAGAGGGCGGGTCATGTTCAAAGTGCTTACCTGGCCCTGTGCCTCAATGTCGCCTGTCTGCACAGTTCCGGTAAGGTTTGACCCTGAGAACGTCACGATCTTGGCCCCAGAGCCGCCTACAAACTGAGACTTACCACCGGTCCATACTCGTGAGTCTAGGCTTGATGTAAGCGTGTCTAGTGTTCCAAAGGCATCCAAAGCCTCTAGTGTGTAAGCTGGTGTAGCAGATTGCGCCACAAACCCTATTGTGACCTCGGCGCGAGACCATTTCTTAGTTTCAAAATTAAAAATTAACAGACTATCTACGTTTCCGTTGCTTCCAGAAGAAGGATATGCCCAAACAACTAAGTTTTTAATTGGGTCTACCGTGGCCGACATTCTGTAAGAATAGGCTTCGTCTAGGTCCGAAAAGAAGAACCGATCTACCTTCTCGCTTCCAATACTGATAACTTGCGTGCCGTTACAGGCATAAAAGCCATCGTCAGACAGGAAGTATGTAATGCCCTGATACTGAACTACAGAGTTTGGCTCAAAGCAACCAAGGTTTCTGGCAATGTTGTCAAACTGAAAAATCGCTGGTGTTCCAACGTAGGACATCCGGTATATCGACTTTTCCATCAGCACGATCCCAAACTCGCCACCCGTGATTCCCTGCACAGCACCGCCGTCAGGAATTACTTGGTAGTCGGCTTGGTTGGATGCGGTGCTTGTCCAGGCGGTCTCATCGTTAATTCCAGACCATTGAACTTTCTGTGAGTCTGTAGAACTCGTGTACCCAGAGACCACAAAATCTCGGACCACGGTTAGGTAGCGGGCAGTAGGAGCGGCTGCGGCCAAGTCTGCCCAAGCAGTAGAAGTTCCTAGCGTCCAGTATTGCAGGATCTCATCGCCGTTTGCCGCGATTAAAACATCACCAAACTGTGAAAAACGCCACTTTTGCTCGCTCTGCGTGGTATATCCACCAACTTTAGAAACATCGTTTAGGGCAAGTGTTCCTGAGTTTAGTTTGTAAAGTTTGGTAGAACTACCTGCAAAAACCTCTGTTAGTCCAGTAGCAGGATTACGTCCTGCTGTGACGTTTGTAAGGTTTTCAGATGCAGCCAAAGAATAGTCCACGGGTGTCCGTAATGGGCCATATCCAATAGCTTGTGGGATGACGTTTAACGCCTCTTTTACCGCTCCTGTCAGTCCAGGCTGGTCAGGTAGCCATTCTCCAAAATCTATGCGAGCCATGTGTTGTTTCCAGCCGTATTCGTTGTGTAAGAGTCAGAGCTCACAGGCACGTTTGTCCATGTATTCGTGCTTCCCGTGACTTCTGTCCAAGTCTCAGACCCGATAGATTTCGGTGTCCAAGTCTCCGATCCTGGGGTTACAGGACCCCAGTTGTCGCCAAGTTTTGTTCCGTTTGCTACCACATTTGCGGTAGCAGATATTTGTGCGCTTGCGGCAAAAGTAGCATTTCCTGTTGCCGACATACTTCCCGTAGCAGAGATGTTTGCTACCCCTGCGGCGGTGTAGTTTGCGCTTGCGGAAAAGGCTCCAGAGGCGGTTATCGGTGCAGTTCCGGTCCGTACCCTTATGCCTTCACCAGAAAGGCTACCAGAGGCAGAAATCGCGCCTTCTGCGGTGCGTAGTCTCTGGATTGTTGCCGACATAGAGCCAGTTGCAATAATCTGAATATCTGCACCTGCAATGACTTCTGCGGTGGCAGACATCGTTCCCGATGCGGTGATCAATGCTTGACCACCTACGGTGTAGTTTCCGACTGCCGACAGGGTTCCGGTTGCCGAGATACTCGCCTGACCAAACGTGGTTTTGATCGCACTTGCGGCCATAGAACCTGTGGCGGCGATCAGGGCTTCTCCGTTACGGATTGCAAACCCTTCTCCAGCCATCGTTCCTGCGGCCACAATCAATGCCTGTCCAGCGCGTTCCCGGTATGCCGAGGCATTTACCGTGGCAGAGGCCACCATGCTTGCGGGGCTGTCAAAGAATATACAGGCAGTACCCCAGATCTCGCTATCCATTGAAAACTGGATGGTGTCGAGATTGCCAAAGAAGTCTAAATCGTCAAGCGTCCAAGGGCCACAAACCTTGTCTACATACCATGTAGCGTCTAGAGGATACTGCGGCATTGACTCCAATGTGCCGAGTTGATCAAGTTCCTCTAGGGTGAGCATTTAGGCCAGGGTAACGCTCAACGAGCCAGCGGCGATCTTGAAGATGTCGCCGTTCTCGATAACTTTGGAAGTCGTCAAGTCTGTGTAGAAAAGCAGGTTTCCAGAGGTAATTGCATCAAGCAGACCTACATAACCCACGGTTCCCCATGATGCGGTTGCCTGGTCAAACTCCACAGCCGCAGAGTTGGTGCAAACACCGTTAGACGGGGCGTTGAAGGTAGCAGACTTGCGGGCATACGACCCACCAGAACACTCGGTTCCCGTGTTTCCTTCGCCAGGATCGCTCGTATACAGACCGACATATACGGTCGCAGGGGATGTGTAAGAAGTTGCGCGGAGAACTGCGTTTAGCAGACCGTTCTCCAAATAATTCGACATTTCAGCCATGATTACCTCGTTGTTACGGACATTGAAAGTGGGACACCAGCGTACTCAGAATTCTGATCTGAGCCGTTGATATTGGAGATTGCTCGGTCATATAACTGTGCCCATACACCGACACGGGCATCGTTCATCAGATACGGCTCTGCCTCGCCTAGCGTTGCGTAGAGCAAAGCATCTGGGTAGTTTGCTAGAAACTCGTTGGATGCCACGCTATCGGACATCGGGGTTGGCTTGAAGTAATACAGCAACTCAACCGTGTAAGTTTTGTCGGGAATCGGTGCAAACTCAAACTCTTGACCTAGCATTGTGTAAAACACAGGCTTGCCAGAGACTTCAGCTTGTGCATCTCGTGTGTAAGCAGACGGCGATAGATAAGAAACCGAAATACGAGGATTCCCACCTAAATACAGATCGCGTAATTCTAGAAAATCTGATGGTATTGCTACGGTAGAGTCACCAGCCGTGGTGGTCGTGGTGACGGATTTCAGTAGTTTGCGGGTACGGATCTCACGCGACAGACGGAGTTCTGCCAGCGTAATAAAGTCAGGTATCTGAGTCGTCAGATCGCTGCGCCCAAGATAGTTCGCAACTGCTGTCTTTAGTGTAGAGTAACTCGTCAGAGCCATCTTCTTCCTTACTGGCTACATCGTGCCATCCAAATGTGTGGGAACCGACATGGCCGACCACGTTAGAAAAGTCGTGATCCACCCATGTCTCAAATCCTGCATCGTGCGCTTTTACGCAAAAGTAAACATCTTCGCCTAGAAGTTTTTCCCCAGGCAGTTGCTCAAACCAAAACCACGGACGAGGCGTTTTCTTAAAGACTTCTGCTTTTACCATCATCACGCCGCACCCAATTGCTGTTACCCGCTCCAATCCCTTCTTGTCTTTAGATGAGATCTTCTGCCAGGTAATCGTCTTTTCATTCTTGTTGATCCAGGCGTTCTTGGCTGTGCCGTGGATCGGCGGGACTCGCGTTGTAGCGTTGGCCCCTACGATGTCCTTATTTAGCGACATCAGATGTTGAATCGTATTCTTTGGGAACCGCATATCTGCATCTACCCAAAGGATATAATCCGCGCCTTCGTTTAAGGCTGTCTCTGCTAACTTCTCCCGCTGATCAAAGATCAGGGTTCCTGCAACGGTGTATAAGGCTTGGTGACCGTCTTTTCTGAATCTTGAGTCATAACCGCACATAAGTGCTAGGTCAAACGCTGTGCCAACTTCCATTTCACCACGAGTCGGTACGCAAATAGCGACCTTCTTCTTATTGCCCATCTTTTCTCCTCAAACTCTGCCCGGTCGGGTTCGGAAGAACCGATTATCGGGATTGTTTAGCCAAGCCTTCATGCGTTTTTGGTCTATCACCACAAAGCCCCGTAGGATTCCTTGGCGGTTTAGATCTTCTATAACAGGAAACGGGATGTCAGCAACCAATTGGCCGTCGCCCCATCGAGCTCGTTCGTCTGTTGAGTTATAAGAGGCTTTGTTCGCCTCTATGATCGGAGTAAGATTTGACTCCGCTTTTGTAATCAGATTGCCGTTTTCGTCTGCATAAGTGGTTCGGATCTCTCCGTTGACCACCTCAGTTCCAAGTTTTAGCACTTTCTCTCCAAAAACGGAGGTGGGAATTACCCACCCCCGATTCTACAACAGTTTAGGCAGCCTTGATGTCAAAAATACCACCGTGGGCTTTTTCTGAGCGCACCTCCAAAGTCAACTCAGCAAGTATGGAAGTTTTTTCGCTATCGCCTGTTTTTGCCAGGTCGTTGGTCTGGAACGGACGCAGATATGCGAGAGCGGCGTACTCAGGGTCAAGAACCAGAGCATCCACCGAGCGCATAAAGCGATCCGGCACAATCGAGATCAGACCAAAGTCCGACAAGTATGCACCTGCGGCAGCAACGATAGTGGTCGGCTCTGCGCCGGTCACATAACGCTGTGCAGCCACCCCGGTAAAGCCGGACGTAGTAGCCTTCAGGCCAGGAGGAACAACCAAGAGCTTGGGTGTGCCGCCAGCCGAGAAGATCTGCTGTGCAACGCTCTGGAGCATGGACTCAAGGAACGTGCGGGTTGTGGTGTCCGAACGAACATCCGAACCATCACCCGTCGGGTTCGTACCAGCCGAACCTTTGGAGACGTTAGACGTAATCCAAGACAGCAGAGCACCCATCTTACGAGCCGACGACGTAGCCGTACCGTTGGTTTTGGCTTGGTTGGCGGTCAGGATGGTCTCGATGTCGCGCTTGATCTCAGCCGAAGCCTTGGCAAGCTGATAAGCCTTCTCAGACTTACGGCCAGCCTTGTCAACTGCCTCCAGCGTGCCGGAGATCTGAACAGTCTTACCAACGATCTGTGTAAAGTTGGTCAGACGAACGGTCGGGGAGAGCGAAGCAGCAGTAGCGTCGTCACCTTCGATCAGGGCGTTGTTGGTCGTAGCTGCGGCCAGAGCATCGGTCTGCCACTCGTGCAGGGTGTTCGTTGCCTTGGCTTTGCCGATGGACGACATAATTGGGGTATCGGTCGGGCTAATGTCATAGATTACATCCGACAGATCTTCGCGCACACCAATCGAGGTGTACCGCATATAGGTATTTGAAGGAACAGTCATTTAATACTCCTAAATAAATTTTTCAAATAATCGGGCAGCGTCCCGTTTGTCGCCGGATTTGGCGAGCTTGGCACGCATCTTTTTAATGGCATCCTGTTCGGCAGTCGTCTGTTTTCCAGTTGTGCCGGGTTTGAGCATCTTTGGTGCTTCCGATACCTTTTTAGTGGTTTCGGGCCTTTTGCTCTGCAACTTTTGCCATTGCATTGCCTGGTAAAGCGTGAGCACAGCGCGATGATCGTAGACCGAGGCGAGTTCCTGCTCGCTCCACCCGATAGAGCGGGCGAAGTCTTTGATCTCTTTGCGGATAACCTCGCCTTTGACATCATCAGCCATCTCAGGAATGGCCGACCTTAACTTTTCGGCTTCCGAGGTTAGATGTTGCTTGAGGCGTTCCTGTTGCTCCGCTTGCTGTCGTGCCGCAATCGCTTGTCGTTCTTGGCGAATGACTGCTAGTTGCTTGTCTCGCTCTGACCTCTCGGCGACCTTCACAGCGTACTGGATTGGGTCTGTTTCCTTGAGCTCTGCGAGATTTTCCTCGGGCTGGGCAAGCATCTGTTCGATGACTGTCAGCCGTTGGGCGTATTGGTCGCGTAATTTGGCGGCTTCGTCTATGCGGGTGCGCTCGGCCTCTATTGCCTTACGTTGGTCCGCAAGATTCTGCGTCTTTTTGGTGTAATCGGATGTCCTTGAATATCCCTTGATGAGCTCGTCAAGATCCACCTCTAGTTCTTCGCTTCCAACCTTTACGCGATACCTAGGTGTTTCTTCTGGCTCTTCTTGGACTTCCTCGGAATCCTCTGCATATTCGGGTTCGGCTTCCAAGACCTCTTCAGTCTCTTCGGCTTCTACTGCCTGTTCCTCAACTTGGCCCTCGGGCTGTTGCGGATCTAGCATCCCAAAGATTGCTTTGGCTGCATCGTCTACGGTTTTTGCACTCCCTTGCGGGTTGGTGTCGTCCATCATCGACCTCTTAGGTTATTAAAAAACTTTCCATCGCTTCTTCTCGATCTCTGGCTGTTGGGCAAGAGACTGAAGGGTGGCGATAAATTCATCCAGCGCCCTGACCTTCAGATATGCGGATTCCCGAACATCTGCGTCTTGTAAGTCGCTGTTCACTATGTTGTAAATATATGACGATCGTTGCTTTTCTACAACACCCATAAAAAACTCGTCGTTCAGTAAATGCTTTGCTCTTTGGGCTTCGTCCAATTAGCCTCCACCAGAGGTGTCCATTGTTTGTGGTGCGCCGTAGATTGGCTGACCTGCGGCTGTGTAACCAATGATAGGTTGACCAGTAATCTCTCCAGGTTGCGGGCCTGTGCCTGCTGCATAAACCGGGTTAAACGGTCCTGGCTCGAATGTCGGGGCTGGTGCGACTACCTGGTTTACGCCGAACTGGAAGCCTTGTGGAAGCTCTGCTTGTGGGACATAGCCTGCCACCCCAGACCGGAACGTGGGAGCGGTTCCTATGGGGGTAAAAGCGGGCTCAAAGCCCCTTTCTGAGTAATAACCTCCGCTTAACGGAGTGCGAATGTCCATAGGTTGCCCAAACTGCTGGGTGATTTGGCTGACCAAATTACTCAGATTTTGCGAGAAATTCTGCGGCGTAACCTGGTTTTGCTCGGTTGCCATTGTAGAAAACCTTGGGGCAGCGGAGAAATCAAACCCTCCACGCTGGTTCGCCTGCATCCCGAACATTTCGGGCGTGTAGACATAGGGGACGTTTTGTACGCGTGCAAGCTCTTGGATTGTCTGCACACCAGGCATTACCCCGAGGTTGACCTGATTGACTAGATTTTGGATCGGAATGGCATTTTGCTGTGCCTCGGCCAAAGTCTTTCCCTGGCCTGTTTGGAACCCGTAGGTTGGGTCTAAAACGACCTGTGCCTGTGGTTTTGACATGGCATCGTAGACCTCGGTCATGGAGCGAGCACCCTGAAGATCTCGCATCATCTGGTCGTACTCAGGAACGGTTAGCGTTCCGGAGGCAAATGACCGTCCGATTGCTTGGGTGGCGTTGTCTCCAACAAGTACGTCTTGGCCTTGCTGAACGGTGAGTTGGCCGTTCTCAAACCGAACTGTCAGGGGTTGTTGGGTAACCGGGCTTGTATATTGGATAAAGTCGCCAGCGCGGGTCTGAGACAGGTTAATGCCTTCGGGCGTGTACGGATTTACAGTAGCAAACCGTCCACCATAGGGATCGGACTCTAGCGAAGCCACGGTTGCCGAAGTGCGGAACGGATTGGCTGCACGCAGGGCCTCGTAGGTTTGTAACTGGCCTAATTGGTTAGCGGCGGCGTAGTTCTGAATTACGTCCATCCCAAAGCCTGTGGAGCGCGATAACTGATCTACCGTAACGCCTTGGTTTAGGGCGTTGCGGATCGTGTTCTGGTAGGCGGCATCAGGGTTATTGGGATTGGTGCGGAGTTCGTTTTGTAAGAACTCGTTGACCAGCGCGTCTTGGTAGTTATCAAACTGAAGAACATCCCGGTTTACACGATCCAACCCGAGTGATGATGCGGTTCTTACAAACTCATCTTGGGTTGGGTTTCTGCCATAAACCTGACGAAATGCAGAAGTAACGTCTTGAACGTCGTAGTTGTAACCCTCAAGATTTACGTTGAGCGCACGAGACCCAGCAACAGATCCAGCACCCGTATTTAAGAAGTTGACCGCCTCTGTGATCTCGGCATCAGTCGGGTTTCTTCCAAACTGATTGTTGTAAGCCTGCGTGATTACATCTTCGTAGAGTTGACCAGATTCGGGCAGGTCATATCCAAGACCCTGAGTATAGTTGTTGACCGTTTCTGTCGAGAATCCCAAGACTCGGGACAGTTGCTCGGCAGGGACATTGTTGATGTCTGCTTGGCGGGCGATCTCTGCGTAGTTGCTTGAGATACCCAAATTGTTGATAAAGTCGCGGATTTCTTGGTCTGAGTAAACGATAGCCATTTACATTCCTCTTACGATATTGAGTCCGACCTTGGTGGCTTCTAGGCGGGCATCGTTGGCGAACTCCTGTTCCTTGATCCGCATATCGGCGGCAGCTTTTTCCTGAGCGATCTGGATGTCGGCCATTGCTTTCTGACGCTTGACCTCGATGTCTGCTTCGGCCTTGGCAATTGTGGCTTGGATCTGGGCTTGCATCTGAGCCATGTATGCCTGGATTGCGGGATCGGGAGCCTGTTGTTGCTGTTGTGGCTGGGACAGTTGTGCATCGAGTTCGGGCGGGATCTCGCGGAAGAACCTGGTGGAGTCTTTAAACCCTGCGGCCTCGATGAACTTGCCTAGAGTCTGGCGGTACTGACCAACAGACACCAAAGGATTGGCAGGTCCGTACTGCTGGATGATCTGCTCCTGCTTTTGTAAAACCATCCCAAGCATAGCCATCTGTTCTTGGCGGGTTCCCGTACCCAGACCCACGTTTACGGTCATGTCGTACTCGTTGTCCCACTCGCGGGGGTCCATAGGCACGAACTTGCCACGGAGCCGGATGACTCGGGGCTTGTCTTGGTACTTTGTAAGCAGGTGCAGGATGGAGCGGAAAAGGTCTTTTACGCCTGTCTCGGCAAAGATACGGGCGATCAGTTCCATCTTGCCTGCGGCGGCGTTCTGCATGGCTGCAATAGCCGTTGCCGTCGTGTTTTGCAGGATATTGGGGTCTAAGCCCTGAGATGCTTCTGAGACACCTGTTCTCTTGGCCTGGATGTCGTCCAAGTATTGAAGCATTGGGAACGACTGCCCTGCGATGGCCTGAACTGACAACTGCTGGACGGCGGCAGGGTTCTTGACTCGAACCACCCCACCAGGAGTAACGGTCAGCAAATCGTCGATGTTTACTTGTCCGTCTACGGCCACGACCCGAGCGTTGTTCGTCAGGTACATATTGTCAAGCATTTGACGGGTGATCGTGGACTTGATCATCTGCAAGTCCATCGTCCGATCAGCCAAAGACTGCCCAAAGAACTTATGTGGTAACGGAATCGGGCAGATTGCGGCAAACGGCAGGTAGTCGATCTCTTCGTTTTCCAAGACTGACGACCCTGCGTAGATAACCCTGCGGAGCTCTGCGATACCGTCCTCGTCGTAATCCACACGGATGTAAGCCTCAAAGACCTCGATCTCTTGCATGGCGGGATCTAGGCTCGGATCATCCGGCTGCTCTCCGTTGGAGTAGCGGGCGGTTCTCTCGGGTGTGTAAGTCAGATCTTCGTAGGTCGGAAGCTGATCGATCTCTTTCTTATCGAACCCCATTGCCACCAGTTCGGAGCGAGTTACAAGACGGCGGTGGGCGCAGAATGGTGTCTCGACTAGCTGGATGGTTTTCTTGCTGACAATGAACTCTTCGGGAGGAACGTTCTCTACCTTTACCCGACCTTTTTTGTCGGTCTTTTTAACCTTGACGGTATAGGAGAACACGGGCTCCATGCGGGGCATGGGAGGAACTCCGGTCTGTTGGGCTACCGCGATCTCTTCCGGGGTCGGCAGGGCAGGAATCTCGCCTATCTGCGTTTCTTTTTGACTTACGATCTCGTATTGCTCATCAGCCAATAACAGAGCTAACTCGTCTGCGGATAGCCCTTCGTAGGTCTCGGTGTTGACCTCGGTCTCGTCGTTCCAGTAGATCTTGATGATGCCGTTCTTTTGTAAGAGCGCATCCTTGATCCAGGTGTGGAGGATTGAGACTCCGGGGTTATCCCGCATGAACACCCAGTTACAGTACTCGGTGGCCTGCTCGGCAGCCTCTACATCTTCCGGTCCCTTGGGCTCGAACACGACCATCTCGTCGGAGGCGGTAAACACCCGCATGAGTGCCGGCATAGCACCGTCTACGGCCTCGGCAACCTCGCGGGTAACGATACGGGAGCGGCCTTCTACCTCGTTGCCATACTCTTCACCGTTGTAATACTGAATGGCTTTGCGGCGGGACTCGGTGGTCTCCGTTTCCAGGTAGCCAATGGCATTGTCGATCTCGTTATCGAGTATGCCTTTTAGGGTTTCTTCATTCATTTACACGATCCATTTGGTATTGGCGTTAAGTGGTTTGCTCCAGTTGCTCGTCTGGTTCATACCGACCGCAAGGTAGCGGAAGGCGTCTGCCGCATGAGAAGTGTAGTCATGTAACGGCTTGTCGTAGAACACCTGGCGTTTCTCGTCGTATTCCCTGCGGTAGTTCCGCAGACAGTCTAATCCTTGCTTCGCTTTGGGGTGGAACCAACAGTTCGGGATCATCCTCCTGACCGCTTGGATTCCATCATCTACCCCGAGCCTAGGGCAGACGTTTACGGACAATCCTAGATCTTGCAGGATCTCTTTTCTGCTCTTTCCTGTTCCTAGCTCTCTTACTTCCACATCGTGCGGCAGGATATGCTCTGCTGTGTGGTATCTGTTGTCCTTGATCCAGTTTACATACCAGGCTAGACCCTGCCCGTGGTTCTCAACGTAGTCGATGATCCTAATTTCCTTGCCCGCGATTTGCGCGACAAAGATTGCCGTGGAATCCCCAACACCCAGATCCCAGGCCGTATAAGTTTTGCAGAGATCGTCCCGAGCAAACTCTTTGAACCTTTCCGCAGGCAGTTGATGTAATACTTCTGCGTAGAAAGAGCCTTGGACCGGGCTATCAAAACTACATAAAAATTCCTGGGCGAACTTACTTTGGCCCATTTCCCTTTCAGCGGCTTTGAGCTCATCGTCGGAAATGATTCCTGTTTCATCTGCCCTATATTCTACCAATGCCCAACCAGGTTCTTCAGAGGCGCGATCCCTAAAGTCCTTGAAATGGTTGGCTCCCTTTGGCGTTCCAATAAATAAACATTGGCCGTTTCTGTCTGCTAAAGCTGGGCGCACGATCTCATTCCAAATCTTTGGGTTCATATCGCCCACCTCGTCCAGAATAGCCATATCAAAATACAAACCACGGAGGTTATCCCCACCCCCGTCAGCACCGTAAAGGCTGATCCGCTTATCTCCTAAGAAGTCCACCCGGAGTTCAGATATGTTGACCTCTGGGTTTAGCGGCCTTGTAAACTTCAGAAGGTAGTCGAACGCCACCCTCTTGGCCTGGCCGAACGTCGGGGCTATGTAAGCGTATCTCGGGGCTTCCTGCTTGTTATTGCAAGCGTGCTTTATAAGGTGGTTTAGAGCAGCCACCGTCTTACCGAACCGTCGATGGCAGACCGCCACCACGAATCGGTTGGTGTCCAGTATCTCGTGCAACTCTTCCTGCTGCGGGCGAGGTTTGTAAGGTAGGACTATTTCTGCCACGAAATCACCAGAGGCGCACCATCTGCCCCGGTATGCTCATTCACCTGTGTTTCTTTCCACCCGGCTCTGGTTTTGAGCCAGAAGATCATTGCTGTCGTGTTGCCGTTCTTGGCCTGTTCGTAAAGCGACTTGCCGATCTGTGCGTTGGCATCCACCCGCCCATCGTCTAACTCTTGGCGGTAATACTTTGTAAGCGTGTCTGCGCTGACGCCGAGTTTCAATGCTATATCTTCGTGCCGGATACCTACCGCAGCCAGAGTCTTGACCTGAAGCCGATTCTGGTCAGTCGGTTGGTGCGCCGGGCGACCCACTCCTTCTGCCATTTTATATCTCCGCTAAATTAGCCTTTTGGCCTGTAAAGTCTTCCCAACGCTTGACTATAACGTCGCAATACTTGGGGTCTAGTTCCATCAGGCGGGCGGTGCGTCCGTTCTTCTCTGCCGCAATCATTGTAGAGCCAGAGCCACCAAACAGGTCTAAAACAATGTCCTGTCCCTTGGTATTGTTAAGTAGTTGATACTCAATCAGTTCCACGGGTTTCATTGTGGGATGGACGTCGTTTCGCTTAGGGCGTTTGCATTCAATGATAGTGACTTGTTTTCGGTCTGCCGCCCACAAATGTCCAGCGCCTTCTTTCCACCCATACAGGCAAGGTTCATGTTTCCAATGATAATCTTGTCGACCCATTACCATTGTGTCTTTATTCCAGATAAGGCATTGTCTAACTTTCCAGTTCGTGTCCTTACACGCCCCGCGAAAGTTGTAGCCTTCTGAGTCTGCGTGCCAAATATAGAACACCGCACCTGACTTCATTACCGTATCTGCGGCCACAAAAGCGTCCCGCAAAAACTGTCTAAACTGGTCGTCCGACATTTGGTCGTTTTTAATTGTTAGGGCTTCTTTGGTTTTGCCCTCATACGCCACGTTATACGGCGGGTCGGTAATCAGAATGTCAGCCAGTTGGCCGTCCATCAACTTCTCCACCGCATCTATGCTAGTAGAGTCACCGCACATTAACCTGTGCCGTCCAAGTTGGTAGATGTCACCGGGCTTGGTCTTGGGTTCCTCTGGAACCTCTGGGACCGCATCTTCGTCCGTCAGCCCTTCTGTTTCCTTTATCGGGTTCAGCAGGGCGTTGAGTTCGTCTGCCTCAAACCCAAGCAGGTCGAGGTTGAAATCTTCTGCCTTTAAGTCTTGTAACTCCAGGGTCAGCATGGAGTCATCCCACCCGGCGTTCAGAGCCAGACGGTTATCCGCAATGACGTAGGCTTTCCGCTGCGTATCCGTAAGGTGACCTAGCCGTATACATGGAACGGTTTGTAAGCCTAATTTCTGGGCCGCTAAGACCCTGCCGTGACCAGCAATGATCCCACCCTTCAGGTCTATAAGGACGGGGTTGTTGAAGCCAAATTCCTTGATGCTCCCAGCGATCTGCGCTACCTGCGCCTCGCTGTGGGTTCTGGAGTTCTTTGCGTAAGGGATAAGACCGTTTAGTTCAAGCCACTCTACTTGTTTTGCGCCTTGCATCCGATTCCTTTAAGGTTGTTCGGGATAAGTGTTGTTATTTTACCACAGTTCTTTTATTTTCTTACACAGTCTGTCCCAGTAGTAGCGGACGTTCCAGACTAGGTTTTCCCATATCTTTTTCACGGTTTCTCCTTTGAGAGCACCACGGTCATAGCGTCCACGGCGCGAGGTGTTCTTAGTAGTTCTTCTTTGTCCATTTGCTTGGCAAGTTCTTGTCCGATCTCGGAGAGCTCAAATGCCATGCTTTGTAAATAAAACCTGTCCGGCCAGTTTAGATACCAATGCCAGTCTGTGTAGTATAAGAATGAGTTTTCGTTAAACGCTCTTACATGAGTCGGGTCTTGCCAGGCTCCGTAAGACAAATCATACGGAACGTGGATGTGCATCTTGCCGTTGTCTGAGAGCAGTTGTTTG
>SXGQ01522889.1_pt1 | contig 21191 bp, 22 predicted proteins | sample 3178371 | NCBI WGS metagenome assembly SXGQ01 (sample SAMN11356859, study PRJNA531348) | freshwater metagenome | isolation source: freshwater sample F1-20 | place: China: Fuxian Lake, Yuxi | collected 2017-12-25 | reverse complement strand
GCTGAATGGCGCAAAAATCCTAGTGGCTGGATGCAGTAAAGGTCCACAGACCATAGTCAACGGTCCACTGCACACCTTATGGAACTTCAATTTTTTTTTGTTAGCAGGAAATTAGAAAAGTAAGCTGTGGACAGTAGTCTCTAGACAAAAATTGTCAAAGGCTAACGGTCCATGGTCCACAGCTCACTTAATTTGACCTCAACTGATGTATTTTTATACTATTCACTAAAAAGCGGTTAAGGAGAATACGTTGTAAAAATTACCGATTTTAAAGTCATTACCCCAAAAATTAGGTTTGACTTTTGAATAAATAGGCCGTGGACTGTGGACAGTTAACGAATACTACCCTTCCTTTGGAAACCAAGTTGCATACATCGGGTAATTTTTTGCAGTCCTAAGGATGACATCCCGCATGTTGTCCCCAATATCTTTGACTTTTTTTGCAGGCATGCCAGCATAGATGGATCCAGCCTCCACTACTGTGCCCGCTAGCACTACTGCTCCAGCAGCAATCACCGCATCGGAATGGATAATAGCTCCATCCATCACAATGGCACCCATTCCCACCAGCACCCGGTCATGAATGGTACAGCCATGCACTATGGCATTGTGTGCAATAGAAACCTGATTGCCAATGTAAGTTCCAGCCTTCTTGTAGGTACAATGAATCACCGCACCATCCTGAATATTGGTATCGTCTCCAATTCGTATTTCATGTACATCACCACGGATAACCGCATTAAACCAAACCGTACAGTTTTTGCCCAGCTTCACATCGCCGACGACGGTAGCATTGGGCGCCAACCAGCAGTTTTCACCCATCATAGGAGCGACACCATTTACCTCTAGAATACAGGCCATTGTCTTTTCGATTATTACTTTGTTTTCAATTCTATTGGGAAATTAAAACATTTCAAACAGTCCTACTTCTTTTTAATCAAATTCAGTGGTTTAAAATACCAATCCCTCTTTTTTACCCAATACCACTGACCAAAAAATAGTAGTTTAGCTCAGCAGATTAAAGTAGCAAATCCAGGACTCAAGTTGCCTCCGGTTGAATTCGCCCTTGGACATGGAAAAAAGTTTATACGACTTTCCGATTCGAAAAATTATCCACTTGGATATGGATGCATTTTATGCCTCAGTGGAGCAATTGGACTATCCAGATTGGAGAGGAAAACCTCTAGTGGTGGGTGGTAATGAAAGTCGTGGGGTTGTAGCAGCAGCAAGTTACGAGGCTCGGAAATTTGGGATTCACTCCGCCATGTCTTCCGTATTGGCTGCAAAAAAATGTCCCCAACTGATTTTTGCAAAGCCTAGATTCGAGCGCTACAAGGAAATCTCCAGTCAAATTCAAGAGATCTTCTTCGAATACACCGACTTGGTAGAACCCCTCTCCTTGGATGAAGCCTTTTTGGATGTCACAGAAAATAAATTTTACCAAGATTCTGCTGTCCTAATAGCCAGCGAAATCCGAGAAAAAATCAAAGCGAAAACAGGTCTAAATGCTTCTGCTGGTATTTCCTACAACAAGTTTTTAGCCAAAATTGCCTCCGATCTTAACAAGCCCAATGGGCAGGCGCTCATCCTTCCCGACGAAGCGGAGGCCTTTCTTGAAAAACTACCCATTGGAAAATTTTTCGGAATCGGAAAAGTGACTGCAGAAAAAATGAGGCAAGTTGGCATTCATTGCGGGAAAGATTTGAAAGAATATTCACTGCAATACCTAGTCAAAAAGTTTGGCAAGTCAGGAGAACAGTATTTTAAAATCGTCCGCGGAATTCATATTTCTCCAGTACAAGCACATCGGGAGCGAAAATTCTTGAGCGCAGAAAACACCTTTGAAAAAGACCTTTTTCTGCCGCTTGAATTGGAGCAGCAATTGGAATTAATATACCAGGAACTCCTTCGTCGATTGAAAAAAACAGGGATTAAAGGACGCACCCTTACGCTAAAAATCAAATACAATGACTTTTCACTCCAAACCCGAAGTAAAACGTTGGAGCGATTTCCAGATGATGTACAGATTTGGCAAACGGCCATCGAACTTCTTCATCAACATTCGCTACCCAAACCCGTAAGGCTGCTTGGCCTAGGTGTTTCCAATTTTTTTGAGGGCGAGGACAGCGAGATTGTTGTTGAACAATTGCCTATTCCCTTTTAAAATCTAGATTCAAAAAGGAGAATAATCCTGACATTTTGTCTGTATTTTCTTAAATTTGCAAGCAATTACACTTCTTTTGAGTTATAACTGGAATACACATAAACCTCAAAATCTGAATTTTCGATTAAGCTTAGCATACAACTCCATGGATCTGATCAAAGACATTGACATAGTATCACCAGCAGAAGTACAAGCCTGTGATTTCAAGACTACCGAAGACCAAAACACAGGTAAAGAAAAAAAGGTATACATTGAAAGCTATGGATGCCAGATGAATTTTTCTGATTCAGAAATCGTCGCTTCCATTATGAAAGAAAATGGATACGATACCACTTCTGATTTGAAAAAGGCAGATGTGATTTTCCTCAATACCTGTTCGATTCGCGAAAAAGCAGAGCAGACCGTACGCAATAGACTGAACCATTTCAATGGTTTAAAAAGAAATAAGCCAGGAATGACGATTGGCATCCTCGGCTGCATGGCTGAACGTCTCAAGGAAAAACTTCTAGAGGAGGAAAAAATCGTAGATCTAGTGGTGGGACCTGATGCTTACCGAGATCTCCCCAACTTGGTTGCCACTGCAGAGGAAGGATTAAAAGCGATCAATACCTTCCTTTCTAGGGAAGAGACTTATGGAGATATTTCACCTGTCCGTCTCAACTCCAATGGGGTGTCTGCCTTTATTTCCATCATGCGCGGATGTGATAATATGTGTTCCTTCTGTGTGGTACCCTTTACTCGAGGTAGAGAACGAAGCCGAGATCCTGAATCGATCCTTGCAGAAGCGAGAGATCTTTGGGGCAAAGGATACAAGGAGGTCACCTTATTGGGCCAGAATGTGGATTCCTACAAATGGTCTCCAGAGGAAAACAACAAAGCCCGATTGAATAAAAAGGAGGGCGAGGTAACTGAGGTTATTACTTTTGCCAATCTATTGGAACATGTGGCCCAAGTAAATCCTCTTTTGAGGGTCCGATTCTCAACTTCCCATCCCAAAGACATCACTGACGAGGTACTGCATACAATCAAGAAATACGATAACATCTGCAAATACATCCACCTTCCTGTGCAATCAGGCAACTCGAGAGTGCTTGAATTAATGAATCGAACCTACGATCGAGGCTGGTACTTAGATCGTGTAAAAGCTATTCGGAAAATTCTTGGTGAAGAATGCGGTATTTCTTCCGACATGATTGCAGGCTTTTGCTCTGAGACTGTAGACGAACACCAAGACACCTTAAGTTTGATGGAGTTAGTGAAATACGACTTCTCTTACATGTTCTACTATTCTGAGCGTCCAGGTACCCTTGCTGCAAAAAAGTATGCAGATGATATTCCCTTAGAAACTAAGAAAAGAAGGTTAGCAGAGATAATAGAAAAGCAAAGCCAGATTTCGCACGAACGGAACCGTTTGGACCTAGGTAAAGAACAGATCATCTTAATTGAGGGTACCTCTAAAAAGTCTGCTAATGAATTGAGAGGTAGAAATTCCGCCAATAAGGTGGTGATTGTTCCTGGAGAAGGGTTGAAACTTGGAGATTACGTACGGGTAAAAATCACTGAATGCTCTCCAGCAACTCTTTTTGGGGAAGTACTGGAAATAAATCCTTCCACGATATGATTACAGCACCAGAAATTCAAAGCGTCAAGCAACGGTTTGGGATAATTGGTCATAGCCCTCTACTCCACCACGCCATTCAGGTGGCCATGCAAGCAGCACCTACAGAAATGACCGTACTGATTACTGGAGAAAGTGGTAGTGGAAAAGAGAGTTTTTCAAAAATCATCCACTCCCTATCCTTGCGAAAGCATGGTAAATTCATCGCTATAAACTGTGGAGCGATTCCGGAGGGAACAATTGACTCTGAATTATTTGGTCACGAGAAAGGATCTTTTACAGGTGCACATGAGGCTCGAAAAGGATATTTTGAGGTAACAGATGGGGGTTCAATTTTTTTAGATGAAATTGGAGAGATGCCTTTGGGGACTCAAGCCAGACTCCTACGCGTGTTAGAAAATGGGGAATTCATAAAAGTGGGCTCCTCTAAGGTGCAGAAAACCAACGTTCGCGTGATCACTGCCACCAATGTCAATTTGATCAAGGCTGTAGAAAAAGGGAAATTCAGAGAAGACCTCTATTACCGATTGAATACCGTACCCATTTTTGTTCCCCCACTACGGGAGCGAGGGGAAGACATATTGCTGCTTTTCAGAAAGTTTACCGGTGATTTCTCAGAGAAATACCACGTCAAGCCCATCACCTTGGATGCCGCTGCCCAGGAGGTATTGCTGCGCTATCCATTTCCAGGAAATATTCGGCAGCTAAAAAATATTGCAGAGCAGGTTTCCCTTTTAGAAGAACAGCGGGAAGTGGATGCAACTACGATGTCTCGGTATTTGCCTGAAGCGAGCACCCGCCTCCCTTTGGCATTTAAAGGTGGTAATTCTGAGTCTACGGATTTTTCAGAAAGAGATATCCTATATAAAGTCCTTTTTGACATGAAAAAGGATATGAATGAATTAAAAAAATTAATCCTTGAATCCTACCAAAGCGGTGGAATCAATTCTTCACTAATTCAAAAGCATCAGGGGTTATTTGAAGACATGGAGGCAAGTATAATGCCTAAGGAGATGTCGGAATCATCAAACCAATTCACCATGCCTTTACTCCTTGAATCAAAAAATACCGATGTTCCTCAAGAGGAGGAATATGAGGATGAAGTAATCGAAGATATTGTGCATGAAGAGGATGATAACTCCCTATCCTTGGAGCGAAAGGAGAAAGAAATGATCCTCAAAGCATTGCGGAAACACAATAATAAAAGAAAGTATGCTGCCAACGACCTCGGTATCTCCGAGCGGACGCTCTACAGAAAAATCAAACAATATGATATTGAATAGATCTTGGTTGTTTTTTGTCTTGTGCCTGGGACTCTCCGCTTGTTCCGTCAAATACAGTTTTACAGGCACCAACATCAATTACGAGCTGGTAAAATCTTTCTCAGTGGAGAATTTTTTCAATGACTCGGGAGGTGGTCCTGCTAACATGGAGCAGCGCTTTACTGAAGCATTGAAAGAATATTACCAACGCAATACCCAGCTTGAGCTAGTTCGAAATAATGGAGATCTCCAGTTTTCTGGGTCTATCGTTCGTTATGCCTTATCACCCCAGGCAGTCGTATCCTCAGGTGATCCCAATCTACCTGACCGTGCAGGACAAATGCGACTCACCATTGCTGTGGAAGTGGAGTATCTCAACTTGACCAATGAAGAGGAAAATAAAAAACAGACCTTCACCTTCTTTCAGGATTATGATCCTCGATCAGTGACCTTGTTGGATGTTGAAAATCAATTGGTAGAAGATATTTTCGAAACAATCATCCAAGATATTTTTACGGCCACAGTCGCCAACTGGTAAAATCCGTATATTGAAATCAAATTTATCGCTGTGAACGCAACTCAATTTTTAGAACTCATCCAAAAAGCAGATCAGCTGGAAAAAGCAGATTATTTACTTCTCGAGAAGGTTCAGAAAAACTTTCGATTTTTCTATTTGTCGCATGCGCTAGCAACAAGATTTGAATCGAAGAACCAAGAAAGCAGCCCTTCGCTTCCACTGGCGGCCGTTACAAGTCCAGATAGGATTTGGCTAAAAAATTGGTTATTCCATCCGCTTGGATCAGAAAAAAAGCTGGAAGTAGGGAGTTCAGGTGAGAAATCCGACTTAGAAAAAAGTGGAACATCAACTAAATCGCTAGTTGGTGATCAGTCAGGAAAAGTAAAGAACAAAAAACGAGAGGTTCCCAAAGACGACTTGATTGAGAGTATCCGAAGAAAGGAGAAGAAAGAAATTTTGGATGCTGACAAAAGAGCACAAATTGACTTGATAAAGGAATTTAGTAAAAAGGAAATCAAGCTTGCTACCATCAAGGAGATTGAAGCCAACAAAAACAATGAGAATTTAGCCAATGCAAGTACCAGCTTAAATGAAGGTTTAATTTCAGAAACTTTTGCTGCAATTCTTCTCCAGCAAAGCAAAAAAGCAAAAGCTATTGAAATTTATGAGAAGCTTGCTTTGAAGTTTCCCGAGAAAAGGGCTTACTTTGCGGACTTAATTGAAAAATCAAAAGAATAAATCCAATCTTATGTTTACTTTATTAATAAGTGTTATTTTGGTTTTGGCAGTTTTACTAATCCTAGTGATTTTAGGCCAAAACTCAAAGGGTGGTGCTGGCGCCGCCTTTGGTGGAAGTGCTTCACAAATTATGGGAGTAACACGTACAGGTAATGTCTTGGAAAAGGCAACCTGGGTTTTAGCGATTTCTATATTAGGATTGGCCCTTGCATCATCTGTCTTTTTTACAAGCAGTCAGTCCAACCAATTTTCATCTCCGAATATTGAGACTGCCAAAGAACAAGTGGTTGCTCCTGCTTTTGGAGATAATCAAAATGCACTTCCTGCAACTGAAGCAGCTCCCGCTGATTCCACTGCAAAAAAATAAGTCTAGCCTTACAATAAGAAGAGCTTTACTGAGTAAGGCTCTTTTCTTTGGTTGACTGACACATTGAAAGCCTCAAATCCAAAAAAGAGAAATTTTGGCAGATAGATTCGCTTTTAAAATTATTCTTTAAGTCGGAAAACTAAGAATTTTGCGTCGATTTGTCAGAATAAAGTCAAGTTCAACCCTTGGCATAAGAAGTGCAGGTAAGAGTCTGAAAGTTACTATAACCCTTAACATTTTATACCTATGTCAAAAGTGAACATCAAACCTCTTGCAGACCGTGTACTGGTTCAGCCAGCGGCTGCAGAAGAAAAAACTGCTTCCGGTCTTTACATTCCGGACACTGCAAAAGAAAAACCTCAAAAAGGTCTCGTAATTGCAGTAGGCAACGGAAAAAAGGATGAGCCATTGACCGTAAAAGTTGGAGATACTGTGTTGTACGGTAAGTACTCCGGCACAGAGTTGAGCGTCGATGGGAATGACTACCTCATCATGAGAGAGTCCGATATTTTCGCAATCCTGTAAATAATTAATCATACCCTGAAAAATTTAACTAAAAATGGCTAAACAACTATTTTTCGATACAGACGCTAGAGATCGACTTAAAAAAGGCGTTGATGCACTTGCTGATGCAGTAAAAGTAACCCTTGGTCCAAAGGGAAGAAATGTCATCGTTGACAAAAAATTTGGCGCTCCTACCATCACCAAAGACGGAGTTTCGGTAGCAAAAGAAATTGAGCTTAAGGAGCCGATTGAAAATATGGGAGCCCAGCTTGTAAAAGAAGTGGCCTCAAAAACTGCTGACCAAGCAGGAGATGGAACTACTACAGCTACCGTATTGACCCAGGCAATTTTTAACGTGGGAATCAAAAACGTAGCTGCCGGAGCAAACCCAATGGACTTGAAAAGAGGGATTGACAAGGCGGTAGCCGCTGTGGTTGCTGAATTGAAGGCTAACTCCAAGCCAATTTCTACTTCTAAGGAAATTGCTCAGGTAGCAACTGTTTCTGCAAACAACGACGAAGAAATCGGTCAAATGATTGCCGATGCCATGGACAAAGTAGGCAAAGACGGTGTCATCACTGTTGAAGAAGCAAAAGGTACAGAAACCGAAGTGAAAACTGTAGAAGGAATGCAGTTTGACAGAGGTTACCTCTCCCCTTATTTTGTGACCAATACCGAGAAAATGGAAGTAGAATTGGAACATCCGTACATTTTAATCTACGATAAGAAAATCTCTTCCATGAAAGAATTACTTCCTGTACTTGAGCCAGTTGCTCAGTCTGGAAAGCCATTGTTGATTATCGCAGAAGATGTAGATGGTGAGGCACTTGCTACCCTTGTGGTCAACAAAATCAGAGGTGCTTTGAAAGTAGCAGCAGTAAAAGCTCCTGGTTTCGGTGACCGAAGAAAAGCCATGTTGGAAGATATCGCTATCCTTACTGGGGGAACAGTAATCTCTGAAGAAAGAGGTTTCAAACTAGAAAATGCTACTCCAGATATGCTTGGAAGAGCGGAGAAAATCAACATTGACAAGGACAATACGACCTTGGTAAACGGTGCTGGCGATAAGGGGGCTATTAAAGGTAGAATTGCCGAAATCAAAGCGCAAATCGAAAAAACTACTTCTGATTACGACCGTGAGAAATTGCAAGAGCGTCTTGCCAAACTTTCTGGCGGTGTGGCTATCCTTTACATTGGTGCTGCTACGGAAGTAGAAATGAAAGAAAAGAAAGACCGTGTAGACGATGCCTTGCATGCCACCAGAGCTGCGGTTCAAGAAGGTGTGGTAGTGGGTGGTGGTGTAGCGCTTGTTCGCGCTGCCTCTGCACTCGACTCTCTAAAAGGTGCTAATGAAGACCAAGATACAGGAATCAACATTGTGCGTATTGCAATCGAGTCTCCATTAAGAACAATTGTAAGTAACGCTGGCGGTGAACCTTCTGTAGTGGTAAATAAGATTCGTGACAACAAAGGTAACTATGGTTACAATGCCAGAACGGACAAATATGAAGACCTATTTAAGGCAGGTGTGATTGACCCAACTAAGGTAACACGTCTTGCTCTTGAAAATGCAGCCTCTATTGCAGCCTTGCTTTTGACTACCGAGTGTGTGGTAGCAGATGTGAAGGAAGACGCTCCTGCTATGCCTCCAATGGGTGGGGGCGGAATGGGTGGCATGATGTAATCATCATCTACTTCCTACAAAAAACAAAAAGGAGATCTATGGATCTCCTTTTTTTATGTTTGCTTAATTTGAGTTTATTGCTTGAGTGTACGCTGAATAAAGGACTTCAAATCCTGACGGAATTGGGCTGCCGATGGCAAGTGCGTATACATCATGTGACCGGCTTCGTAGTAGGTCATCTTGATTCGATCTGTAGCTGAACTTGGCTATCCGATGTGAGTGATGGAATGCTCCACGCCATGGAAAACAGTGGCCAAGTCATAGTAGCCATTCATGATCAAGATCTCTACATGCGGATCCTTACTCAAGGCTTCCACCATGTCAGGGACGGTAGTCACTGCGGCATCTGCTCCCCAAAAATTGTTTCCTTGGTGCTTCCAATCCCACTTAAATCCTTCCTTAGCATAGGCGGAAGTAGCATAGCTCAGGTCCTTACTCACACCCAAGCTTCCATGGTAGTAATCCAAAAAGCCCATGGTATAAGCCGGTGAAATGGCATCACTCTGCGGATCGGTAAAGGCCGACATGGACATGGGATCTAAGTTGATCCCCTTGTAACGGGAATCCAATCGACCCACTGTCATCCCCTCTTCTCGGAGGAGTTCTTGGTAGTATTCTTCTGGGGTGATGCGGAGATCTGCTCGCTCCCATACCGCTGAAGTAATTCCGGTAAATCCTTCTAATTTCTTGGCAATGGAAGACTTCTCTGCAGCAGTTATTCGGTTCCCCTTAAATAAGGCTGGAGCATATTCCTTTTCCACGAATTCGCGCACCTGCTGTACAAAGCTGGGAAGATTACTTCCTGGGTTGACGACTTTTTTATGGTACCAGCTCGTAGCTGCTACCGTAGGCAAGTACACGATGTATGGCAAGTCCTCATTAGGAGCAAAAAATAAGGTGCGTAGGTCAAACACAGCAGATACCATGATGACCCCGTTTAAGGCATAGCCCTTGTCCAGCAGGTAATTCATCACCCCTGCATTTCGGAAGGTGCCGTAGCTCTCACCCAAAATGTATTTGGGAGAATTGAGACGGCCATGTTCCTTCAAAAACTGCATGATAAACAAACTGGTGCTGCGAATATCCTGGTCTACACCCCAGAAATCAGCTCCTTTGGAATCGCCAATCGGTACGCTCAAGCCTGTTCCTACCGGATCCATCATTACCACGTCGGCCACGTCCAGAATGGAAAACTCGTTGTTGGTTAGTTCGTAAGGAGCTGCAGCATTGTAATTTGGATCATCTACTATTATTCGCTTAGGACCCATTATACCCAAATGCAACCAGTAGGAAGAAGATCCAGGACCTCCATTGTAGGCAAAAACGATAGGTCGATTTTTCTCAGGGTTATCCTTGAAATAAGCCGTGTAGCCATAAAGCGCTATCGGCTTGTTGTTTTCGTCTTTCAATTGGAGCGTACCCGCCTCCGCTGAAAGTGGAATTACCTTTCCATCCAGGGTGACGGATTGCTTGGACCTGGCTACTTCGCCTTTTGGCAGAGCGCTGGTACTAGCTTCCTTTGTAGTTTGCGCCATACTTAGTCCAGAAAGGAAAAGCAATAGCAAGAAAATGTGTTTTTTCATGTATTTTACTAGTATTTGGTTAAATGTATTGGGTTTTACCTTGATATCTCTAATCTAAAAACCATTTAGGAAAAGTGAACTATCTCAAATGGCTAGAACGGAATTTATTACTTAATAATTTTTCCTACCTTTAATCGCACTGATTTCTTGGTCGGGGTCTCCCATAAGCAAGTTAAGGGAATTGGTGAATAAATTTTTCTCCGGCCTTCAACTGATAGCATCGTTGGTGTAAATGAAAGCCTATTTTTTCATAAAAGGGTGCCGCCTCTTCTGCTGAAAAAAGAAAAAGTCGAGCTTCCGGTGTTTGATTTCGTGCCATTTGGATCAATTGGCTACCAATACCTTTACCTTGATAGGTACGAGCCACCGCCAAGTCAGCAATAAAGCTGCGGTAACAGAAGTCAGACAATCCACGAAGTAGACCTACTAATTGACCTTCCGATCGTGCTGTAATAAGGAGGTTTGATCCTAACAGCATTCGTTCAAGAAGTTGAGGATTTTCCATTGGTCTCCTTGCTGACAATCCTGAATCTTCAAGAATAAATTGAAATTCGTTTAATTCTAGGGATAATTCAACTTGGTAAGAAATCATAAGTATAGATGGTAATTGGGAAAGTATTTTTCTCTATGTTTGCACCTCGCTGAAGAAAAAGTTCTTTAGCTCAAGTTCGGGGTGTAGCGTAGCCCGGTATCGCGTCCCGCAAGGGTGCGGGAAGGTCCCAGGTTCGAATCCCTTAATGAAAGAAAACAAAAAACACTCAATTAGCAACGGCTAGATGAAAGAATAAAAAAAGTTCGGGGTGTAGCGTAGCCCGGTATCACGTCCCGCAAGGGTGCGGGAAGGTCCCAGGTTCGAATCCCTTAATGAAAGAAAACAAAAACACTCAATTAGCAACGGCTAGCTGAAAGAATAAAAAAAGTTCGGGGTGTAGCGTAGCCCGGTATCGCGCCACATTTGGGATGTGGAGGTCGTAGGTTCGAATCCTGCCACCCCGACTTATTTAAAATTAACTAAAGCCAGCAAATATTTGTTGGCTTCTTTGTTTCTGGAGGGTATTACAGTCCGCTACCGCGTCCCGCAATTCTGCGGGAAGGTCGTAGGTTCGAATCCTGCCACCCCGACTTATTTTTTTAATAACTTTTTGTGTATAGAAAATTTCTATCTCACTATTTTCTAAAAAATTTTCAAATCAAACTCTTCACAGATAAGTTGTGAAAATCACCAAAATAACTCGGAATCCCATTTTGGAATTTTTATTTTTACACACAACCCATGTCCAAATAAAATTTATCCAGCACAGCAGGCAATCAGCTACCCCTTCCCTGTGAAAAACTGGGCATTAATAGAAAAATCCTTCAGATTATTCCAAACCTAATTCAACCACTTAGATGAACCCCAGAATTCTACTATTCCTACACCTAACCCTTCTTCCTACCCTTGGATTTACCCAAGCTAGCATCGATACCATTTCCGTCTACAGTCCATCTATGAAAAAAACGCTAAAGGCTGCTATATCCTTACCTTCTGGCTATGAAAAAGGAGAAAACCGCTACCCTGTAGTCTACCTCCTCCATGGGGGTTCAGGAGCCTTTTCAGATTGGCATCAAAAAGTAACTGAAAAAGGGATTGTGAACCAAATGGCAGAGGATCATAAGGTGTTGATTGTCACACCTGGAGTAGGTCCTGCGAGCTATTACTACGATAGCCCCTTGCTAGATTCGGTTCGCTACGAAACCTACATGATCCAAGAATTGATCCCATTCATCGACAAGAATTACAGGACACTGGCCCAAAAAGAATCTCGAGCCATCACTGGCTTGTCCATGGGAGGCCATGGCGCTATTACCCTAGCTGCCAAGTACCCTACCCTATTTATTGCAGCAGGAAGCATGAGTGGGGTAATGAATATTGATACCGACCTTTGGAAAGTTGGCGAAGAATTCAGAAGCCTTAGAAAGAAGGGCCAAATTGAAATGCTCGGAGCAATTAATTACCAAGGACCGCTTTTCAATCCCTACACTGCTGTCGGCCTTGTAGACCAACTCAAAAATCAGAAAATTTCCTTGATTATTGATTGCGGGGTAGATGACTTTTTGATCGAGACCAACAGACAGATGCATTCGCTGTTGATTGAAAAGAAAGTCGCACACGAATACATTGAAAGACCCGGTGCCCATACTTGGAACTATTGGACTGAAGCGTTACCGGTTCAATTTTTCTTTTTATCCAAATCCCTGAAGCGGTAAACCAGGACAAAAGCTCGCTTTTTAGAATTTAATCGCCTTCAATATTTAAACTATCTTTGCGAGCAAAGTTTGAGCTTTTTCAATCATGTCCCAGTTTGACTCCATCCGCCCTTATTACGATGCAGAGGTAAATGCTGCCATCCGAGAAATTGTAAACGACAGCATGCTAGCTGCCATGATGCAGTTTACCTTTCCACAGGACCTTGGCTGCTGTTGGAAAGATCGTATGAAGCACACGCATTCCTTACGGGATTTCCAAATCAACTTTATCTATCCTGCCGTAAAAAAGGTTTTGGAAATGAGTTCCGAAGGATTGACACTGGGAGGTTTTGAGCAATTGGAACCCAACACAGCCTATCTATTTATTTCCAACCACCGGGATATTATCCTCGATACTTCTCTTCTCAATGCCAGCCTTTTTGAAAATGGTTTGGTGATGACCACTTCTGCCATAGGAGATAACCTGATCAAAAAGCCTTTCATCCACTTCTTATCTAGGCTTAACCGCAATTTTGCAATCAAAAGAGGCGTGACGGGGAGGGCTTTATTAGAAAGTTCCCTACTCGTATCCCAATTCATCCACAAATCACTCCTTCGCGAAAATAGATCCGTTTGGACTGCCCAACGGGAAGGTAGAACCAAGGATGGAAATGACCTTACCCAGAGAGGAGTGCTAAAAATGCTAACCCTTGCAGAAAAGGGCAGTAATCCTTTCGGCTTTTTCGATAAAATTCAGCTAGTTCCAGTTTCCATCTCTTACGAATTAGATCCTACCGACTCCTTAAAAATTCCTGAATTGATTGCAAAATCAAAGGAAGAAATGTATGTGAAAGGAGAAAATGAAGACTTTATTACCCTGCTGAGCGGAATCTTGGGGCCTAAAAAGCGAATTCATATTCAAGTCAATAAAATTTTGACCGATGAGGTCCGTCAACTCAAAAAACAGGACCTTTCACAAAATGAAAAGTTGAGTAAGCTTAGCGAACTAATCGATCAACAAATTTGGAAAGGCTATAAACTCTGGCCCAGCAATTACATTGCCTACGATCTTTTAAACCAGAAAAGTCAATTTGCATCTCAGTACACCGCAGCAGAAAAAGCAAGTTTTGAAAAACGCCTTTTACAAAAAGTAAATCAAAAAAATCCCTTAGAGGTGAAAAATTTCCTACAGATGTATGCCCACCCTGTAGTCAATCAGTTGGGCATCTGATTTTAGAATCCTCCCCATTTAAAGTCTCTCAAGAAGGTAGTTTACTCCCCTAAACCAGGTAGTGTTTGGTGTAGAAAAATCAAGATTTCCTTAGAAGGGAAATAAAATGTAGCTGAGAAATCCTTAGTTTAGGAAGTAAACTTTTTCTAGAATGAAAAAAACGGCACTTCTCTTTAGTATCTACCTTCTCCTATGGGATGGAAGTCATGCCCAAACGAATAAAATCGCAGTAGGACACATTCAAACTCCGCTAGGAGAACTTTGGATAGAGTTAGATGATCGCACCCCCTACCATAAAAAAAGCTTTATTGAACTTGCAGAAAATGGCTACTGGGACTCCCTCACCTTCAATCGAGTGATTCCAAATTTTGTGGCTCAAGGAGGATGTCCCGACACGCCCGCTGGGTTTACAGATCCTGAATACCTCTTGGCTCCTGAATTTCACCCAGAATTGAAGCATGTCTATGGAGCCTTGGGAGCTGGAAGAGACGATAATCCAGGTAAACTTTCCGCACGATGCCAATTTTATATCGTCCAAAATCCTGCAGGAATACCTCGACTAGATGGAGATTACACGGTTTTTGGCAGAATCATTAAAGGGATGGATATCATTGATCGCATCGTAAACGTATCGCGAGACAAGCAAGATCAACCACTGGAACCTATTACCCTTCAGGTAGAGATAAAATACCTCAGTAAAAAAGAATTTACGGCACTATTTCCCAAATCTACCCATGACTAAGCCCATCCGAATCCTTGTAGTAGGCTGCGGAAATATGGGTGCTTCCCATGCTACCGCCTACCACCAAATGCCCGAATTTGAGATCTGTGGCCTTGTCTCGAGAGGGGATTCCAAAATGCTACTGCAAGAAAAATTAGGGAGAGGCTACCCGCTTTTTGAGAATTTCGATACGGCACTAGCAGAAAGCCGACCTGATGCCGTTTGCGTTTCTACCTATCCCGACACCCATGAGGACTATGCATGCAAGGCCATGAATGCGGGCTGCCATGTGTTTTTAGAAAAACCCTTGGCTTACAGCATTTCAGGAGCAGAACGAATACTTGCAGTGGCCATGGAAACCAATAAAAAAGTAGTGGTCGGATACATTCTGCGACACCATCCCTCCTGGATACGATTCATTGAAGAAGCCCAAAAGCTAGGCAAACCTCTGGTGATGCGAATGAATCTCAATCAACAAAGCCAAGGTTATATGTGGGATGTACACCGCAATTTGATGAAGACCTTAAGCCCAATCGTGGATTGCGGGGTTCATTACATTGATGTGATGTGCCAAATGACCCGTTCCAAACCTGTATGGGTTTCCGCCATCGGCGCCCGACTCAGCGAGGAGGTCTCTCCTGACAACTACAACTATGGTCAACTTCAAATTCGCTTTGAAGATGGATCCGTGGGTTGGTACGAAGCGGGATGGGGTCCTATGATTAGTGAAACAGCCTTCTTTATCAAAGATGTAATGGGGCCAAAGGGTGCAGTGTCTATTGTTGCCAAAAAAGCCGCTGCCGCAGGGCAATCCGACCAAATCGACTCACATACCAAAACTGAATCGCTACTTGTGCACCATGCAGACCTAAACGAAAAACAACTATTCTCCAAAAAAGACGAATGGATAGACCTAAAAGATGAACCCAACCATCAGGAACTATGCAACCGAGAGCAAGCCTATTTTCTACAGGCAATTCGGACTAATTTAGATCTGAAGGAGCATTTGGAAGATGCGCTGAATAGCCTCAAAATTGCTTTTGCTTGCGATGAATCCGTGAAATCTGGAAAGGGTGTTTCCCTTTAAAAAATATAGGCTAAGTCAAATAAAACCGAACCCTCAAAAAAATGAAGAATAAAACCATCATCATCACTGGTGGAGCAAGTGGAATTGGGCTTGCTCTCGTAGAAAAATTCACAACCGAAGGGAGTAAAGTTTATTTTATTGATTCCAATGGCCTACTTGGCAGACAAGTAGAAAAAGAATTTCAAGAAAAAGGAAAATCGGTAACTTTTTTGGAAGTTGATATCCGAGAAGAAAGCCAAGTTCAGCGTGCGATTCAAACGATCCCTAGCAAATTGGATGTGCTCATCAATAATGCTGGTATCTCGCATATCGGAAACTTAGCATCCACTACCCTAGCTGATTTTGAGCGACTCTTCGCAGTAAATGTCAGCGGTATGTTTCTCTGCAGTCAAGCAGCTCTTCCCAAGTTGATCGAGCAAGGTGGTGGGTCCATTCTCAATTTGTGTTCGGTAGCCGCCACGATGGGGATTCCAGATCGCTTCGCTTACAGCATGACCAAGGGTGCCACCCTTTCCATGACCTTGAGCATCGCGCGAGATTACGTAAACCAAGGAATCCGCTGCAATTGCATCTCTCCAGGAAGGGTTCATACCCCTTTTGTGGATGGTTTTTTGGCTAAAAATTACCCAGGAAAAGAACAAGAAATGTTTGAGAAGCTGGCAGCCACGCAGCCTATAGGGCGAATGGGAACTCCTACAGAGATTGCAGAACTGGCCTACTTTATCTCTTCAGATGCCGGCAAGTTTATTACCGGATCTAATTTTACCATTGATGGCGGATTTACAGGAATCAAAATGTAATCCCTCTACAATGTCCAATTGAATTTTAACACCTAATAAACCTACCTAGCCCATGAAACTAATCCGATTTGGAGAAGCTGGCAAAGAACTTCCAGGCATCGAAGATCCTTCAGGCAAACGCTTGGATTGTTCTTCTTTTGGAGAAGATTGGAATGAAGCATTTTTTGGCAGTCAGGGCTTGGATCGCCTAAGCCAATGGTTGAAAGCAAAGCAAAGCAGCTTAAAAGAAATTCCAACGGGAAGCCGCCTCGGCTCTCCTATAGCCCGGCCCTCCAAGATCCTATGCATAGGCCTAAATTATCGAAAGCATGCCGAAGAAGCAGGTATGCCAGTTCCCGAAGCCCCTATCCTTTTTATGAAGGCGAGCAGCTCCCTTTGTGGGCCATTTGATCCCATTTACATTCCACGGAATTCCACCCAAACCGACTGGGAAGTGGAGTTAGCAGTAGTCATCGGCAAACGAGCCAAGTACGTCTCAAAAGAAAATGCATACGATTACATCGCAGGTTACTGCGTCCATAACGATGTTAGCGAGCGAGACTTTCAGCTGCGGCAAGGCGGGCAATGGACAAAAGGAAAAAGTGCGGACCATTTTGCCCCATTAGGCCCTTACCTTGTGACCAAAGATGAACTTCCAGACCCACATCAACTATCCATTTGGCTCGAAGTAAATGGGGAGCTTCTCCAAAATAGCAACACGGGAGATTTGATTTTTAACATTCCTACACTGGTTTCTTACGTGAGCAATTACATGACGCTTCTCCCTGGGGATGTCATCTCCACAGGGACACCCTCGGGTGTGGGTATGGGATTGAAGGAGCCGCGTTATTTGAAAGCAGGTGACCGAGTACGATTGGGGATCGAGGGCTTAGGTGAATCAGCACAAGTGGCAATTCAAGACCCAGAAGCATGAGAATTGACGCGCATCAGCACTTTTGGAAGTACGATTCCGATCGATTTGAGTGGATTACCGATGACATGGCTGAACTTCGGAGAGATTTTCTTCCTGAAGACCTGTACCCTATCCTGCAAACCTCCCAAATCGAAGGTTGCATTGCTGTACAAGCAGAGGAGCATCTTCGAGAAACAGAATTTTTACTTGAACTGAGCGACAGCCATCCTTGGATCCTAGGAGTAGTTGGTTGGGTAGAATTGGCACAGGACAACTTGGATGAACTGCTTGATACCTGGTCCAGCAACCGCAAGCTGCTAGGGTTTCGAGAAATACTTCAATCCAAGGACCCTGAATACATGCTACGTAAAGATTTTATTCGTGGAATTCTAAAAATTGGGCAGCGCGGCTATTCTTATGACCTACTCACTTATCCTCATCATCTCAGTGCCGCAATCAAACTTATCGATTCCTGTCCCAATCAAGGCTTTGTGATTGATCACTTGTCTAAGCCAAACATCAAGGCTGGGGACTGGAAAGCATGGAAAAAAAACCTTCAATCCTTTGGGGAGCGTGAGCTGGTTTGCGCCAAGGTTTCAGGACTTATCACGGAAGCCGATTGGAAGAGATGGAATCCTAACGACCTCTTCCCCTACTTAGAAATTGCCCTAGAAATATTTGGACCAAAAAGGCTCCTTTTTGGAAGTGATTGGCCAGTATGCCTAGCTGCAGGAAATTATCAACAGGTTATTGGAGTGATTGAATCATTCACCGAACAACTTTCAGAGAATGAAAAAGATGCTCTTTTTGGAGAAAATGCTCAAGAATTTTACAAAATTTAATTTGTATAGAGGCAACCATGGATTTACAACTACAGGATAAAGTCATCTTAGTTTCAGGCGGTGCAAAAGGCATTGGCGGAGCCATTTCCAGAGGACTCATCAATGAGGGGGCTATCCCTGTAATCATCGACCCTTCCGATACCGAGGGAAAGCAACTCGTGGATTTAGCTAAAGGGAAAGCCTTACACCTCAAAAAACGACTTTTCTCCCCAGCCGATGCTGAAGGCGTCATTCAAGAGGCTCTTTCTAGGTATGGCAGAATTGATGGATTGGTAAATAATGCAGGTACTAACGACGGGGTAGGATTGGAAAAAGGAAGCCCAGAGGCTTTCCTACAGTCCCTTGAAAAAAATATTGGTCATTACTATTTCCTGGCTCATTATGCTTTAGATGCCTTGAAAAAATCCAAGGGAACAATTCTAAATATCTCCTCCAAAACTGCCATTACAGGACAAGGCAATACCTCAGGCTATGTAGCTGCTAAGGGCGCTCAGCTAGCACTTACGCGAGAATGGGCAGTAGAATTGCTTCCCTACCACATTCGAGTCAATGCCATAGTTCCTGCAGAGGTATATACCCCGATGTATGCAACCTGGATTCAGTCTTTTCCAAATCCAGAAGAGAAGCTGGATGAAATCAGTCGTAGAGTACCGCTCCAAAATCGAATGACCACCGCCGAAGAAATTGCAAACATGGCCGTATTTCTACTCTCCCAAAAAGCTTCACACATCACCGGACAGCATATTTTTGTCGACGGTGGCTACACTCACTTAGATCGAGCCTTATGAGCACTCAAGCTGAACTTGTTCCCAAGAAACTGTTAGTTCCCTTTATTCTCATCACTTCCTTATTTGCATTGTGGGGATTTGCCAATGATATCACCAATCCCATGGTGGCCGCATTTAAGCGTGTACTAGAACTCACCAATACCCAGGCCTCCTGGGTGCAACTCGCATTTTATGGAGGATACTTCACCATGGCTTTACCCGCGGCATTTTTTATAAAAAAATATTCCTATAAAACTGGAGTTCTCCTGGGTCTTGCCTTGTATGGCTTTGGAGCCTGCCTTTTTTATCCAGCTGCAGCATTAGAAAGCTATGGATTCTTTTTAGCAGCACTCTACATCCTGACCTTTGGTTTGGCCTTTCTAGAAACTACTGCCAACCCTTACATCCTTTCTATGGGAAGTGAAGAGACCGCTACGCAACGCTTAAACTTAGCACAAGCATTCAATCCAATGGGCGCACTAGCTGGACTATTTGTAGCCAAGACTTTCATACTCAACAATCTCCAAAGTTCTGAAACCGACGAATCAGGTAAAATATACCTTTTCGATAGCCTCGATGAAACTGCAAAAGCTGCCATTCGAAGCAATGATTTATTCGTGATACGAGACCCTTATGTGATGCTAGGTCTTGTAGTCTTGGTGATTTTAGTGGTGATCGCTTTGATTAAGATGCCGGAAACGAAGGTTGAAGGTGACAAGGTAGACTTTATTCCTACCGTTAAGCGGTTGGTAAAAAATAGAAATTTTGTAGAAGGTACACTTGCACAACTGGTGTATGTAGGTGCGCAAATTATGGTTTGGACCTATATTTACCAGTACGCAGAGGCACTAGGCATTTCGACATACGACGGAGTAAACTATGCCTTCGCTTCCTTAGGTGTATTTTTAATAGGAAGATGGATCTGTACCTTCCTTTTGCGAATCATCCCCGCAGCAAGACTTTTGGCATGGTTTGCCGTATTAGCGATGGTTTTTACAGTTGGGGCTATATTTATCACCGGGATGGTAGGACTCTATTCGCTTGTCGGAGTTAGTTTCGCCATGTCTTTGATGTTTCCCACTATCTATGGAATTGCACTTGAAGGCCTGGGAGAGGATTCTAAATTTGCCGCTGCATTTCTAGTAATGGCCATCGTTGGTGGAGCCATCATGCCCACCTTGCAAGGAATGATTCTGGATTTAGGGGGTAAAGGCTACACAGACCTCTTAATTCTTGGAGTTTCAGAAGTCAACTTCTCGTTTATCTTACCCTGGGCATGCTTCCTGCTCGTGTTCCTATTCGCCATAAGAGCCCGAAAATAAGTTTATCAGCCTTTTTCCTCTTGCTATGAAAACATTTGTCCTAATCTGTGATCTCAAAAATGAGCCTGAGGCCATTGAAGCCTATGTCCGGTGTCATGAACAAGTAGATGCAGCCATCCTGGAAAGTATCCGTGCAGCAGGAATCCTCGAAATGAGTATTTACCGGTGGGCACAACGGCTCAGTATGATTCTTGTCACCTCCGATGACTTTAGCTTTGAGAAAAAAGCGGCAATGGATCTGGCCAACCCAAAAGTTCAAGAATGGGAAGCATTCCTTGGGCAGTACCAAACTAATCTTCCGGGCACTCCTACTACCTGGAGATGGGCCCTCACCGAAAAAATCTTCAGCTTCACCTGCTAAGGTAGGAGTCGAAGAATACCTCAACGACACCTCTTTACAACATGATTATCAACGCTATGAAATACATTCTAACTCTCCTGACCTTCCTCGCTACTAGCCTAGCATTTTCTCAAAATCATACCCTAAACTTGTGGCCGGGACTTCCTCTCTTACAAAAAGTCTCGGATCAGCAAGAAAAATCCGTACAGGAGGGCATTGTTCGTATTTCAAATGTTCAAATCCCTAGCATTGAAGTTTATTTACCCACCCAGCAAATCGCTACCGGTGAAGCGGTTCTTGTTTTCCCTGGTGGCGGGTATGGGATATTGGCTTACGATTGGGAAGGAACCGACTTTGCAAAATGGTTGAATTCCCAAGGAATTGCGGGAATCGTGGTCAAGTACCGGTTGCCACTGTCCTCTTCCCTCACAGATCCAAAGGAAGTTCCCTTGCTCGATGCACAACGAGCCATCCGATTGGTACGGCAACATGCCGAGGCCTGGCATATCAACCCATCCAAAGTAGG
>SXGQ01053574.1_pt1 | contig 21195 bp, 18 predicted proteins | sample 3178371 | NCBI WGS metagenome assembly SXGQ01 (sample SAMN11356859, study PRJNA531348) | freshwater metagenome | isolation source: freshwater sample F1-20 | place: China: Fuxian Lake, Yuxi | collected 2017-12-25 | reverse complement strand
GGGTCCGACAAACACCACAAACTCGCCGTGGCTGACAGCCAGATCGATGCCGTGCAGCACCGTGGTGCGGTCAAAGGTCTTGACAATGTTGGCAAGTTCAAGCGTGGCCAATGGGGGTACCTCTGGGACAGTTTGGGCTACTTTGGGCTACTTGACACCGGCACTGGCAATGCCGGTGGTGATGTACTTTTGCAAAAAGGCAAAGACCAGCGTGATGGGGACCAGCGTGATCACCGTCATCGCCAGCAGGTAGTGCCACTGGGTGTTGAGCTCGCCCTGGAACGAGTTGAGCGCCAGCTGCAGGGTGAAGTACTCTGAACGCGACAGCACGATCAGCGGCAGCAGAAAATCGTTCCAGCGCCACATCACCGAGAAAATGGCCAGCACCGCCAACGCCGGCGCCGACAGCGGCAGGATGATCTTCCAGTAAATGCGCCACTCGCTGGCGTGGTCCATGCGCGCAGCCTCCAGCAGTTCGTCGGGAATGGTCAGCATGTACTGGCGCAGCAAAAACACACCGGTCGGCGTGGCAATGGCCGGCAAAATAACGCCCCACAGGCTGTTGAGCAGGCCGACTGAGTTGATCACCAGGAACACCGGCACCAAAATGATGGTGGGCGGAATCATCAGGGTCGCAATGATCAGCAAAAACACCGCCTTCTGGCCACGAAACTGGTACTTTGACAGGGCGAAAGCCGCCATCGAATTGATCAGCAATGTCAGCAGCGTCGCCGCCACGGTGATGAACACGCTGTTCCACAGGTAACGGCCAAAACTGAATTTGGCAAACAGGTCGGTGTAATTGCCCCAAGCAAAAGTCAACTCATTAACCGGCTTGCGGTCGTTGATGTTGACTCGAATCTCCTGCTGCGGCTGCACTGGGTCGACCAGCGTGGCCATGATGCCGATGCGCCGAACCTGCGCCATCTCGCGCAGACTGCCATCGGTCTGGCGTACGGTGAACAGCGGCAGCGACTTGTCATAACCGGGCACCTGAACCGTCTTTTGGCTGTAAGGCAGAAACGAGGGCGGAAACTGGCTCAACGCACTCTCGGTCTTGAGTGATGACATCAGCAACCAGACGATGGGGGCAAACAGCGTGAACAGCCCAACGCCCAAGTACAGGTAGCTGAGCCAGTCCGTCCAGTCCAAGCGCTGCCGGCCACGCGTGCGGGTGAAAAAATTGAGGGCGCGCATGGATGACTCGGCCAGAAAGAGCCTAGTGGGCCCTTTGGCCGGCTGTGCTGGCTCGGGTCAGCCGCAACTGGGCCAGGGTCAGCACAATCAGGCCTAACGCCAGCATCAGCGATGCCGCTGCGGCCAGGCCGTACAGGTGAATCTGCTCGGCAAAGCCAGTTTGGTAGATGAATTGCACAATAAACGTGGTGGCCGAACCCGGGCCACCACCGGTCAGCACAAACACCTCGTCAAAAATCTGTACCGCCCGGATCAGCGCCAGCACCAGCACCACAATTAAATTGGGCATCAGCAGGGGCAGGGTGATGCGTCGCAGGGTGCGCCAGGGGCTGGCTGCGTCGAGTTGGGCCGCCTCGTACATGTCTTTCGGAATGGCCTGCAGCCCAGCCAGCAAAATCAAGGTGTAAAACCCCATGTGGGCCCAGATCGAAACAAACACGGTCCAGAAAAAGGCCCAACCGGCATCGAGCAGCCAGTCCACCGGCGCCGCGCCGGCGGCCACCAGACCAGCATTGAACACGCCCTGGCTTTGCAGCAGCCATTTCCAGATCAGTGCCACCACCACCGGCGACAGCAGAACCGGGTAGAAAAAAACGCCACGCCAGAAACCGCGGCCGATGATCTTGCGGTTGAGCACCAGCGCGGTCAGCAGCGACAGGCCGACCATCAAAACCACCTGGATCAGGCTAAAGCGGATGGTGTTGAAGATGGCGCGCCAGAAAACGTCCTTGCGGCAGCTCTGAATGTCAAAGTAATCACGACACTCCAGCAGGATCGCGAAGTTCTCGGCCCCGGTGAAAGGCCGCTCCAGCGGCATCAGCTTGACGCCGCCGGTGGTGGCATACACCAAGTTAATCAAGATCGGCAAAAAGGTGAACAGGCTGAACACCAGCAGGTTCGGCCCTACAAACAGCCAGCCTAACCGCGACAGGCCAAGCCAGCGTTGGCCGACCCGAAACAGCGGCTCGAACAGGTTAAAAAAGTAGCCGCAGAGGCGGACTGCCAGCTGCAAGAAGCTTACTTCTGCGCCTGCTTGACCGCGTCGGCCATGTCGGCGCCGATCTTGGTCATGGCCTCATCACTGCTCATCTCACCCACAATGGCCTGGGTCACGCGAGCCACGGTGGGCAGCATGATGGCGCGATTGAACTTGTAGCCCTGGAACTGATACGCCACTGGCGACAAGCTGGCCACACCGGCACTGAAACTCGCCAACGCAGCGCGAGCTGCCGGGGTGGCGCCAGGGTAGGGCACGCCTTTCCTGGCCAAGCCAGCATGGGCTGGAATGTTCTCAGTCTTCCCGGTGAACTCGGCGTAATTGGCTTCAGAAGCGATGAAGTCCAGGAACATACCCACCTCTTTGGGCGACTTGCTGGTCTTCAGCGCCACCCAGGCGGCACCGCCTGGAATGCCAGAGCAAGCGGCCGGACCGCAGGGGTTGGGCACCGCCACCCAGTCAAAGGCATTGCCAATGTCTTTTTGCAGGCGGTTGATCTGCCAGGAACCCGAAAGAACCATGGCGACACGGCCATTCTTGAATTCGCCAATAGAGTCGGCGTAGCTGGAGCCGCCGGAGCCAGCCCACACCTCTTTGAGCATGGCGCCATCTTTGTGCCAAGCCACAAACTTGTTGACCGCGGTCTTGTAGCCGTCGTCCAGCACCAGGTCGCCCTTGGCGTCAAAGATTTTGGCGCCGTAGCTGATAGCGGGGCCAGCGAAGCGGTGGCCAGACCGGTCCCAGGCCAGTGCAGCTGGCGTTTGTGTGGCTTTGCTCACCTTGCGCGCAGCCTCCACCCACTCATCCCAGGTGGCCTTGGGGCCGGGCATGGCCACCTTGGCCTGCTCAAACAGGGTTTTGTTGACATAGGGGCCGGTCATGGTCAGCTGCGACATGAAACCGTAAATGCCTTTGTCGGTGGCTGTAGGACGCAGCCAGGGCAGGGTGGCGCCAAAATTGGCTTCCCAGTAGGCCCGGTCTTTCACATGGGCCGACACGTCAAGGTAATACTTGGACAGGCCGCCCAAATCGGTCACGCGGGCAATGTCGGGGCCCTGGCCGGCAGCCAGCTGCACCGGCAACTGCTCAAGAATAGTCTTGTAAGGCACCACGTCGATCACCACCTTGGTGCCGGGGTTAGCCGCCTCAAAGCGCTTGGCCTGCTCGGCTGTCACGTCGCATTCGACGCCGTCTTGGTAGCACATCACACGGATCTCAGCGGCCTGAGCCACCCCAGTCAAAGCCAACAGGGCGGTCGTTGCCAGGGCGGCACTGGTTTTTGGGGAGAATCTCAGCATGGTTAAACTTTCTAAAAATAAGGATGAAAACGACAGCGATGCTACGCCAAAAGCCGGCAAACCTTCTCATGGTTTTCACCAATAAGATCGCCTGATGGGGCCAAGTTTTATGGCCAACTTGTCAAGGCCAGCCGGTGTCTGAGCTGGCTCAGGCTGCCCTGCCTGACTTGCTGCGATTTGACGCCGGCCTGCGGCTAGAGCGGCCGCAACAATGGGCGGCGCGGCGCCTGGAGGTGTCCGCCCATGTTCTGCCAACCGCCTACGGCCCGCTGCCGCCAACCCCGGCGGTGACCCGATGCGAAGTGCGCCATGTGGCAAGCGTGGCCAGCTTGGGCGGTGCGCCATTGTTGTCTTGCTGGGTTAGCCCGGCCGGTGCGAACGGTTTCCCCATGCGGGTTTTTTTGCCGGCCGGCCCGGCCTCGGGATGCCCGGTATTGCTCAACGGGGATGGCTGCTGGCACTATGCGAGCGATGCGGTGATCGCTGCAGTGCTGCGACGCGGCATCGCCTTTGCTCAATTTAACCGGGTGGATATCGCCGCCGACATGCCAGGCCGGCGCGCCTCGGACAGCCCCTATGCCGCGCTGGCCTGCTGGGCCTGGGGCTATCACCGCGCCATCGACGCCCTGCTCGCAGCAGACGGACAAATCGGGCCGCTGGGGCAAATTGACCCGCAGCGCATTGCGGTGGTGGGCCATTCCCGGGGCGGGAAGGCGGCGCTGCTGGCGGGCGCCACGGATACCCGAATTGCCCTAACCAGCGCCAACAACTCGGGGGCTGGTGGTGCCGCTTGCTGGCGCTGGGGCAACCCCGGAGCCGAAACGCTGGCAGACATCACAAGAGCTTTCCCGCACTGGTTTGCGCCCGGGCTTGCCGCCTATGCTCAAAGGATCCATGAGTTGCCGTTTGACCAACATTTTCTCAAGGCGCTGATTGCGCCGCGCGCCCTGCTTACCACCGAGGCCCAGGGCGACGCCTGGGCTAACCCGCAGGGCAGCGCGCTCACGCACCGGGCAACCCAGCCGCTGTATGCGCTGCTGGGCCAGCCTCAGCAATTGGCGCTAGTCAGCCGAGCGGGTGGCCACAGCCACAGCCCGGTTGATTGGTACACGCTGCTAGACTTCATCGATCCTATTTTTTTCGGTCGCCCGAGCCAGATCGAACCCGATCTCGACCAAGACCCCTGCACCAAAACCATTGTCACTTTGCCCTGAGGCCCCTGCCAGCTGCTATGGCGCCCTGCCTCCGCGCGCCGGGTCAAACATCTGGAGGGCCTCAAGCTACTAGAGCCAGCTTGTCAACCATGCGCTTCGTCAAACCCAAATCCCTGTTACTTTTTGCCCTGGCCGGCTTGCTCATTGCCGCTGCTGCCTACTGGCTGATGCGATCCAAGGCAGCACCTCAAACATCGCCTGCTGCCAACCCAGCCAGCGCCAAAACCAGCGTCGCGCGCCCTGCCCTGACTGTCACTAGCACGCAGGCGCAAACCCTGGCCTTGCCGATCAAATTAACAGCTCATGGCAATATTGCTGCATGGCAGGAGGCCAGTGTTGGCGCCGAGATCGGCGGCCTTCGCCTGGCCGAGGTGCTGGTGAATGTCGGCGATACGGTGCAGCGCGGGCAGGTTCTGGCACGCTTTGCCACAGATGCGGTCCAAGCTGATTTGGCGCAGGCGCGCGCGGTCGTGGCAGAAGCGAGCGCCAGCGCCCAGGAGGCCACTGCCAACGCGGACCGGGTGCGCGCCTTGCTCAACACCGGCGTGTTCAGCGGGCAACAAAGCAGCCAGTACCTCACCGCTGAGCAGACCGCCAAGGCACGGGTGGAGTCAGCCAAGGCCGTCATGGCCGCGCAACTTCTGCGCTTACAGAACACCGAGGTGCGCGCCAGCGACAGCGGCATCATCTCGGCGCGCCTCGCCACAGTGGGCGCGGTGGTGGGTGCCGGTAGCGAGTTGTTCAAACTCATCCGCCAAGGTCGGCTGGAGTGGCGCGCCGAGGTTGGCGCAAGGGAACTCTACCGTCTGCCGGTGGGCGCCGCAGTCAGTGTGGCGGGCGCAAGCGGCAGCCTGGTGACCGGGCGGGTGCGCACAGTGGCACCCACGGTCGATCCGCAAACCCGCTCCGGCCTGGTTTATGTCGACCTGCCTAGCGAGCCTAGCAAGCAGGCAGGCCTCAAGGCCGGTATGTTTGCAAGCGGCGAGTTCGAGCTGGGCAGTTCACCAGCGCTGACCGTGCCCCAACAGGCGGTGGTGGTGCGCGACGGGTTTAGCTATGTGTTTCGCCTTAACGCCGACCAGCGGGTGAGCCAGCTTAAAGTGCAGACCGGGCGGCGAGTCGGTGAACGGGTCGAGTTGCTCGATGGCGTTGGCGCCGAGAGCTCGCTGGTTGCCAGCGGCGCAGGCTTTTTAAATGATGGCGACTTGGTCAAGGTGGCGCCGGCTGCTGCGCTCAAATAATACCCAGCTGCCATGAACTTTTCCTCGCTCTCGATCAAGAACCCGGTGCCGGCCATCATGCTGTTTGTGCTGCTGACGCTGGCTGGCCTGCTGGCCTACCGCGCCAGTGTGGTGCAAGATTTCCCCGACATCGAGCTGCCAATCGTCACCATCAGCGCCTCGCTGGCCGGGGCGGCGCCAGCCCAGTTGGAAACCGAGGTGGCGCGCAAGCTCGAGAATGCCGTGGCCACGCTGCAAGGCGTTAAAAACATCTATGCCAAGGTGCTCGACGGCGAAGTCCAGGTGACGGTCGAGTTTGTGCTCGAAAAAGCCATCGCCGAGGCGGTCAATGATGTGCGTGATGCAGTGGCGAGGGTGCGCGCCGATCTGCCCGCCGAGATGCGCGACCCGTCCGTCACCAAAGCCTCGACCGCCGGCCGTGTGGTGCTGACCTTTACCGCCACTGCTGCCAACACCGCGCTTGACGCGCAAGACCTGAGCTGGTTCATCGACAACACGGTGAGCAAACGGCTGCTGGCTGTACCTGGGGTGGGCGCAGTCAAGCGCATGGGCGGGGTGAACCGCGAAATCCGGGTCGAGCTTGACAGCGCGCGCATGGCCGCACTGCAAGTCTCGGCGATCGATGTTTCGCGCCGCCTGCGTCTGGTGCAACAAGAGACTCCTGGCGGGCGCGGTGATGTTAGCGGTGCTGAGCAATCGGTGCGCACCATTGCCACCGTTAAAACAGCCGATGAGCTGGCGCTGCTTGAGATCGCCTTGGCCGATGGCCGGCGCATCCGCCTGGGCGACGTGGCACAGGTTCGCGACACTGTGGCCGAGCCGCGTGCCTTGGCCATGCTCAACGGCGCCGAGGTGGTCGGTTTCGAAATATTCCGCACCAAGGGAGCCAGCGACATCACGGTGGCAAGTGGCGTACGGCTGGCAGTGGCCGAGCTGCAGGCACGCTTTCCGCAAATCAGCCTGACGCAGGCTATTGACAATGCCGAACCAGTGGCGCAGAACTTTCGCGGCTCGATGGAGTTGCTGTACGAGGGCGCACTGCTCGCCGTGCTGGTGGTGTGGTGGTTTTTGCGCGACTGGCGCGCCACCCTGGTGGCTGCGGCCGCCCTGCCTCTGTCGGTGATCCCGACATTTTTGGGTTTGCAATATTTTGGCTACACGCTCAACACCGTGACCCTGCTGTCGCTGGCACTGGTGGTGGGGGTGCTGGTGGACGACGCGATTGTCGAGATTGAGAACATCGCACGCCACCTGCGCATGGGTAAGACCCCCTACCAGGCCTCGATGGAGGCGGCCGACGAGATTGGTATGGCCGTCATTGCCACCACTTTTGCGCTGGTGGCGGTGTTTTTGCCCACCGCCTTCATGGCAGGCGTGCCGGGCCTGTTCTTCAAACAATTCGGCTGGACCGCGGTGCTGGCCATCCTGGCCTCGCTGATGGTGGCCAGGCTGCTCACGCCCATGATGGCGGCTTACCTGCTCAAACCCCATGTTCAGCCAAGCTCGGCGGATGGCGCGGCGGCCCCGCTCGGCGAGCCGCCAGACGGCTGGTTGATGGCGCGCTACATGGACACCATGCGCTGGTGCCTGAGACACCGCGGCCTGACCATGCTTGGCTCAGGCCTGTTTTTTGTCGGCTCGATCGCCCTGGTGCCGCTGCTGCCAACCGGCTTTGTGCCAGCCGGAGACCGCGGCCAAACCCAGATCAAGCTCGAGCTGCCCCCAGGCAGCACCCTGGCCGAAACCCGGGCGGTCGCCGAGCAGGCCCGGCTGGCGGCGCTTGCAATGACCGAGGTCAAAAGCGTGTTCAGCTCGATAGGCGGGGGCTCCAGCGGCGACGCCTTTGCTCCCGGCGCAGCCCCAGAAGCCAGGCGCGCCGTGCTGACCCTGAGCACCAGCCACCGCGACGAGCGCAGCATCACCATGGCCGGCATCGAAGCCCAGCTGCGCCGCCAATTGAGCGATATTGCCGGTGCCCGCTTTACCGTTGGCCCGCCCGACACTGGCGTCAAAATGCAACTGGTGCTGCAAAGCGAAGACTCGGTGACGCTGCTCGCCACCGCCCAGGGGGTTGAACGAGAACTGCGCGGCATCAGGGGGGTGGGTAATGTGCAGTCCAGCGCTTCGCTGGTGCGCCCCGAGATCATTGTTCGGCCAGACCCGGCGCGCGCGGCCGACCTCGGGGTGACTGCCGCTGCCATCGGCGAGACGGTGCGGGTGGCCACTGCCGGCGACTATGACACCAGTCTGTCCAAGCTCAACCTGGCCGAGCGGCAGGTGCCGATCCGGGTCAAACTGCCCGACGCAGTTCGCGCCGACCTGGCTGCGCTGGCGCGCCTGAGCGTTCCGGGCAAGCAGGGCCCGGTGCCACTAGGCCATGTGGCGAGCATCAGCATGGACAGCGGGCCGGCTCAGATCGACCGACTCAACCGCAGCCGCAATGTCACCTTTGAGGTCGAACTCGGAAGCCGCCAGCTCGGCGAGGTGAACACCGAGGCACGCGCCCTGCCTAGCCTGAAAAATCTGCCTCCCGGAGTGAAGATCGCCGAACTCGGCGACGCGCAGGAGATGAAGGAGCTGTTTGCCAGCTTTGGCATCGCAATGCTGATTGGCGTGCTGTGCATTTACGGCGTGCTGGTGCTGCTGTTCAAAGACTTCATGCAACCCGTAACCATTTTGGCTGCACTGCCGCTGAGCATGGGCGGCGCCTTTGTGGCGCTGCTGTTGACCGGCCGCGCCCTGTCCATGCCCTCGATGATCGGGTTGATCATGCTGATGGGCATCGTCACCAAGAATTCGATTCGGCTGGTGGACTACGCGATTTTGGCGCGCCAGGCCGGCCTGGCGCGCTTTGAGGCGCTGGTGGATGCCTGCCACAAGCGCAGCCGGCCCATCGTCATGACCACCATCGCCATGGGGGCCGGCATGATGCCCCTGGCGCTGGGCTGGGGCGCCGACCCGAGCTTTCGCTCACCCATGGCCATTGCCGTGATTGGCGGGCTGATCACCTCTACGCTCCTGAGCCTGCTGGTGGTGCCTGCCGTGTTCACCTACATCGACGACCTCGAGCACCTGCTGCTGCGTTTCCTGCGTTGGCTGCGGCCAACGCCAAGCACCGCAAAGCAAGCCCCCGCCAGGGCTTGATCGTTGCTGTTGCTGCATCCTCAGCTAGACCGGGGATCCAGGCAGCCCGGGATTGCAGTTGCCACGGCAAGGACTGAACAGGCTTGGTGAGGCCCCGCCCGATGGGTGCCTATTGGCGGATTTTCCGCACCAGAGCGGTAGTGGAATAGCCGTCAACAAAGGGCAGGGCCAGGGCGCGTGCACCATAGGCCTCCACAACCCGGGTTTCGGCGAGTTTTTGCATGTCGTAGTCACCGCCCTTGACCAGTATGTCCGGGCGCACCAAGGTGATGAGTTGCAATGGCGTGTCTTCGTCAAACCAGCTCACCAGCGTGGTCGAGGCCAGCCCGGCCAGAACCACGGCGCGATCATCCTCGGGGTTGAGCGGACGCTCCGGGCCCTTGCCCAGGCGGCGGGCCGAGGCATCGGTGTTGATTGCCACCAACAGGCTCGCACCCAGCGCGCGGGCCTGTGCCAGATACTGCACATGGCCTCTGTGCAGCACGTCAAACACGCCGTTGGTAAACACCAAGGGCCGGGGCAACCGAGCCAGGCATTCGACCAGGTCGCGCGGATCGCAAATTTTGTCGTAAAGCGGAGAAAAGGGGCTCAAACCGGGCATTTGCTGCATGCTAACAAAAACCAATAAGCGCTAGGATTCGGCGCTTCGTGTGCCAAAATAATGCCTCCATGGCGACATTCAGATGAGACGGGTTAGTCTTAGCTTTGAACATATTTGCGTCGGCGAGCCTTTGGCTTTTGCTGTCTGGGACGCCAATGGCCTGATGGTTGCGGGTCGCGGCCATGTACTGGCCAGCCAGCGTGAATACGATGTCATGCTCAGCAAGCGCAACGACCTGTTTGTTGACGCCTTGGAGTACCACCGTTTCAAAGAGGCTTTTGAGCGCCGGCTCAACCAAATGGTCGACAGCAACCAGTCGCTGGCAAAAATCAATAGCGCCAAGCTCACTGACATGGGCGCTTTGCGGCTCAAAGATGGGCGCGGCAACACCGGCCTCATCCAGACGGGCGGCGCCGGCCGGACTCTTTCCACGGGCGGCCAGTTCAGCCAGGCCACGGCCACCGCGCCGGTTCTCGAAACCCATGTCGACTGGCTGGATTTGATAGACGAGGCCCACAACACCCTGCAAGCTGATACAGCCGAGGTATTTGGTCGTCAGCTCGGGCGCTTGTTTTTGCGTGTGGTCCAGCAAAGCAATTCGGGGGCCGACAGCGCCCTGCTGATGCTGATGTTTCTTTCCTCTAAATCGCCCGAGCAGTACAGCGCTACCCATGCCCTGTTGGTCGCTTTCATCTGCCACATCGCGGCACGCGATGTCTTGAAATGGTCAGATGCGCATCAGACAACCCTGGTAAGGGCGGCGCTCACCATGAACATCAGCATGCTCAAGTTACAAGACCGACTGGCCCAGACAGAGGGCAGGCCGAGCATCGCGCAAAGGAAAGAGATTGCGCAACACGCCATGCAGTCGGCTGAAAAACTGCGTGCGCTCGGGGTCTCTGATGCTGATTGGCTCGAAACCGTTCGCAACCACCACACCGCGGCTGCTAAACCTTTTTCAACATGTTCGCCAGCCCAAGCCATGGCCCGATTGATCCAGCGGGTCGATACTTGCACCGCCGGTTTAGCGCCTCGCCGCTCCCGCAAAGCGCGGCAAACCAGTGCCGCACTCAAGTCGACCTACTTCAATGAGGCAAGCCAAGCCGACGAGGCCGGCGTGGCGATTATCAAAGCCATCGGGGCGTATCCACCCGGGTCTTTTGTCCGTTTGGCCAACCATGAAATCGGTGTCGTGATCCGCCGCGGCTCCAATGTCAGTATGCCGCGGGTAGCCGTTTTTCTCAGCCCCCACGGCCAGGCCACCAGCGTACTCAAGACCCGTGAAAGCAGCCTGAGCGAGTACCGCATCGTGGAGGGCTTGGCAGCGACCGACCAAAAGACCGGCGTCAAGCTCGATCAACTCCTCAAACTCAGCAGAATTGCCAACGCCACGCTGGGCGAGTAGTTTGCGACCACCCGCACTGCTTGCTTTTTCTCAGCCAGGCCCCTAGTCCATGCATCTAGTCCCATGCCCCATTGGCTCCCTGTTGCTGGGGCAGCCCACCGCTTTCGATTTGTTCAGCCAAGACGGAACACTGCTTGCCAGAAAGGGGCATCGGTTTGAAAGCGGCCGGGAGTTGGCTCGCCTGACCAAGGACGGTGCTGATGTTTTCATCAGGTTCGAGGATTCCAAGGCCGGCAAAGAGGCTGAAACGAGAGAAATGATGCTGGCCTTGGTCAGTGAACAGGCTAACTCGGGCGACAAATCACAGGCAAACGGGTCTCCTGCCGGGGCCAAGAGCAGGGCTGTCAAAGAATTCAAAAGCGCCGACCAGATTCGCGCTGAACTCGACAGCGAGCCCGATTGGCCCTACCTTCAAGAGCAGGCCCATGCGATTCTCAGTAAAAGGACAAATGATTTATTTTTGCGGCAAATCGACCGGCTGGTCGACAAGCTGAGCCACTACAGCCAGGCCAATCCGGATGGAACGCTGCTGGTTTTGATCCACCTGACATCCAAGGATCTGGAACGCTACAGCGCCAAACACGCGATGTTGGTCAGCGTGCTGTGCAATATTGCAGCCAAGGAGGTTTTGCTGTGGCCAGATGACCTGCGAAAAAAACTTTGCTGCGCTGCCATGACCATGAATGTTGGCATGACAACCCTGCAGGATCAGCTTGCGCTTCAGCCCAATCCCCTGACCGAACTGCAACGAGAGTCGATTGACCTGCACGCCCAGCAAGGCGCAGAATTGCTGGAGACTTATGGCCTGCAGGACAAGTTGTGGGTTGAGACTGTCAGGGGCCACCACAGTCAACTGGCCGGACCGCTGGCCCAACGTAGCCTGGTCCAGCGGTTCAGCCGCCTGATTCAGCGGGCCGACCAATTCGCAGCGGCGATCTCCCCACGCGCTACGCGCAAGCCGATCACGCCAAGCCTTGCCATGAAGGCCCTTTACTTTGATGAACAAAACCAGGTCGACGAAGCCGGGGCTGCGATCATCAAGGCAGTTGGCATTTACTCACCCGGCTCTTATGTGCGGCTGGGGTCGAACGAAACCGCTGTCGTGGTCCGCCGCGGAGCCAACACCGCCAGCCCCTTGGTTGCGGTTGTTCTTAACCGCTACAACCAACCCCACAACGAGCTAACCCTGCGCGACACCTCCAAGCAGGAGTTCCGGGTGCTTAACAACTTGGCGCCACAGGACGTCGGCGCCAGGCTCAATATTCAGCGACTGATGGCGCTGACCAAGACCCGAACGACAGCCTGAGGGCCAGGCCCCGCCCGCAGGTCAAGCCGGTATGAGGCCAGCACTGCACCTGCTAATGTGCTAAATTACCGCTCAGTCACAAAGTTACTTACCCGTTTTATGTTTCGTTCCACGCCTTTTCCAGCGCCCAGAGCGCCCGCTTTACGGGCTGAGCCCTGCTCATCCAGTGCCCAGTCGTGAAACTCGCCATCGTCGGTTCTGGCATTTCAGGTTTGGCCGTGGCCCACAGCCTGAAGGGCCAAGCTGACATCACACTGTTTGAAGCGGCGGACTACTTTGGCGGCCATACCAACACGGTCGAGCTGACCCTAGACGGCCCGAATGGGCCTTTGACGCACGGCGTAGATACCGGCTTTTTGGTCTTCAACGAGCGCACCTACCCTGCACTGATACGCCTTTTTTCAGAGCTCGCCGTGCCGACTGCGCGCTCAGATATGTCGTTTTCGGTGCAGGTGCCCCAAGCCGGTTTCGGTACGCCCCTGGAATGGAGCGGCGCTTCGCTCAGCAGCGTTTTTTCGCAACGCCGCAACCTGTTTCGCCCGCGTTTTTTGCGGATGTTGCTCGATGTCTTGCGCTTCAACCGCCTGGCTACCGGCCTGGCCAGAAACGGTCAAGAAACCGAGATGATGCAGCCCCTGGGCGATTTTTTGCATCAGCATCGTTTCTCGACAGAGTTTCGGGATTGGTATTTTCTGCCGATGATGGGCTGCATCTGGAGTTGCCCGACCGACCAAATGCTGCGATTCCCGGTGGCCACGATGGTGAGGTTTTGCCATAACCACGGACTGATTCAGGTAAGTCAGCGGCCGCAGTGGTGGACCGTGCCTGGCGGCGCGCGCCAGTATGTCGACAAAATCACTACTGGGATAGCCGACAAACGCCTGCGCTCTCCAGTACTGCAGATCCGCCGCGATGCGCTGGGCGTGGTCATCATCACCGACGGCCAGACCGAACGCTTTGACAAAGTGGTGCTGGCCTGCCACAGCGACCAGGCGCTGGCTCTGCTGGGGGATGCCAGCGGGGCCGAGCAACGCACCTTGGGCGCCATCCGCTACCAGGTCAACCGCGCCCTGCTGCACACCGATGCCTCGGTGCTGCCGCGTCAGCGGCGCGCCTGGGCGGCCTGGAACTACGAGCGCGCAGACGCCGGCACTGATGCCAATCAAGTCTGCCTGCACTACCTGCTCAATCTGCTGCAGCCACTGCCGTTTGCACAAACCGTGCTGGTCTCACTCAACCCCTTGCGTGAAATCGACCCGAGCCATGTGCATGCCAGTTTTGACTACGCCCATCCAGTTTTCGACCTGGCTGCCATCCGAGCGCAACGCCAGGTTGCGGCTCTGCAGGGGCGGCGTCACAGCTATTTTTGTGGCGCATGGACTGGTTACGGCTTTCACGAAGACGGGCTCAAGTCTGGCCTGGCGGTGGCCGCACAAATTAAAGCCCTGCCAGGTCAGGACTGGGGGACGCAGCAATGATCCCAAGCGCTTACCCCAAAGCGCTGATCGGCTTTGGCCAGGTGCGTCACACGAGGCTCAAGCCGGTGCGCAACGCTTTTGTCTACCCGACCTATTTTTTGATGCTGCCGATGCGCAGCCTGCGTTGCCATGGCGCGGGCGCGCTGCCTGTGAATCGCTGGGGTGCATTGAGCTTTTACGATGCTGACCATGGCGACGCCCGCTCGGGCGCGCAGGGCGGCGCCCTGGCCTGGCTGGACGAGTTGTTGCAGCAACACGGCATCGCCGGCGCCGATGGCGAGGTCTGGCTGCAGTGCTATCCCAGGGTGCTGGGGCACACCTTCAAACCCGTGAGTTTTTGGTATTGCCACAGTGCAGACGGCGGCCTGCGCGCGATTGTGGTGGAGGTTAACAACACCTTTGGCGAGCGCCACTGCTACCTTCTGGATGCTCCGCGCTATGGCGTGGAGCAAGGGGCGGCCAAGGTATTTCATGTGTCGCCTTTTTGTCCCGTCGAGGGCGGCTACCGGTTTCGCTTCATGGTTGATTCGGCGCGCCAGCGCACCGTGGGCCGTATCGATTTTGACGACGCCAGTGGGCCTCTGATCCAGACCAGCGTGAGCGGCAGCCTGGTTCCGCTGGACGCTCACAGCATGCGCCGCGCGCTTTGGCGCTACCCGGCTATGACGCTGGGGGTGGTGCTGCGCATCCATTGGCAGGCGATCAGGCTGTTTGTCAAGCGCACGCCTTTTTTCACCAAACCACCTCCCCCCGCCGTGCTGACCACACGCTGAGACCACGCCCTTCATGAACACCAGCATCGCCAACCCGTTTTCCATCCCACAAGGCACGCCCGCAGCGGGGCGGGCCGTGCTCAAGGTGTTGCAGCGCCTGCAACACGGCAGCTTGACGCTGCAACTCCCCGACGGCTCCACGCAGCGTTTTGGCGGCGAAGCACTGCCCCATGCCGCACTGCACTTGCACAATTGGAAGCCCTGCTCAGCAGCACTCAAATCAGGTGACATCGGTTTTGCCGAAAGCTTTATTGCGGGCCACTGGAGCACGCTCAACTTGACCGAATTACTTCGGGTTTTAGTGAAAAACCGCGCCCAGGTCGACGCCGTGATTTTCGGCTCCTGGGCCGGCCGCTTGCTCTACCGGCTCAAACATCTGCTTAACCGCAACACCCGAAACAACAGCCAAAAAAATATCCACGCCCACTACGACCTGGGCAACAGCTTTTACCGGCTCTGGCTGGATGAGACCATGAACTACTCCTCAGCAATTTTCGCCGGAGATCTGAACCAACCCCTGGCTCAGGCGCAAAAGGCCAAGGTAGGCCGGGCACTGGCAGCCTGCCAACTCAAGGCTGGGGAGCGCTTACTCGAGGTTGGCTGCGGCTGGGGCGCCTTGGCTGAAATGTGCACCGCTGAACTGGGGGCCACACTGGTCGGCGTGACCTTGAGCACCGAGCAACTCGGCTTTGCACTCGAACGCATTCAGCGCCTGGGCATGTCCGCGCGCGCTGACCTGCGGCTGCAAGACTACCGGGATATTCAGGACGCGCCCTTTGACGCCATCTGTTCCATCGAGATGATTGAGGCTGTGGGGCGCGAATATTGGCCCACCTACTTTGCCACGCTGGCGCGCCTACTCAAGCCGGGCGGACGGGCCTGCGTGCAAAGCATCGTGATCGACGACCGCCTCTTTGAGCGCTATGTGCGCAGCACCGACTTCATCCAGCAATATATTTTCCCCGGTGGCTGCCTGCCCTGCCCAAGCGAATTTCGGATCCACGCCCGGGCAGCGGGCTTTGAGGTGGTGGACGAATACGCCTTTGGACTGGATTACGCTGAAACCCTCAGGCGCTGGCGCGAGGCTTTTTTAGCGGCACGGGCACAGGTGTTGCAGGGCGGGTTTGATGAGCGTTTCGTGCGTATTTGGGAGTTTTACTTGGCCTACTGCGAGGCCGCCTTCACCGAGGGCGATATTGATGTGGTGCAGTACACCCTGCAAAAACCGCACCTCTGAGCCCTTTTGAAGACCTCCTCCGCCCGAGCCAGCCCGCACAACATGCCACGCCGCCGTCAACTGCTGAGCTGCATCTGCATGGGTCTGCTCGCCGGCCGTGTCACTGGCTTGGCCTTGGCGCAGACCCAAGCGTCTGCGCTGCCGGCGGAGGTTCTGGCCAATCTACCCGATGCCCGCTGGATCGGGGGCGCGCGGCTTCGCTATTTTGGTTGGAGCGTTTACGACGCCAGTCTGTGGGCTGGGCCCGGCTTCAATCCAAACGGCTACGCCAGCCAGCGCTTTGCACTCAGCCTGTTGTACCTGCGGGCGTTTAGCGGCAAAGAGATTGCGCTGCGCTCGATGCAAGAAATTCGGCGAGTTGCGAAGCTGCCGGCCGAAACCGACCTGATCTGGCGAGATACTCTACAAGATATCCTGCCTGGAGTAGCGGCTGGCGAACGCCTCACCGGCCTGCATGGGCCGGGAAGCCTGGCGCTTTGGCACCAGGGCCAGGCGCTTGCGACGGTTAACGATGCGCAACTCGCCGCCCGGTTTTTTGGCATCTGGCTAGACCCGGCCACCAGCGAGCCCCGCTTGCGCCAGGCCCTGCTGGCTGGCGCTACGCCATGAACGCAGCTCAGCACAGCAGTGCTGGCTTTGACTGGCAGCAGGGTTGGCGCTACGGCCTGATGGGCCTGCCACTGGCCTTCGTCGCATTACCCCTGTATGTGCTGCTGCCCAACCACTACGCCCGAAGCTTTGGCGTGCCACTGGCCGCGCTGGGTGCTTTGCTGTTGGGAACACGCCTGCTTGACGCCCTGATCGACCCCTTGCTCGGGCGTTTGAGCGACCGGCTCTTTGCCCGCTCGCCCCGCGCCGTGCTGGGCGCTGCCGGCCTGGCCGCACTGCTTCTGGCACTGGGTTTTGTACTTTTGTTTTTCCCGCCGCTTCGCTCCAGCGACGAGCTTTTGCTGTGGGCCGGCGCAAGCCTGCTGCTCACCTACGCGGCCTTCAGCGCTTTGAGCGTGATGCACCAATCCTGGGGCGCGATGCTCGGTGGCGATGAGGTGCAACGCAGCCGCATCGTCGCTTGGCGCGAGGGTCTGGGACTGGCCGGCGTGATCCTGGCCTCGATCACGCCAAGCGTCCTGGGGCTGCCAGCCACGGCGGCGATTTTTGTGCTGGCGCTGGTGCTGGCTTGGCTGGCCTGGTGCCGCGCCCGCCCGCCCCAGACTGCACCGGGCGGTGAAACAGCGCTGCCAAACCAGGCCAGCGGCCTCTGGCTGCCGTTCTCGAGACCGGCCTTTCGGGCGCTGCTGCTGGTTTTTATCGTCAATGGCATTGCCAGCGCAGTGCCGGCCACGCTGCTGCTGTTTTTTATACAAGATTGTCTGCAAGCGCCCGAAGCCATGCAGCCGCTGTTTTTGGGCAGTTACTTTTTCTGTGCCGCCTTATCGATTCCGCTCTGGTTGCGTTTGGTGAGCCGCTTTGGCTTAGCCCGGAGCTGGGGGCTGGGCATGCTGCTCTCGCTTGGCGTGTTTGTATTTGCCGCCAGGCTGGGCGCTGGCGATATCGCCGCCTTTGTGCTGGTGTGCGCCCTGTCGGGTGTGGGTCTGGGCGCCGACCTCGCCCTGCCCGGGGCGCTGCTGGCCGGCGGCATCGCCAACAGCGGCGACCGCGGTCGCTTCGAAGGGGCTTATTTTGGCTGGTGGAACTTTGCCAGCAAACTCAATCTGGCGTTGGCAGTCGGCCTGGCCCTGCCCGCCCTTGGAGCCCTGGGCTACGTGCCGGGCAGCCGCGATGCGCAGGCGCTCGACATGCTGTCGGCTGCCTATTGCCTGCTGCCCTGTGCGCTCAAATTGCTGGCTGCCACCCTGCTCTACACCTTGATCATTCGGAGAAACCCATGAAAAGACGCCTATTGCTTGCCTCGGCGGCTGTCCCAGGCTCACTGCTGTTGGGCGCTTGCGCCTCGCAGCAAATCGACAGCTATGCCCAGGACAAGCCCCTGCTCGACTTGCAACAGTATTTCAATGGCACGCTGGATGCCTATGGCGTTTTTACCGACCGCTCGGGCACTGTGGTCAAGCGCTTCACGGTGGTCATGGCCTGCAGTTGGAACGGCGACGAGGGGCTGCTTGACGAAGATTTTCTATACGCTGACGGCAGTACCCAAAAACGCATCTGGCGCCTGCGCCGGCTCGGCGACGGCCGCTACAGCGGCCGCGCTGACGATGTGGTGGGTGAGGCGCGCGGACAAACCCGCGGCAACACATTTCAGTGGAACTACACCCTGAACCTACCGGTCAACGGCTGGGTTGTTGAGGTTCAGTTCGACGACTGGATGTATCTGATGACCGACAAGGTCATGCTCAACAAGGCCACCATGAGCAAGTTTGGCCTGCGCCTGGGCGAGGTGACCCTGTCCTTTGTGAAGCGCTGAGGGTAGTCCATGCCACTCTTCGCCTCACTCAACCCACCCCTGCGGCACTGGCGTGGCCAGAACGTCTGGGTTATTGGCGCGTCCACCGGTATTGGCCGCGCCACTGCTGCAGCCCTGCACCAAGCTGGCGCGCGGGTCAGCGTGTCTGCCCGCAAAGCCGCAGCCCTGGCCGACTTTGTGCAACAGCATCCGGGCAGCCAGGCCTGGCCACTCGACGCCGGCGAGCCAAACGCCCTGCAGCAGGCGACACAGCAATTACTGGCCCAAGGTCCGCTGGACCATGTGGTTTACTGCGCAGGCCACTACCAAGCCATGCGAGCCAGCAGCCTGGATCTGGCCGACATGCAAGAGCATCTGAAGATCAACTACCTGGGGGCGCTGTACCTGCTCGAGGCTTTGTTGCCGGCACTGCTGGCGCGCGGCAGCGGCCATATCAGCTTGGTGGGCAGTGTGGCGGGCTACCGCGGCCTGCCCAACAGCCTGGCCTACGGGCCGACCAAGGCGGCGCTCATCAACCTTGCCGAAACACTGTACCTGGACTTGCACCCGAAGGGTATTGGGGTATCGCTGGTGAACCCCGGCTTTGTGAGAACTCCGTTGACCGCTGGCAACGCCTTCAATATGCCGGCTCTGATCAGTCCCGAGGAGGCCGCGCAGGCCATGTTGCAGGGCTGGGCGCGGGGCGACTTTGAGTTGCATTTCCCCAAGCGTTTCACGCTGTGGATGAAGGCCCTGCGCTTGCTGCCCAACCGGCTGTTCTTCTCTTTGGTTGGCCGGGTCGCCCAATGAGCAGCCCCGCGCCTGCCGCCGATGCGGTCAATCGGCTGGTCGCCTTTTTTGAGGGGCTGCAGCCCGCCAGCCTGAGCCAACTCGGGCAGATTTACGCCGCCCAGGCCCGCTTCAAAGACCCCTTTAATGAGGTCATCGGTTTGCCCGCCATCGAGCGTGTTTTTCAGCATATGTTCGACTCACTGCACGAGCCGAGATTTGTCGTCACACAGCAGGTTTTGCAGGGCGAGCAATGTTTCTTGACCTGGGAATTCCACTTTCGCTTCAAAAGTCATCAGCCCGAACAAAACCAGCTGATATTGGGCGCAACCCACCTGGTGTTTGCTGCCGATGGACTCGTCACGCTGCACCGCGACTATTGGGACGCGGCAGAAGAGTTGTACGAGAAGTTGCCGCTGCTAGGCAGCCTGATGCGCTGGCTCAAGGGCCGCGCCAAGCGCTAGCCCTGCGCTCAGGGCGGCGCTGTTTCGGCAAAACTGGGGCGCTGCATGAGCTTCTCATAAAGCCGCAGCAGGTTGGCATGTTCGCTGCGCCAGTCGATTTGGGGAAAACGAAAATCCAGATACCCCAGGGCGCAGCCCACGCAGATGTCGGCCAGGCCAAAGTGCACACCCGCGCAAAAGTTCTTGTCCGCCAGGCCCCGGCTCATGGCCCGCAACACCATGTCAATCTTGCCCAGTTGCCGACCGATCCAGGCCTGACTGCGCTGTACCTCGGTGCGTCCGGACCAGGTGGCCTCCATGCGGGCCAGCAGGGCTGCGTCCAGCAAGCCGTCAGCCAGGGCCTCCCAGGTCTTGATTTCTGCCCGCTCCCGCCCGACTGATGGAATCAGCTTGCCCACAGGTGAGAGGGTGTCGAGGTATTCGACAATGACGCGCGAATCAAACAGGGCCTCAGAGCCCTCCATCACCAGGCACGGCACCTTGCCTAAAGGGTTGACTTCGCCCATGCTGGTTTGCGCTGACCACACGTCTTCAAGGACAAGGTTGTAGTCCAATTTTTTTTCTGCCATGACGACCCGCACCTTGCGGACATAGGGACTGGACAGGGAACCAATTAATTTCATGGGCAAACAATAAATACAAGTGTAATTATTTTAGCCGCTCGGCCACACCGGCTAAAGCCACTGGTGGCATCACTGGTGGCAATGGCCGTGTGACAGCGGGTCGGCACCTACAATCATGCCATGATGTTTTCAGCCCTGAGCGCCCTCTCGCCACTGGATGGGCGCTACGCCCCAAAGCTGGCGGCCCTGCGCCCAATCATGAGCGAATTTGGCTACATGAAGCGCCGCGTGCAAGTTGAAATAGCCTGGTTGATTGCCTTGAGCGACTGCGGTCTTGAGCAGTTCGCGCCGCTAACGCCCAATGCGCGAAGCTACCTCGGCCGGCTGGTGGACGATTTTTCAGAAGCTGACGGCGCGGCCATCAAGGCCATTGAAAAAACCACCAACCATGATGTCAAGGCGGTAGAGTACTGGATCAAGAGCCGGCTGGTGGGCCAAGCAGAGTTACTTGCGGCCAGCGAATTTGTTCACTTTGCCTGCACCAGCGAGGACATCAACAACACCAGCCATGCCCTGCAACTCAAGGCCGGGCGCGATCAAGTACTGCTGCCCGCACTAGACAGCATCATTTCGCAAATGCGTGACATGGCGCACGCCTTTGCCAGCGTGCCCATGCTGAGCCGCACCCACGGCCAAACCGCCAGCCCGAGCACCGTGGGCAAAGAAATTTCCAACGTGGTGGCGCGCTTGGATGGCGCGCGCAGCCGCATTGCTGGCGTATGCCTGCTGGCCAAAATGAATGGCGCAGTCGGCAACTACAACGCCCACCTTGCCGCCTGGCCTGGGTTTGATTGGGAGGCTTTTAGCCGGCGGGTGGTGGAAGCGCCAGAACCCCAGGGCCTGGGGCTTAGCTTTCAGGCTTACAGCATCCAAAGTGAGCCGCACGACTACAGGGCCGAACTGTTTGACGCCGTGGCCCGCGCCAACACCATCCTGATTGACTGGTCGCGCGATGTCTGGGGCTATGTTTCGCTGGGTTATTTCAAGCAAAAATTACGCGCTGGCGAGGTCGGCTCCAGCACCATGC
>SXGQ01106144.1_pt1 | contig 21204 bp, 24 predicted proteins | sample 3178371 | NCBI WGS metagenome assembly SXGQ01 (sample SAMN11356859, study PRJNA531348) | freshwater metagenome | isolation source: freshwater sample F1-20 | place: China: Fuxian Lake, Yuxi | collected 2017-12-25 | reverse complement strand
GGCCCGATCACGTGCACGATGCCTTGGCGTTTGTCCTGCATATTGAAGTACGTCAGGCGGTGTACCCGGGCGTTTTCATCGAGGGTTTCAACCTGCAAACGCGAAATCGGATCTTCGATGCCACCGGCGCGATGGGTCGTCGGCACATTGTGATCGGCCACCACCAAATTCGCCGCATTACGCCAAGGCTTGCGGTTCGCGAGCTTCAGACCCTCGAATGCTTGCGGGCTGGTGACCTCGTGCAGCAAGTGCCGGTCGATGTAGAGAATGGTGGTGCCGTCGTCCGACGTGTGCACCACGTGGGACTCCCAGAGTTTGTCGTACAGGGTTTTGGCCATCGCAATATCGCGCGGAGCCGCGCGCTGAAACAAACAGAGAAGCCCGCGATTATGCCATAGCAGCCGCTCAGCTCAGCCCCCCGCCACAGGGGCGATACGGCTACGCTGCGCGCCCTGCGCTCAGAAGCAAAAGGGTTGAGCTGCTCGCAGGGCGTGAGGCCGTGCCCGGCTCAACCATGCACTTGGAGCGCACCAAGGTGGACTGCCAAAGCAGGCCCTGGTGTTGTCGGCTAGCGCTTGGACTGCTGATACAGCGGCAAAACTTTTTCGCTGTAAGCGGCCAGATCTTCCATACGCTCGCCGCGCGGCGGGTGTGTTGACATGAACTTGGGCGGCTCTTTGCCACCGACCTCGCCCATTTTTTTCCACAGGCTGACCGCAGCGCGCGGGTCATACCCCGCACGCGCTGCCAGCTCGACGCCCATCCGATCAGCCTCAATTTCATGGGTGCGCGAATTCGGCAGGCCAAGCAGGCCTTGATAGGCGTACTCCATGCCTTTTTGCCCCAAAGACCCCACCCCGACCACCGCCGCTACAACGCTGATACCAACGCTGGCCACTGCCTGCTGGGATGCGCGTTCGCGCGAGTGTTCACGCAACGCATGCGATACCTCGTGCCCCATCACTGCGGCCAACTCATCGTCGGTGAGGCGAAGTTTTTCAATCAGGCCGGTGTAGACCGCAATTTTCCCGCCCGGCATACACCATGCATTCACTTCGGGTGCGGTAATGACATTCACTTCCCATTTCCAGTTCAGCGCATCTGGCCGAAACACGGTGGATTGAGTAATCAGCCGGTCGGCAATCGCTTTGACGCGCGCGAACTGCGTCGGATCAGCGTTTAACTTACCTTTTTTATCAGCCTCCGCCATGATCTGCGCATACTGCTTGTTTGCAGCCGAACTCATGGTGGCACTTGAAATCGCCATACGCTGCTCGCGGTTGACCCCTACCGTGCCCGCTTGCGTCGTGTTTTCTGTCTTGCAGCCGGTCAGCAATAGACCGCTCAGGCATAGCGCGATCACACCGCGCCATCGAATATTCATGCTTGACCCCTTCCATAAATCGATGCTGGCATTGGCCGCTGCCAGTAAAAACTCAACCATGCAGCGACCCAGCCTATGGCGCACAGGCCCGATGCCAAGGTGTAGACCGATGCAGCGCCAAATTTATCCCAGCACGCAGACAACAGCAATCCACCCAAACTACCGCCCAAGCCGTAAGACACACTGATGTAGAGCGCCTGCCCGCGCGCCTGTAAAGGCCCGGCAAACCAGCGCTGCAGTACAGCCACCGAGGCTGAATGATGCACGCCGAAAGTCGCGGCGTGAAGTAACTGGGCAAATAACAACAGCAGCAATGAGTCTGCAGCAAAGCCGATCAGTGCAAATCGTACAACGCCTACCGCCAAACTCAGCAGCATCAGCGCGCGCAAACTATAGCGACGAAAAATCGGTGCCTGCCAATAAAAGAAAAGAATCTCGGCAATCACACCGAGCGACCACATCATACCGATCACAGTCTTGCTGTAACCGATTTGCGCCAGGTACAAAGAGAAGTAAACATAGAGCGCAGCATGTGCAGCCACCATCAGGAAGGTGGAAGCAAAGAAGGCGAGTACTTCACGTTGTTTTAGCAGCGCCCTAACCGAAGGCATAGCGTGGGGATGTACCTGCTGCACTTCTTCACGCATACCAGCGGCGGCCACTACCACAAGCAATAAAAGCAGCAGGGCAATGGTCGGCATAAGGGTGATACCGAATGCATCGAGTAACTGGCCCGATACCATCACGGCAAAGATAAATCCTACCGAGCCCCATAATCGTAAACGACCATAGTGCGTTAAATCACCGTGCATCGCCGAGAGCATTTGCGCTTCGGACAGCGGACCTTGTGCGCTGGTGAATAAATTCAGCACGATCAGCAGCACAAAAAAATACGCAAAGGATTCGCCCCAGAACATGCCGGTAAAGATAGCGGCCGCCGCTACCGAGGTCATGCGCAGTACCAAGACGCGTCGCCTTGTGTGATCGGCCACCCATCCCCACAGATTAGGCCCAAAAATACGCATCACCTGCATCATCGACATCAATATGCCGATCTGCGTCGCGGAGATGTTCTTGTCTGCAAAGTACAAGCTGGCGTAGGGCGAGAACACCCCGACATAGCCGTAGTAGGCGAAGAAGAACAGCGCGAAATTGAACGACTGCGGGGGTTTGGATCCGGGGGTCACTGAGTTTGTGGAAATTATCTGGACCCCGGCCTGCGCCGGGGTGACGATATTAAGTGCGTTGGGTTATTGCTGTTTAACCCGACCTAGGTCTGGGTGAAAAAATTGAATCTCTAGTTATGCTACTAGCTAATCAAATATCGGCCATCGCGGTATGACTTTATATAATCAGCGCACGACAAAAGTTGGCCTACTGCTAGTTTACTCATCGGTCATCCCGGCGCAGGCCGGGATCAAGGGCACTCACTGTTCAAGCACGATGGGCTCGAGTATCTCCACACTGCGCCCGATGCCGCAACGCGTGATCCATCAGTACCAACGCCAGCATGGCCTCGGCAATAGGAGTGGCGCGAATACCAACGCAGGGGTCATGTCGGCCGAAAGTTTCAACTGTCACCGGATTACCATCACGATCAATAGAGCGACGCGGCGTACGAATACTCGAGGTTGGTTTGATGGCGATGGATACCGTGATGTCCTGACCCGACGAAATACCGCCCAGCACACCACCGGCATTATTCGTCAGAAAACCCTCCGGTGTGATCTCATCACCATGCTCAGTACCCTTTTGCGCTACCGAGCGAAAACCTGCACCAATCTCTACACCCTTGACTGCATTGATACCCATCATCGCGTAAGCGATATCTGCATCGAGCTTGTCAAACAACGGCTCGCCCAAACCAACTGGCACCTTGTGCGCAACCACATCAATACGCGCACCGCATGAATCGCCCGCTTTGCGGAGCTGATCCATGTAAGTCTCGAGTTGCGGCACGATCTCGGCGTTGGCGGCAAAGAAAGGATTGTGCTCGACATGCTCCCACGACTGAAACGGAATCGGCATCTCACCAAGCTGGCTCATGCAGCCATGAATCTCGGTGCCGTAATGATGCTTAAGCCATTTCTTGGCGACTGCTGCCGCACCCACCACTGGCGCGGTCAGACGCGCGGAGGATCGGCCACCACCGCGCGGATCGCGGATACCGTACTTATGGAAATAGGTGTAATCGGCGTGCCCGGGTCGAAAACGATCAACGATGTTGCCGTAGTCTTGACTGCGCTGATCCTGGTTACGAATCATGAGCGCAATCGGTGTACCGGTAGTGAGCCCCTCGTATACGCCGGATAAAATTTCTACCGCATCAGGCTCGTTACGTTGCGTGACATGGCGCGAGGTACCCGGCCGACGACGATCAAGGTCGGGCTGTATGTCGGACGCATCCAGTGGCATGCCGGGCGGGCAGCCATCAATCACGCACCCGATCGCGGGGCCGTGAGATTCGCCGAATGTGGTGACTGTAAACAGCGTGCCGAAAGTATTACCGGACATGGAGTCGCGCGCCGCAATTGAAGTAAAGCCGTCATTCTACCAGCCGCTGTCGGCCGAAACGCTCGCTGAGCCAGCGACGTGCCTCGCGCAGATATTCTGGCTGCATCACACATAGCAACACCAAAAGCGCGAGGTTGGCCACGGCCGTGAACAGAAAAATTCCCGGCACTGAGACGCCGGCCGACAACAACACCATGGCGATCAATGCCGCTACCACCATGAACAGCGCATTCAGAATATTCATGCCGCCGATGGTACGTGACAAATGGCTAGGCTCGGAGCGCGTCTGTATTAGTGCAAACAGCGGCACCACATAAATGCCACCAAAGGCGCCCAGCAGAAAACAATCGAGTAGCACGCGAAACTGCTCGCCAAACAGCAATGAGGCTGCCGTTACCTGAGCCGGCATAGTTACCGTGCTGGCAAAATACAAATCAATACCAAACACACTGAGCCCAAGCGCACCGATCGGCACCAGCCCAAGGTGAATGCGCCGCCCTGACAAGCGCTCACACATTAACGAGCCTGCCCCGATACCAATAGAGAACGCCGTGAGTAATATCGCGAACACCTGCGGCACTCCATGCAAGATATCGCGTGCATATACCGGAAACTGCGCCAAGATCATCGCACCAAAAAACCAGAACCAGGAATTGGCCAGCATGGCAACAAACACATCACGATTAGCGGCTGAAAAACGCAAGTTGCGTACGCTCTCTGCGAAAAGATGACGACTTATCAGCAGATCTGGCGCTACAGGTGGCGAAGACGGCACCATCAGAGTGAGCAACAACCCAATGAAGGCAACACTAATCGTACCTACGACAATAATGGTTACTCCGGTCGCGCCAAGTGCCATCGCCGCCGCACCGATGAGCTGTCCGGTAAGAATACCGACGAAGGTACCCATCTGCACCAAGCCATTACCACCGATCAGCTCTTGCTGAGAGAGATGCTGCGGAAGGTAAGAATGCTTGACCGGCCCAAAGATGGTGGAGTGCAAACCCATACCAACTACCGCCGCTACAAGCAACCACAGGTGATGCATTGCCCAGCCGAATGCGGCGATCACCATAATAGCGATCTCCATCAGCTTCACCGCGCGCATGAGAAATGCTTTATCGGTCTTGTCAGCGATCTGACCCGCAGTGGCTGATGCCAATACAAATGGCAAAATAAACAAGCCGGCGATCAGGTTATTCAACAAACCGACATTCAGGTCAGTCCAGGACGCGGCATCGAAAGTAATCGCAGTGACTAGCGCGGTCTTGAACAGATTGTCGTTGAAAGCCCCTAGAAATTGCGCGCCAAAAAAAGGCGCAAATCGGCGCTGTAGTAGGAGTGCGAATTGAGAGGGCTGTGCCGCAGGATGTGTCACTCCTCAGTCTCCGCCGGCCAGTCTCGGATATACGCCTTGAGCAGCTTGTTCTCAAAGGACTGAGCATCAAGCACCGCCTTGGCAATATCGTAAAACGACATCACGCCCAGCAGCTCACCACTTACGTCGACTACCGGTACGTAGCGCGAGTGGCGCTCCAGCATTCGGCGACGTATGTCGTTGAGATCAGTCTCAGGTGAAATCACATCGATATCCGTTGCCATATGCTGCCCAACGGTACCCTCACGAACACTACCGCTCTCAACATCAATTGCATTCATTACCTCGCGGAAGCTGAGCATTCCACACACATGGCTATCACGCAGCACAACCAGCGAGCCGATATCATTCACGGTCATGAGATGGATGGCATCTCGCAAAGAAGTTTCGGGAGTAGCGGTGAAAAGATCATCGCCCTTGACCTTCAGTATGTCTGCAACTTTCATGACATCACCCGTGAGTTTTGTTGACGCCTACAGCGTGCCATATGCAATGTAGCCGACTCATCCTGAAAAAGCCAGACCTGCTCACGCCGCGCCCACTCTGTGGGCACACACTGCGGCCTATAATGCTTCCCATAATTCGTTCCTCTGGAGACCGCCCGCATGAGCGATCCACGTTACCCCGGCTTCGACACCCTCTCGCTCCACGCTGGCAGCGCACCCGATCCGGCGACAGGCGCGCGCGCTACGCCGATTTATCTGTCAACATCGTTCGTGTTTCGTGATTCCGATCATGCTGCCTCGCTGTTCAATATGGAGCGCTCGAGTCATGTGTACTCGCGCATATCGAACCCGACCAATGCGGTGCTGGAGGAGCGTATTGCAGCACTCGAAGGCGGTGTCGCCGGACTAGCGGTCGCCAGCGGTCAGGCGGCCTTACATCTGGGCTTAGCGACAATTGCCGGTGCGGGTTCGCATGTACTGGCGTCGCGTGCGCTATACGGAGGCTCGCAAAACCTGCTTGGTTACACCATGCGGCGGTTTGGGATAGAGACGACCTTTATTGATCCGCGCGACCTGGATGCCTGGCGCAATAACATTCGTCCGAATACCAAGGTTTTGTTTGCAGAGACACTCGGTAATCCCGGTCTGGACGTACTCGATATTGATAGCGTTGCGGCTATAGCGCATGAGCATCATCTACCCTTGATGGTGGATTCCACCTTCACCACGCCGTATTTATTGAAGCCCCTCGACCACGGCGCCGATCTGATCTTCCACTCAGCTACCAAGTTTTTATGTGGGCATGGCACAGCAGTGGGTGGATTGTTGATTGATGGTGGCACCTTTGATTGGCAGCGTGCCTACGAAGCCACCGGACGCTTCGCTGAATTATGCGAACCGTATGAGGGCTTTCATGGCATGGTGTTTTCGGAAGAATCGACGGTCGCCGCGTTCGCCTTGCGTGCGCGACGCGAAGGTCTGCGCGACTTCGGCGCAGTGATGAGCCCACACAATGCATTCACAATTTTGCAGGGCATCGAGACGCTCTCGCTGCGCATGGAAAAGCATGTCGCCAATGCGCGTAAGGTGGTCGAGTTCCTGGTATCACACCCGGCGATTGAATCCGTTGCTTATCCAGAGCTACCTGATCACCCTGATCACGCGCTTGCCGCACGATTGCTGCCGCGTGGTTGTGGTGCTGTGTTTTCATTCGCACTCAAAGGTAACCGCGCCGCAGGCCAGCGCTTTGTTGAATCGCTTCAGGTGTTCTCGCATCTTGCTAATGTCGGTGATGCAAAGTCATTAGTGATTCACCCGGCCTCCACCACCCATTTCCGGGTGCCGACTGAGCAGCTGGCTGCTTCTGGTATCACTGAGGGCACCATGCGGCTATCCGTTGGGCTTGAGGATGCTGACGATCTGATCGATGACCTAAAACGCGGCCTGAAGGCTGCGCAGAAGGGAGCCTGAGATGGAACTCACCGTCAATAATCAACCTGCCTACGCCTATACCGGTGGTAAAACATTTGATCGTTCACGTCCTACAGCGGTATTCATTCATGGCGCACAGAATGATCACTCGGTCTGGATTTTACAAACCCGCTACTTCGCACATCACGGATTTTCAGTGCTGGCAGTTGATTTGCCAGGGCATGGTCGCAGCGGAGGTGACGCGCTGACTTCCGTAGAGGCAATGGCAGATTGGTTGAACCAGGTACTTGATGCAGCCAGCGTCCAACAAGCAGTTCTGATCGGCCACAGCATGGGCTCACTGATCGCGCTGGAGGCTGCTGCAAGATCCCCCGAGCGTATCAAAGGCCTGGCGTTGGTCGGTACTGCTTACCCCATGCGCGTATCGCCGGCGCTGCTTGAGACGTCGCGCGAGCGTGAGCCGGTCGCGATCGATATGGTGAATATCTGGTCGCACTCGACGATTGCACAGAAACCCTCTGCACCCGGCCCGGGTTTTTACGTGCATGGCGGTAGCCGGCGGCTGATGCAGCGCATCTCTGAGATCAATCCAGCCAAGGTTTTCCATACCGACTTCGCGGCCTGTAATGACTACAGCCATGGCGAGCAAGCTGCGGCAGCGCTGCACTGCCCTGCATTATTTCTGCTCGGCCGCAAAGACATCATGACGCCTGCCAAAGCAGCCACGTCGCTCTCCTCTGCCATTAAACAATCGAAAACCGTGACCTTGGAGGCCTGCGGCCATGCGCTGATGGCGGAGCAACCCGATCAGGTACTGGATGAGTTGTTCGCTTTTTCGTGCGGTGTAGTGAAGTAATCTGAAAGCGGCGTTGATAAATCGCGGCTAAGCAACTTGGCTACCTGCTGCGATAACGCGGAATCCGGCGACGGGCTGAACGCAAACACGCTGAATACCTCGGCTAGCGTTAACTTATCGGGGTTGGCAAGCAAGGCCCATTTGTCCTGTTTGGCTTGTGCGCGTCTACGAAAAGAAATCGTACCCAAACGCTGCGGGCGAACCCTGCCCACCCAGCCCATTTCCAGCATGCGCTGCAGCAGGTGCTCGATCTCATCAAAGCCTAACTGAGTACGTTCACGCATAAGCCACGCGTCTACTGCTGCGTGATCTGCTCGCGCATCGTGTAATACTTTCAGCAGCGCTGCGGCGTCAACAAAATCATCTCCCGGGCCGGGGCGATGCCACCAACGCTCATAACGTATCGCCGGTAACGCGGCTGCAACTACCGCGCCGAGTAGCGTGATAAGCCAAAACAGGTAGATCCAGATCAGGAAAACCGGAAACGCTGCCAACGCGCCGTAGATGGCGCGATAGCCCCCGCCCATCGATATTGACAACGAAAACAGACGGCGCGCAATCTCGAATGCGATGCCCGCTACCAACCCACCGATGAGCGCCTCGCGCCAATCGACGAAACGATTCGGCACCGTCAAATAAAGTAAGGCGAATGCACAGGTAGAGAGCAGAAGCGACAGCAGTAGCGTGACACTGGAGTTCAGCAGTGACGGCTGACGGAGGGTGCCGCCGAACATAGGCAAAAACTCGGAAGCTTCCGAAGCGGCAGTTAACGAAGCGCCCAGCAGCAGTGGCCCGATTGTCATGACGGCCCAGTACACCACCAGACTTTGCAGTACCGGACGGGACTCACGCACGCGCCAGATACGGTTGAGGGTGCGATCTACCATGCTGAACATCAAAATCGCTGTCACCATCAGGAACACCGCACCCACTGCCGACAAGCGACTGGCTTTGGCAGAGAACTGTGTCAGGTAATCGAGTATGGTGTTGGCTATCCCCTTCGGCATCACCGACTGCACGAAATAGGTTTCGAGTGAATCGCGAAAGCTTGTGAATAGCGGGAAGGTGGTAAAGATCGCAAACGCAATGGTCAGTACTGGTACCAGTGCCAACACCGTGGTGTAGGTCAGGCTGCCCGCCACCTCGAATAGATGCTCTTCACGCAGCCGAATACCAACGAAACGTGCCAGATCACGTACCTGTGAGCCGGTCCAACGACCAGAGGGATGCGGGGAGCGTGGTGTCATGATGGGGATCGCGCCAAGGGCAGGCGCTGTATGCAATGAAGCGCGCGCCTATAATAGCAAGCCATGAGCACAGACCCCCTGAAGATTCTTGTTTTGTATTACTCGCGCCATGGCGCAACGCGCAAGCTTGCCGAGTTGATCGCGCAAGGTGTAGCCCATGTGCCGAATTGCGAGGCCGTGCTGCGCACAGTACCCGCAGTATCCACGGTAACTGAAGCCATAGAGCCTGCCGTGCCTGACACGGGTGCGCCTTATGTAGAGCTGACCGATCTGGAAGAATGCGCCGCACTTGCCCTCGGCTCACCGACTCGCTTTGGCAACATGGCGGCACCGCTCAAATACTTCATTGATAGCACCAGCGCGCAATGGTTGTCCGGTGCGCTCTCCGGTAAACCAGCCTGCGTATTCACCTCGACCGGCAGCTTGCACGGTGGGCAGGAATCTACCTTGTTGTCCATGATGCTGCCGCTGCTGCATCACGGGATGCTGATACTCGGCCTGCCGTATACGGAAGCGACATTAATGACAACGGCTTCGGGTGGCTCGCCATATGGGGCGACGCACTGGTCAGGTATCAAGGGCGACCAAACACTGAGCGACGATACCCGCGCCCTTACCATCGCACTTGGCAAGCGGCTGGCGCACACAGCGCGCCAACTTCAACAAGGCTAGAGCATGGAAGTCACGCCGTTTCAACATCGACTGCACCAGCTCGCCAGCGCAAGCCTGGTATTACTGATCATATTGTGCGTACTGTGGGAACTGGTGCTTGCGCCACTGCGACCGGGTGGCTCGTGGATGGTGATCAAAGCACTGCCGCTGCTCGCACCCCTGCCCGGTACGCTACGTCGCAATGTCTATACCATGCAATGGGCGTCGATGATGGTGCTGATGTACTTCACCGAAGGCGTGGTTCGTGCATGGAGTGAGCAAGGCCTTTCGCAATTACTCGCAGGTGCAGAAATTGTATTCTCGACGCTGTATTTTTTTGCAGCGATTTTTTTCCTGCGGCCTTACAAGCGTGAGGCAAAGCGACTTGCGCAAGAGGCCTTGCAACGCGCCGCTGAGCCCCATGAGCGATGAGTTTCTAAGCCAGTGCGCGCAACGCATCGGTGCCCGGCATGTGCTGACCGGTGACGACATGGCGGGTTATCTCACCGACTGGCGCCGCCGGTTCACCGGACGTGCGCGAGCAGTTCTTCGGCCAGGATCAACCGACGAAGTAGCGATGCTGGTGCAGCTTTGCGTTGCGCATCGCGTGCCGGTTGTGCCGCAAGGTGGTAATACCGGCTTGGTGCTGGGTAGCGTGCCCGACGATAGCGGCCACGCGGTGGTGCTATCGCTGTCTCGGCTACACCGAGTGCGGGAAGTAGACGCAATTAACAACACACTCACCGCCGAGGCCGGCTGTACCCTACATCAGGTGCAGCAAGCTGCTGAGGCGCATGGCCGGTTATTTCCTTTATCGCTTGCCTCCGAGGGTAGCTGCAGTATTGGCGGCAATCTGGCCACCAACGCAGGCGGCACTGCAGTACTCCGATACGGCAATGCGCGCGAGCTGACGCTGGGTCTGGAAGTCGTCACTGCACAGGGTGATGTCTGGCACGGTCTGCGCGGTCTGCGTAAAGACAATACCGGCTACGACCTGCGTGATTTATTTATCGGCTCCGAGGGCTCGCTTGGCATCATTACTGCCGCGGTACTGAAGCTATTCGCGCTACCAGCCGCCCGCGCGACTGCGTTGTTTGCACTGGCATCAGTCAGCGACGCGCTTAACCTGCTGAGCTTGGCGCGAACGCGCTGCGACGCCAACCTGACAGGCTTCGAGTTGATGTCTGACTTTTGCCTGCAGCTGGTCGAGCGCCACTTCAGCACGCAACGACTACCCTTTGCGCAGCGCTACCCGCAGTATGTGTTGATGGAGCTATCCACTACCGAGCCTGAAGCTCATGCGATTGCACAGCTGGAGGCGGTAGCATCGCGGGCCATCGAGACATCGATTGCGCATGATGTGATCATGGCGACCTCGCTCTCGCAATCGAAAGCGCTGTGGGGACTACGCGAACATATCTCCGAGGCACAAGCCTCTGAGGGCAAAAACATCAAGCATGATGTGGCTCTACCCATCTCAGCGATTCAAAATTTCATTGTTGATGCCGATGCAGAGCTTCAACATGCTTTCCCGGGGTGCAGAATGGTGACATTTGGTCATCTGGGCGATGGCAATCTTCATTACAATGTGTCGGCGCCAGCCGGCCAGGATGATGAATCATTTTTGACTCAGCAGGAAGCGATCAACAGAATCGTACATGATCGTGTTCATCACTACGGCGGCTCGATCTCTGCCGAGCACGGAATTGGCGCACTCAAGCGACAAGAAATTTTGCGCTACAAAACCGAGACTGAGATGGCAATGATGATCGCCATCAAGCGGGCACTAGACCCGCTCAATTTGATGAATCCCGGGAAAGTCGTTTAAGTTGCATTCCCGGGCAGTTACTGTCTCGGGGAATGCCATGAATTTTTTTCTGACGGGGTTGTTACTGCTGCAGCCGCTTGCGGCCTACGCAGTGTATCGGTGTGAGTTCAACGGAACAATCAGCTACTCAGATCTGCCTTGTGCCGGGAGTCAATTAGACTTGTCAAACGAGCCATCAACACCGCATAGCGACGATCATCAGACTAAAAACGAGCGCAGCGAAGTAAGCCGCTTGCAAAAACTGCGAGAACAACGTGAGCGGCAAGATCAGCAGATTCGTGACCTCGCCGCACGTGGGGCTGCGGCGCGTGAACGTAAATGCCGATCATTGGCGCTGCAGGTGAAGTGGCGCGAAGAAGATGTACGCGAGGTAACGCTAGACAAAGCGCATAAAGCGAAAATTCGACTTCGGCGCGCAACCGAAAAGTTTGACAGCGAGTGCCGATAATCAGGTTGGGGCAATTAGGTCCTGCATCTGCCCGATAGGGATTTTCCGCCGAGCGACTTGAGCAACAGTGGCATAGGCTGCGAGGTGCGTTTTATGTCTCAGGCTGCGCTGACTGATTTTCCAACGCCTCACGTAGCTGCTGCTCTAGCCGGGCATGAATGGCTGGCCCATATTGCTGATACAACGATGCGAATAATTCATCAAGCAGCAGCGTATTGGCAATGTACACCTTGGTATTGTCGATAGACTTGACGAATACCAGCTCGATACCCGCGAGCGCCTCCAGCTGCTTGAATACGGCTGAAGCGCCGAGCTCTGTGCGTTGCGCAATATCCTGTACCGACAGGCCGTTTTTATCCGCCTCAAGCAACACCTGAATAATCTGTACACGTTCCTCGATGGACATGGCACCCAGAAAGCGGGCGATATGTTTAATGTCCATCGTGGTTGCATTTGATCGATTCATGGCGCCAGGTAAACGAGCTTATCAGGTGGATACAGGGTCAAAACACAGCATCAAAGTACAGCGCCAATACAAGATCAAATTACACGGTCAAATTGACTTGAGCCGCTGCGCAATGCGCGCTGCCTCCTCGGCCTGCTCATCGAGCAGATGCGCTGTTTGGTGCGCAACCGCAGCCATGTCGCTGATGCGCTTCTTAACTGCCTCCGATGAATGCCAAAGCTGCGACTCGTCGACATGAAAATCCAACTCAGGCTCTGCTTTGGCCGCTACAACTGGCGCGGACGGTGCAGGCGAGGCAGCCGGCTGCGCAGCGCTTTCGACTTGCGCAGCGCGCAGCGTTGCGGCGGGCGCAGGCTCGGGCACCACGGCGCTCGGCACTGGTTGCGCTTGGGTTTGTGGTTTACGACGAGGGCGCGCGCCCTCACTCTCTCCCATTTGAGGACCGTGATCCCCACGGAAAATGTTGGCTTCTTCTGACATGAGCAAACTCCCATCGGCGGGGTCGCCGTAAACAAGTCGCCCCTATTCTAACTGGCGTAACTGCATAAGCGCCAGAAAGCTGTTCGGAACCTGCCCCGTAAGCTCAGCGCTACCCGCGCCGGCTCAAGCTGATCCCCCACCACGCGCAGGCGGGTATTTCGGCCTATCGCTTCAACGAAGGCAGGCGCCGTAACAGCTTCAGGCCATCGGGGTCGACAATTTCAATGTACTTTTGGTCGACGCGAATATACCCGCCACGAGCAAAGCCAGACAGCGTACGGCTGACGGTTTCCAGCGTGAGCCCCAGGTAACTGCCAATGTCTTCCCGGGTCATACGTAAATGAAATGACTTATCCGAGAAGCCCATCGCGCGGAATTTTTGCGAGATCGACAGCAGGAATTTTGCGACGCGCGCCTCGGCAGGAAGCGTACCCATCATATAGCCGACCTTTTGACCACTGATCAAAGCCTGGCTCATCAGCTCCACCAATCGACGCCGGAAACCGTGGGCCTTGCCTCCGGTACCACTGAAGAACTCCAGGGGCACCACAATCAATTCGATATCCGACAAGGCGACCAAGGTGTTCTTGAACGTCTTGGATTCGATACCATCAAAACCGATCAGATCACCCTTCATCGGAAAATCGAGAATTTTCTCGTTTCCGTATTTATCAATCCATGAGGTCTTGAGAAATCCTGCGTACACAATAAAAATCGCATCGCAACGGTCACCACCGGTGTACACGCGCGAGCCGGTTCTTGATTTAATATGTTGGAATCGGTATGCATCAGTACCAAGTGAATCATCGGCCTCGATACGGAGTATCTGGTAAACCTGCTCGACGTTTGACCACAGCCGCGGAAAGTTATCAGCCATTCTTGAGTAACGACCAATATCGGCCACACTGCGGTGTTCAACTACTTCGTCAGACGACTTTTGTAGTGTTTGCATAGCGCTCCCCTTCATCTGAATTACCGCATGTCAGCGGAAAGATGGAGGCGATACTAGAGCAAATCTTTTCGATAATTTCCGTGAACACGCGCGCAAGTGCGGCTGCTCAAAGCACGTAAACGAGCATCAACTTGGCCTGACTTAACATGCCAGATCGATGAGGTCGATCGAACTACAGAGCTGATCATGCTCAGGAATACAGATCGATTACGCACAGTCATATCATCAAGCAGCAACTGCAAGAATCATGTCGGATGGATCAATATAACAATCGACACGTGACAACGTAGCCAGCTGCAATGAATCGATGACGGAGTTATCAACGGTAACGACTAGAGGTAGTCCTTCATCCGTAGCAATGCAAAGCTCGGCTCTGCGTTCACCGCGTGTGAGTGTATCGATCTGTCCTCGTAAGCGATTCAAGTTACGACTGGTCGCTGCGGTTGGCGATGAAAGTTCTACCGCAGATGCCTTGATCAAGGCGAATACCTTGGCCCCGATGTTGAGCTGAAGCTCACGACAACTCTCGTGTGTGATTGATGCGATCAGCCTGAGCTTGTCGTTAACCAGCAGACCAATATCGTCGTTCACCGGGCCTTGCAGCATCGAGACAATGACAGCGCCAAATTGATTACGAGCGCTGGTTTTCATTGCAATATCGGTTAGCCGCGCATAGTCAGCCTCAAGATCATTGGCTAAACGATTCAATCGGTGAACAAACCGCGCATGCTCGGCGCTGATCAAATCAAAATTTTTGAGCAGCTGCTTACCACGCTCGGTCAGCTGCGTGCGGCCACCGCCTTTGCCACCAGCGTGCCGCTCGAGCAGTCGATCGCCAGTGAGTTGCGTCATTTGATCGATCGTGTCCCATGCACCTTTGTAGCTGTAGCCGGCGATTTTTGCCGCCTTGGTCAGATTTTCGGTAAGTCCGATCTGCCTCAGCAGCTCTATGCGCTTTCGGTTGGCGAGCAGCGTGTCGCCGTGGCGCAGCGTCAGCTCGGCGTCTAGCGCCAGCGGTAATGAAACTTCGCGATACGTTGTCATTTACAAAATAATGCAGCTATTAAGTGAGCATTTTCTAATCTACCCGAGTTGACAGGCAAGATAAACCTCAATAAACTTTGATCAAGATTTACTCAAGTATATTTAGATAGTAATTCCCCTTGTTAGTGGGCGATTTATCCGAGATATAGGCGCGTCCATCAAAATTTACTTATATACATTTTTAAGGCCAAAAAAACTCAATGATATGAAGAATTCGCTGAACCACATCGCGCTGGCGCTTGGCCTGTTTGCAAGTACTCAGCTGGCGGCACATGCCGGCGACGACGTCAAAATCCTGCTCGAGTTGTTGCTCGAAAAAGGCGTCATCACGCAAGACGAGTTTGATCAGAAACTGAAGCTGGCGCGCGAGAAGGAAGAGATTCGCGCCTTCAACGAGGCGCAGGATATTCGTCGAGCGAATCGTGAGATCGACAAGCGCACCGAGGACGAGCGCAAATTCAAAACCCAAATCTATGGGCAGCTTTCGGCTGGCTACTACCAAGCGTCGAACATGAGCTCGGCTAACCTGGATGCTTCGGGCATGAGCGACCAGCCCAAGGGAAATAACCGCGCCGGACTGAAAGTGTCGCGCGAACTGAACGCCGACAACACCGTGATGGTGACGCTGGAGTCAAATTTCTCAGCGCGTACCGGCGCAATTGGGCGCGACGCCGCCGGTTACGGAACCGCAAATAACAATACACCCGGCGCCACGCTGCTGGATCGCGAGGCAAATGTTCGTTGGATATCGAAAGAGTACGGCACGTTCATCCTCGGGCGCGGGCCCACGCTGCAAAACGATCTATCGGGTGCATTCGACGCACGACAGAACTGGAATTTCGGTGGCCTCAAGCCGATCGGTCGCTACATCGGCTCGCATAGCGCGAATGGCGTAAACCGCGCCGATAAATTATTTCGCTATATCTCTCCGAATTGGAACGGATTTAATCTTGATACCGGCGTCTCATTTGGCGGCGTACCCGGTAATGATGAACGAGGCACGAATTACTACCTAGGCGGTCGCTACAAAAACGGAAACTTCGAGCTAGGCTACAACCATGCGGAGGTCCGGCTTGGGGGTAGCAGTCCCGCGAATACACCGACCAGCCAGCAAGCGGTAAACAACCGGGTCGATTTCCTTGCTGCGAAATACAGCATGGAGCAGCTAACGCTGAATACCGGTTTTATCATGACCCGGAATCCTTCTACGGCGTCAGGTGGCAGCTTTAATACCTTCGTCACCAACGGGCGAGTCAATGCCAATACATGGTTCGCAGGCGCGGTCTACCGGTTTACACCAACGATCAGTTGGAACCTCGGCTACTACGCAGTTGATGACCGTACTGTGCAGACCAGCACCAATAAAAATAATGACGTGCAAATGCTGGCCACAGGCCTGACTTATACACCTTACAAAGAATGGGATTTTTTCATTGACTATGCCACCGCCCGACGACAGGCGGGCGCGACAGGCGCGTTCACGATCTACGACAAATGGGGCCCTGATACGGGAACACCCTGCGCGAGTAGTACAGGCACAGGTTGCTCGGAGAGCAAATCAAGTCAGACAGGCGTTTCGGTTGGTGCTCAGTACAAGTTCTAGCGCAACCTGCTACTGGGATTCAAATTAATCGCTATGAAATTTACAGGTATGAGGTCAACTGACATGACATTTACTGACACCACATCATCCGGCAAAAGATTCGGCATCATGCTGTCGATTGCACTCTGTCTATTGACCCTGACGAGCGCTTGGGCTGCCGAGGTAAAAGTCGCTGTCGCCGGTAATTTTACGCAACCGATGAAAGATATCGCTACCGAATTCGAAAAAGATACCGGGCACAAACTTAATTTGTCGCAGGGCGCTACCGGCAAGTTTTACGCGCAAATTAGTAATGGTGCCCCATTCGATGTACTGCTCTCAGCTGATGATGAAACGCCCGCCAAGCTAATTAAAGAAGGGAAAGCCGTATCAGGCAGCCAATTCACCTATGCGATCGGGCGGTTGGTGCTGTGGTCACCGGACGATAAGTTGGTGGATCAAGGCGGTGCTGTACTGAAGAGCGACAAGTTCAAGTTCTTGTCGATCGCCAATGCGAAGGTTGCACCGTACGGACGTGCTGCAGTCCAGACGATGCAGAAATTAGGTGTACTGAGCAGCATTGAGCCGCGCGTCGTTCAGGGTGAGAGCATCACGCAAACACATCAATTTGTCTCAACCGGTAATGCGCAGCTTGGCTTTGTTGCCTTGTCGCAGGTGTGGGATGGTAGCAAGATCAAGTCCGGTTCTGCCTGGATTGTGCCGGAATCGATGCATGAACAACTCAAGCAAGATATCGTACTACTCAACCCGGGTAAGGAATCGCCGGCCGCCTCAGCTCTGATCGATTATATAAAGTCAGAAAAATCGAAAAAAATTATCGAGCGCTACGGCTACAGACTTCCTTGAAAATTTTTTACCAATCGAGCGCGATTAGTCCTAAGCGCTTTGTCGGGCTGGCTGCATCATGTCACCTCGATCAACAGGTAGACGAACCTCGAAACTGGTACCAACACCCGGGCGACTATCAAAATGAATATCGCCAAGATGTGCGTTCACTACCGTTTTTGAGAGCCACAAGCCGACGCCCATTCCTTCGGTTTTGCTGGTCTTGAATAATTCAAAGATCGATTGCTGCATGTCCTCGCTGATGCCGGGGCCGTTGTCGATAACCTTGAGTATGACTTCGCCTTCATCACAGATGCTGCTCACCTCAACTCGACCTGGCTTAACTGATGCCTCTGATGCGGCTTCGACAGCATTATTCATGACATTCAGTACAACCTGCTGTAGCTGGGTCTGATCGCCAACTACGGGGCAAGGGTCGCCGAATTGATATGCCAACTGCACCTGCTTGGATGCGGCTTGTGATCGGTATGCAAATCATCTGGGCGAGTACCATCAATACTTGATCGGGCGTGTTGGCATAAATATCCATCGACTGCGGATCAACTGCAATACCGATCGCGCGTACCGCCTGCGTAGACCGTGATTGACGGCTGTTGAAGCAGCCCTTGGCGAGTCACTTGCCTATTGCGTGCTCGTTTCCTGCGGCTTTTCTGAATCTGGCGGAATAATCGATTGTGTCGTAAAAAGTTGTATCGATACGGCGCCAGTGGGCACTTTTACCTTGAGACCCTGCAAATAAATTTGCAGCTTGGGGAGTTGTGCGGAATGAATTGTGTATGGGGGCTTGCCCGACAGGCTGGTCGTTGCGCCAGCTTTTAATGTCAGCGGTTTGGCCGCACCCGTCGCGTCGACTACGCACAGTGTTGACTCGGTGTAGCTGCCTAAATACAAGCGTGTATAGGTCGCTCTGACTTGCGTGGGCGCCCAACGCGCCACATCCCCACCCGCGCTAACCGCACAAGGGTCTGGCCCCTCGTCGGGGTTTGTAGATGCAGCCGTAGCTGTAGCCGACGGTGCATCTTCCGCTGCGCTTGATGGTGCTGATGTGCCGGTGCTTGGTGGTACCGCAGCAGCCGTTACCGACGCGGGGGCAGCAGTTTCCACTGTTGGCGATGCAGTTTCAGTAGCCACTAGCTCAACGGTAGTCTCACCGACTGGCTCGGCTACTGGTTTTGGTGTAGGGGTCAGACCGCGCAAGATAGAGAAGCTAAGCACGAGCGCGACGACGATCACCGCAAGCAGCGGAAGACGCCGGGATTCAAAGTTTGATCGATTAGCCGGCTGAGCCATCATCGCTTTACCAGTCTCGACCGGTAGTGTCGCTGGAGCTGTCGCCGTCGCCATTATCGGGCTCGCAACGGTATCAGTGAGGGTATTAGAGGCAGTCGACGGGCGCGGTGCTTGCGGCACCAACTCGGACAGGTCTATGCCAAATACATCGGCGTATTTGCGCGTTGCCAGTAACTTGTGACGAGCCCCGTAAAACGCACGCAGGCCGCCATTTTCGATTTGCTCGATCTGCTCACGCGACAAGGTTGCCATTCGCGCTGCATCGGACACGGCCAGCCCGCGCTCAATACGCTCTTGCTTCAGGCGTGTGCCATCGATGACGACCTCATCCGTGTCATTCAAGCTGACATCGACCGGACGCTGACGCCCACCGGATTCGAAGGGGCTACTCACACAAAAAATCGCTCGAGAGAGCTGACGCTAATCCCGTAGCCGCGCGCCAACCGAATCATGGTGCGAAAGCCTGGTTCACCGTAGGTGCCGCTTTCGATTTTCGAGACAGTGGGCAACGAGACACCGGAGGCGGGATCACCGTTTAGCATGCTGGCAGTGACGACATCCGTCTTGGTCATGTGACGTGCCAGGCGCACCGCCAATAGATACTCGTGACATGCTCGGAATTGCGAGGGATCGATCCCCGCCAACCATTTGCGCGAAATCTCAGCGATGGCTTCAGAACGTCCGTTCAAATTTGGCGGAGCGATCTCAGGCGCTGACTCACTGAGCGCAATCGAATTCGGGGTCATGCGGGATACTCCATCATTATCTAACGTAGGTGAAGGGCGACGAGCATAGGTGTTAACGCCGCCGCGCGGTGAAAGATAGCTTCGCCAACGAAACTTCACCATAGCCCCTAAGGGTAACCCATGGCAGTGCTTAGGGGATAGCGTCCAGTATACGTATTAATTCGATAACATTTGCCGCGCCGACGGGTCTTCATCAATCAGAGATATAACCACGCTTGTCACGCATGGCCTCTTGCTCGTCTTGTACAGTGATAATGGCGCGAGCAGAATGGCGCATAGTGGGCCTGCCCACTACACCTAATTAATCCGCATGACCGGCTTCTGGTTTCAGAAGAAAACGAGGGATAGGAGGCGGCGCGACCAGCTCGGGATCTAACCGTCGTGAGGCCAGGGATATCGCATCAGGCTCGATCAGCAACCCAAGCTTGCGCGCGTATAGCTTGATCATCCGACTCATCTCGGGCGCCGATGCAAACTGCTCAGCACCCGCTTCAATCGCCAGCACCTGACGCACGCTCATACCCGTGGTCGCAGCCACATCCTCGACAGATAGCGCCATCTGCTTGCGCTGCATTGCCAGCTTCTCACCAATCTCCATAGCCGCTCCGGTCGGAGGTTTTATTATTATTGCAACAATCAACAATCAATCCCCTCGACGAGATTGTATTCGGATTATTGCAGGCGAGAAAGCATTTGTAGACTACCCTCAGGGGCATTCTGAGCAAAATGACGACTGCTGCGCGAGTTTGCGTTTGCGGTTAACCGACCTTGCAATTTAAGTCATTACCCTCACCAGCCAGGGTCTGTTGACACCCGCAGAGGCGGTATATATCATAAGATATATCATCCATTCCGGGGAGGCGCCATGGCCCAAACTGCCAAGATATTCACCACCGGCCGCAGCCAAGCGGTTCGTCTGCCACTGGAGTTTCGATTTGATGTCGCCGAAGTCTATATTCGCCACGACCCCGTAACGGGAGATGTCGTGCTATCCCGCAAGCCAACCGATTGGCAAGGTTTAATCGACGTTGTGAAACTCAACGCCGAGGAAGATTTGCTCATTGAGCGCCGCCAAACCAACACGCGTCGCGACCCCTTTGAGAACGACCAAAAATGAGCCAGCACTACCTGCTCGATACCAACATTATCAGCCACATCATGCAGGGCCGCGATAATGATTTATTGAATCGGCTAACCAACGTCGCTGTTGGTCAGGTGGCCATGTCCAGCGTGACCTTGGCCGAACTGGAATACGGATTACACCGTAGAGGTCAACCAACTCGTCTAAGAAATGCGCTCACCCAAGTTCTATTGCGAATGGATGTGCTACCTTGGGATGAACAAGCGGCCGTCTGTTATGGTGAGCTATGCAACAACCTTGAATCAAAAGGCATTAATTTAAGTGATTTTGACATGATGATTGCGGCTCATGCAGCGTCAGTTAAATCAACGCTAGTCAGTCGTGACAAAGCTTTTTCTCAAATACCTACCGACCGCTTGAAGCTAGAAATTTGGTAGCGTAGGCAAAACCAAAGGATTGGCCTGCCCAGCACGATTCGAACGTGCGACCTACGGCAGAGAAGGCCGTTGCTCT
>SXGQ01396589.1_pt1 | contig 21214 bp, 14 predicted proteins | sample 3178371 | NCBI WGS metagenome assembly SXGQ01 (sample SAMN11356859, study PRJNA531348) | freshwater metagenome | isolation source: freshwater sample F1-20 | place: China: Fuxian Lake, Yuxi | collected 2017-12-25 | reverse complement strand
TGGTGGGTAACCTAGTTACGGAAGAAGCCTTACCTTCTTACCAAACTTACTTCAACTTACTTGAAGGAATTAATGTGGAGCGAAGTCTGCTCTCCCCTTCAGGATGGGTTCGTTGGTCCAAGGCATGGACTGCTGAAGAAAACCGTCATGGAGACCTACTGAATAAGTATTTGTATCTCACGGGGAGGGTAGACATGCGCGCAGTAGAGCAAACCATCCACCGACTGATCACCAATGGCTTTGACCCTAAATCGGAATCAGATCCCTATCAGGCCATGATTTACACCTCCTTTCAAGAGCGCGCAACCAAAATTTCACACGTGAATACTGGTAAACTTGCAGACAAAGCGGGTGATCACATCCTTTCAAAAATCTGTAAAACCATTGCTGGAGATGAGGCGAGACATGAAAAGGCCTACAAAAGCTTTATGTCCAAGATTTTCGATATTGATCCAAGTGGAGCAATAACTGCATTTGAAAAAATGATGCGGAAACAAATCGTGATGCCAGCTGTCCTTATGGGGGAAGGAAGTAGTCGGCCAAGCATCTACAAAGACTTTTCAGAGATTACTCAAAAAATAGGCGTTTATACCGGTTGGGATTATGCACGCATCATTGAGCATTTAGTAGATTTCTGGAAAATAGAATCCCTTACTGGACTAGACTCCGCTGCAGCAAAAGCGCAAGAATACCTTGCCAACTTAGCCGACCGCTACATGAGACTAGCGGATCGAATCAAAGCCCCAGATGAAGTCAGCCTTGCCTGGCTAAAATAAACTAAAAAGTCCTTCCATCCGAAGGACTTTTTTTTGCATATTTCCGAATCTACCTACCCTATTCTGAATGAAATACTTTCTACTACTTCCTGCACTATGGCTGGTTTGCCTAGGTACTTCCTTGGCTCAAAACGTCCAAATTAATTCCGAACGACTCCAAAAATCACTCAGTACCCTAGCCACCTATGGTAAAAATGACATGGGAGGCTCGGATCGAATAGCCTACTCTGTTCATGATATTGCTGCGAGACCTTTCGTCAAGCAATTGCTAATAGCTGCTGGCTTGGAGGTATCGGTAGATTATGCAGGGAATATAATTGGTAGAAAAGCAGGGAAAAATCCTGCCCTCAAGCCCATCAGCATGGGTTCGCATATCGATGAAGTACCCAATGGAGGAGATTACGATGGACCTGTCGGGGTAATGGGAGGCATAGAAGTGGTGCGAACCCTAGCCGAAGCAGGCATACAAACGGAGCACCCTCTAGAAGTGATTGTATTCACCAATGAGGAGGGTGGTGTCATTGGCAGCCGAGCACTAGTTGGAGGCTTAAGTGAGGCTGCACTTCAAGCCAAGAGCAATGCGGGCATGACTCATGCCGAAGGCATTCGGCTGTTGGGCGGAGATCCGAACAAGATTTCTAGTTTAACTCGTGCCAAGGGTGACATCGCTGCATTTTTAGAACTTCACATTGAGCAAGGAGGCAACCTTGATGCCAAAAAATTGGACATTGGAGTAGTAGAGGGCATCGTTGCAATTGAATGGTGGGAGTTTACCTTTAAAGGCAAAGCCAACCATGCGGGAACTACCCCCATGGATGTACGAAAAGATCCCCTACTACCTGCAGCACGTTTTATCTTGGCAGTGAATGAAGTCATCACCCGAGACGAAGGGCGACAAGTGGGTACTATAGGAAAAATTCAAGCTTTTCCAGGGGCTGGCAATGTGATCCCTGGAGAGGTAAAACTCAACTTGGAAATCCGAGATTTGTCTTCCGAAAAAATCTGGAAGCTCTACGCAGAATTGGAAGCGATTGCCAAGCAGCTGGCACAGGAAAGTGGTAGCAGCCTATCCATCCAACATATAGAAGTGGCCAGCAAACCCGCCCTAGCAGACCCAGAAATTCGAAAAATCATCAAGCAGGAGGCGGAAAAACTTGGAATGACTACGCTCAGCCTGCCCAGTGGTGCAGGGCACGATGCTCAAGAAATGGCCAGAATTGCGCCCATGGGTATGATTTTTATTCCAAGTAAAGATGGCATCAGCCATGCTCCAGAAGAATACTCCAGTCCAGAAGCCATCGCCAACGGGGCAAATGTCCTCCTGCAAACTTTACTTGAACTCGACCGAAAGTTAAGTTCTAAAAAGTAAAGTTTACCCATCGATAATATCCTGAGAAATAAGCCGATAGATTTCGGCAAGTTGCTCGTTGTAGGCCAAAAAGTGATGGTGCGTCTCTAGCGTTTCGTAGTCTTCTCGAATAGCAGGCCCAGTTTGAGCTTTTCTCGCTCCCAGCTGTAGGCTTTTGGAGATTGACTCGATAATTAATGGCTTGAGCAGCTCCGCATCAAGCCCCTGTCGATGCAGAATATCTTCTGCAATTCGAAGCATGTGGTTTGTAAAATTACTCGCAAAAACAGCTGCTACATGTACCGCTTGCCGGTCTTTGGCTCGTAGGATATGGACGAATTGGGAAAGGCTTTTTGCTACCTTTTTCAAAAGCTGCAAGCTGCCTTCATCCTCGGATTCCAACAAGAATGGTACTTCTTCAAAATCTACCTTCTTGCCTTTGGTGAAGGATTGCAGTGGGTAAAATACACCCACATAGCTGGCTGAACTTTGGGATAGCACCTCCATCGGAATGGCTCCTGAGGTATGCACCAAGATACTACCTTCGGGTAAGATCACCTGATCCGCCACCTCTGATAGTGCGTCGTCCTTGATGGCTAAAATAAATAGCTCCGCCCTACTCTCCGAAAAATCCAAATCATCCTTCGGTATCGCACTGTAAATTCGCTCGGTGATTTCCTTCGCTTTACGAAGGTCTCTCGCATAGACTTCTGTGATTTCATGGCCTGCATCTTCGAGGGCTGGTGCCAAGTTCCAGGCCAAATTACCTGCGCCTAGGATTGCTATTTTAAACTTCATGAAGAAATTAAGTCAATTTTGAGGAAAAGAAAAAGCCATTCCCAAGGACGGGAATGGCTGTAATCCATTTAGAAATCAAATTAAATATGTAGAGCCCGGTTTTCCGTAGCTGCCAAACAGGCTTCTTTGAAGACTTCAGTATAGGTCGGGTGCGCGTGGGACATTCTCGCGATGTCCTCTGCTGAAGCACGAAACTCCATTGCCACCACGGCCTCGGCAATCATATCGGCAGTTCGTGGACCGATCATGTGTACCCCAAGGATCTCATCTGTACTTGCATCTGCCAATACCTTGACCATTCCGTCCGTATCCATGGAAGCACGGGCACGCCCAGAAGCTAAGAACGGAAACTTTCCAACCTTGTATGCTCTTCCCTGCTCTTTGAGCTGTTCTTCAGTGTAGCCTACAGCAGCCACTTCTGGCCAAGTGTAGACCACTCCAGGAATCAAGAGGTAGTTGATGTGTGGCTTTTGCCTAGCGATGGACTCCGCTACAAATACCCCTTCTTCTTCCGCCTTATGTGCAAGCATCGCTCCTTTTACTACATCACCGATGGCATAAATATGGGGAACGGCGGTTTGCAAGTGGTCATTCACTTCAACTTGTCCTCTATCCGTAAGGTTAACCCCCGCGGCAGCAACATTTAGTCCATCCGTAAAGGCCTTTCGACCAATCGATACAAGCACATAGTCACCCTTGATTTCCACAGTCTCTCCCTTCGCATTTTCCGCTTTTACAGCAACTTCCTTTCCGAGATTTTCTACTCCAGTCACCTTGTGCTTGAGGTAAAACTCAAAGCCAATCTTTTTCAGGGATTTTTGTAGTTCCTTACCCAAACTTTTGTCCATCGTAGGAATGATGGAATCCATGTACTCTACCACCGAAACCTTGGCACCTAGACGTCCATAGACAGAGCCCAATTCCATGCCGATCACCCCGCCGCCAATTACAATAAGGCGCTTCGGGATTTCCTTCATTTTGAGCGCCTCTGTGGAAGTGATGATGCGCTTCTTATCGATTGAAATAAATGGAAGACTTGCAGGCTTGGAGCCAGTGGCAATAATTATATTTTTACCTTGAATATCAGTCGACAAGCCATCTTCCTTGGTCACTTTCACGGTGTGCGCATCCACAAAAGATCCAAGTCCATGGTGGACATCCACCTTGTTTTTCTTCATCAAAAACTGAATTCCATCCACATTTTGGGTGACTACTTCGTCTTTTCGGGCAATCATTTGGGGCAGATTAACTGCGAGGCCCTTTAAAGAAATGCCATGGGTAGCGAAAGTATGCGCTGCATTGTAGTAATGCTCCGAAGAGTCAAGTAAGGCCTTTGATGGAATACAACCTACGTTTAAGCAGGTTCCACCAAGGGTGGAATATTTTTCAATCAAGGCAGTTTTCATCCCCAGCTGAGCAGCACGAATGGCTGCTACATAGCCCCCTGGGCCCGATCCGATTACGATTACGTCGTACATTGTATTGTTATTGTACCATATACCAGGTACCAAGTACCAAGTATACGCTGGTTAGACATTCAAACTTTTTTTGAGTTTCACGACCATATTTTGGATATGAGACAACTCGAGTTCCATTTTTTCAATTACTTCCATTGCCACATACCCAAGTCGATTGGAAAGAACCAATTGAGTATGCAATTCAAAAGAAGACCCGAGAGAGATGGCCAAGAAGTGATCAAAATCCTTGCTGGTATTTCTCCCTGCTCCCTCCGCAATGGTAGAGGGAATGGAGATCACACATCGATTCATTTGTGAGACCAAGCCAAACCGCTCATGCGAAGGGAATTTTTCGGTAATCTTGTAAATTTCAACTACTAATTCCATGGCCTTTTGCCAAACGGAAAGCTCCTTGTAACGATGCATTTTTTTATCAATTAGGTTAAAAAAATCTTCCTCTTTCGGAGTTCAATTGGAATCCTTAGCAAAATTTACCTTGTACTTCGTACTTGGTACATTGTTCTTGGTACTTGGTACCTAATACATTACACTCCAAACATCAACCTCGTAGGATCTTCAAGAAGTTGCTTTACTCGAACAAGGAAGCTCACAGACTCGCGTCCATCGATGATGCGGTGATCGTAGGACAAAGCTAAATACATCATCGGTCGGATAACCACCTGCCCGTTTTCAGCTATGGGTCGCTCCACAATGTTGTGCATGCCTAAAATCGCGGATTGTGGGGCGTTGATGATCGGTGTAGACATCATGGATCCAAATACTCCACCGTTGGTGATGGTAAAGGTTCCTCCCGTCATCTCCTCAATGGAAAGCTTGTTGTCGCGAGCCTTTCCAGCCAGACGAACAATCTCCTTTTCAATTTGATCGAAAGAAAGGTTCTCCGCATTTCGGATGACTGGGACCACCAAACCTTTGGGTGCCGATACAGCGACAGAAATATCACAGAAGTCATGGAAGACCATTTCATTGCCATCGATTTGGGCATTGACAGCCGGCCATTCCTTCAAGGCCACACAAACTGCCTTGGTAAAGAAGGACATAAAGCCTAGTCCTACACCATACTTTTCCTTGAACTGGTCCTTAAACTTGGACCTTAGATCCATGATGGGTTTCATATTGACCTCATTGAAGGTAGTCAACATGGCTGTTTCATTCTTTACTGCCACCAAGCGGCGAGATACCGTCTTGCGAAGCGAAGACATTTTTTCTCTGCGGACAGCTCGAGCACCAGAAACTGCAGTCTCCACAGGAGAAGCCAAAACAGCTGGTGATGGAGTAGCCACCGGGGCAGGAGCTGAAATAGGAGCAGATGCACTCATGGCATCTTCTTTGGTTACTCTTCCATCTTTGCCTGTACCTGCTAGGGTAGCAGAATCAATCCCTTTTTCTGCCAAAATCTTGGATGCAGCTGGAGAAGCATGCCCCATAGCATAGTTTTCAGTAGCAGTCGTTGGCGCTGCCACTGGAGCTGCTGGAGCTGGGGTACTGGGTGCTGCAGGAGCAGCTGCTCCAACCTCAATTCTGCAAATCAATCCTCCTATTTCCAAAACATCTCCTTCCTTAGCCACGTGGCGTAAGATTCCTGTAGCCTCGGCAGGGAGTTCAAAAGTAGCCTTGTCAGAATCCACATCAGCAATGATCTCGTCAAGAGTCACCTGATCTCCATCCTTTTTGATCCAGTTGGCCAAGGTCACCTCGGTAATGGATTCTCCTACCGTAGGAACGACCATTTCTTTGATGCTTGTAGCCAGATTAGCGGCTGCCATTGGAGCAGCTTGTGCTGCTGCAGGAACTACCACAGGTGTGGCTACCGCTGGTGTAGGAACGACCACTGTGGCAGTAGCAGAAGTTTCGATCACACAGATTAAGCCTCCTATTTCTACGGTATCCCCTTCTTTGGCTTTGATGCGCAAGGTGCCACTAGCCTCGGCTGGAAACTCGAAAGTTGCCTTGTCTGACTCCAGTTCGCAGAGTACCTCATCCATTTGAACTTGGTCTCCGTCTTTCTTAAACCATTGTCCTACGATAACTTCCGAGATGGATTCGCCAACAGTAGGTACTCTCATTTCTTTGCTCATGGTCTTCTATTTTTTGCCTAGGAAAAGCTCCCTCGGTATTTTTTATAGCTTAGTTTGGGTAACCATCCGCCTAGAATGCGGAGCTGGGATTAAAGGCTTAGCGCCTGCGCCACCAGTGTTTTTTGTTCTTCCACGTGTACTTTGTTGTAGCCTGTAGCTGGAGAAGCACTTGGCTTCCTAGCAATCACGCGCATTGGAAGCTCGTGATAGAGCAAGCGAAGCAGGTAATTCCAATAGCCCATGTTTTCTGGTTCTTCTTGTACCCAGACCACTTCTGCTCCTTTGTAGGATTTGAGAATCTCCAAAAGCTGTGTTTTTGGTAAAGGATGGAGTTGCTCCAACCGCACCAAGGCCACATTTGAAATTTTTTCCTTTTCTCTTGCCTCTTCTAAGTCAAAATACACTTTTCCTGTGCACAATACTACTCGCTTTACCTTCTTCGGATCCACAGTAGTATCTGGGAGCACTTCTCTAAATCGTCCTGAAGTAAACTCAGTAATAGGAGAAACCACCTTCGGATGTCTCAACAAGGACTTGGGTGACATGACCACACAAGGTTTTCTAAACTCCCAAGTAAGCTGTCTTCTGAGCAAGTGGAAAAAGTTTGATGGCTCAGTGATATTGGCCACTACCAGGTTGTATTCTGCAGAGAGTTGCAAGAAGCGCTCTGGTCTGGCGTTGGAGTGCTCTGGTCCTTGACCTTCGTATCCATGAGGAAGTAGCATCACTAGCCCATTCATTTTCTGCCATTTTGTTTCACCGGAAGAGATAAACTGATCTATCATCGTCTGTGCACCGTTGGCAAAGTCTCCAAACTGACCTTCCCAGAGGGTAAGTGAATGGGGATTAGCCATGGCATAGCCGTATTCAAAACCTAGAACTGCATATTCAGAGAGTAGAGAGTTGTAGATGTAAAACTGCCCTTTCCGGTCTTTCATCTCCAAAAGAGAGTTGAAGGGCTGGTTGGTATTGGCTTCGTGAATCACTGCGTGGCGGTGGGAAAAAGTCCCACGCTGCACATCTTGACCCGTGAGGCGGACAGTCTTGCCTTCGAGAAGCAAGGAACCGTAGGCAAGCAATTCGGCAGACGCCCAGTTCAGCTCTTTGGTCTCAAAGAACATCTCTTTACGCTGCTTCATTTGCCCTTCAATCTGTTTGATTGGCTTAAATCCTTTTGGAATAAAGGTGATTGCCTCGGCTACTTTTTTGATTTGATCTTGAGAAATGCCTGTTTCAGGTGATCGTTCAAAATCTTCAGGCTTGGAACGACGTAGGTTTGCCCACTCTGTTTCAAATTTGGTAGCCTGGTAAGGCAAAGGTTTTTCCTTTACCATATTCAATCTATCCTGAAGGAGCTGACGGAATTCTTCGTCCATCTGCGTTGCAATCTTAGCATCAAAATCTCCCCTCTCGGTCAGTTGCTTGGTATAAATCTCCCGAGGATTGGGATGCTTGGAAATAATGTTGTAGAGTTCTGGCTGAGTGAATTTCGGTTCGTCCGACTCGTTGTGCCCATGACGGCGGTAGCAGACCATGTCTACAAAGATGTCCCTATTGAACTTCTGTCGAAATTCTGCAGCCAATCTCGCCGCAAAAACCACCGCCTCCGCATTGTCTCCATTGACGTGAATGACGGGGGCATCAATCACCTTCGCCACATCAGTACAGTAGATGGACGTGCGTGCGTCATCAAAATCAGTGGTGAAACCTACCTGGTTGTTGATCACAAAATGAATGGTTCCTCCAGTGTTGTAGCCTTTTAGACCAGCCATTTGAGTGACCTCGTATACAATCCCTTGACCTGCTACGGCAGCATCTCCATGAATCAAGATAGGAAGTGCTTTTTTTGAATCCCCCTTGTGCGCATGATCAATCTTTGCACGCATAAATCCTTCTACTACAGGATCAACTGCTTCGAGGTGGGAGGGATTGGGAGCGAGCATCAGGTGCACCTTGTTATTTTCTGGAGTGACGATGTCAGAGGAATAGCCCATGTGGTACTTTACATCCCCATCGCCCATGGTAAGGTCTGGCTTGACCGTACCCTCAAACTCGGAAAATACTTGCTCATAGGTCTTACCCATGATATTGACGAGCACATTCAAACGTCCCCGATGGGCCATGCCAATCATGACTTCTTCCACTCCCTGAGCAGCAGCGGTGCTGATGACCGCATCTAAGAAGGGAATGGTACTTTCTCCACCTTCTAATGAAAAGCGTTTCTGACCCAGGTATTTGGTGTGTAAGAAGTTTTCAAAAACTACTGCCTGATTCAATTTGAATAGAATGCGCTTTTTTTCCTCATAGGAAGGCGCAAAAGCCAAAGCTTCTTTTTCCACCTTGGATTTGAACCAATCCAGCATTTCCGCATTGCGGATATACAAAAATTCAAAACCCATTGGACCTTCGTAGATGGTCTTTAGCGCTTGTACAATTTGACTTAGGCTCGAAGCACCAATTCCAATTTCTTTACCCGCTTCAAAAACCGTTAGCATATCCTCTTGACCCAATCCAAAATTCTCAGGGTCAATCAGGGGCTTTCGATCTCGACGCTCACGAACTGGGTTCGTTTTGGATCTAAGATGTGCACGAGATCGATAGGCATGAATCATGGCGCGAACACGAATCTCCTTGGGTAGACTATCGACATGCATGATGGTACCAGAAAGCCGTGCAGGCTGAATAGCTGCACCTGCTGGTACATCAGGAGATCCAGCTCCTTCGTAGTGGGTCAAAGCAAAGTCAAAGCCATCAAAAAATTCTTTCCAACTCGGATCAATACTAGAGGAATCCCTTTTGTAGGCAGCATACATCTCGTCGAGGTAAGCCACGTGGGCATTAGCGATATACGAAAATTTATCCATGGTGCATTCTGGTATTAATCAAATCTAATTGAAAAAATTAAAATTGAAAAACTGCTTATCCGAATGTGCATTTTTAAATAATTAAAAATTCAAGAAGTAAAGCCTAAAATCAATCAAAACAAATTCAATTCATTGATTTCAAGCAGGCCAAAATCCTTAGATTTCAAAATAACTATCTAACTGATCAGTTAATCCTTCAGCAACTACCCATCAAAAAATTAAATACTTTACATCAAAGATCAAGCGGTATCTTCCGGTATTTACATTCCTATATCCTTATAAATAACCTCTTCAAAACAGCTGAACAAAATTTGTCAGGCATAAAAAAAGTAAGAAACGGAAAGCTAAAAAAATTGATAGGTCTACAGAGGGAACAGTCATTATCTAACAATAAACAAAAAAGGCCCCGCAAAATGCAGGGCCTTTACTAATTAAATTTCAATTGATTACTTCAAAGTTGTAGGCCAAGGCTTACCAGCATTGGACTTAACAGCCACGGTACCAAATTCACCGTAAGTGTTTTTCCACTCGAAAGTTAACAATTCATTTGTGCGGCTCTTGAACGTCATGGAATAAGAATCACCATATTTATCTGCTCCACTCATGGTCAATTTACCACAAGCATCATTGATTCGTACGTTTCCACTTCCCCATGGATCAGGGTAGCACTTATCCCAAGCACCAAAAGTACCATCAGAAAGAGTATAAGCTCCAGGAGAAGAAGCTACTGCAGTCCAAGTAATTGATCCTGAGTAAGTCTTACCACAGAAGGTCTCCAATGCATCAAATGCATAAGTACCTGCCAAGTCAGAAGGACAGACTACAGAAACAGGGTACTGGAATGGAGAGTCATAGAATGGCGCTCCAGCCACGTTGGTAGTTACGTTTGTTGAAGAAAAAACTCTTCCAAACTTATCATTCAAAACTAATCTGAATTCAAACACATCACCACCACTGATTCCTGCAGCTGTCAATCCTACTGCAGCTATAGCTTCAGCAGCCGACACTTCGAAAGATGCTCTCAAGAAACGAGAAGTGGTATTCGTTTTGAAGTCAGAAGCTTGAAGCGTCTTCACCAATACATCAGTTGCAGGGGTGTATTTCAAACCTACACCAGGAATCAAACGTCTGTGACGTACACGAATCTCAACGGTTTGAACCGTCTTTCCATCTTCTTTATCCACTGCCTCAAGCGTAAGTGCAAATTTTGAGCTAGCCAAATTAAAGAAGTTAAAGGTGGTGCTTGTTCTTGCAATGGTTCTCAAGTAAGCTCCATTGTCGAAATCTTTGTAAGGAACGTTAGGCTCTACAAAGTCTCTACAAGAACTTAGAAAGATGATTGCCATTGCCAATAAGCCGAAACTATATTTTAGCGTTTTCATATTTTCTATTTTATTAGGTTAATAAATCCAAGGTGAGGCAGGATTCTTATCCCAGAACACTTGAGTCGCTAGATTCGCTTTCTGCACGGCTTTGGTATTGGTTACCATGTAGTTGTTTGGATACAAGTATGATCTCACAAATGGACCAGTAATTGCTTCTAATCCAGGTTGCATTCGAATAGGCTTGCCAGTTCTTCTGTAAAGGTTGAACGATTCCAAACCATTTCCATACAAGGACAACCAATATTCTCTACCCACGACGCTCATTCTAGCATCCGCTGTAGTTGCAGCATCAAACTGAGCACCTACATAATTTAGATAGTTGGTAACACGTCCAGTAAAGATTGTAGAGGGTTCAAAAGCAATAATGGTTGCACCTTCAGCGCCTGCTACTGCAAATGCACGAACATAGTCCATGTGCTTCTTGATACCTGATTGCAACAAGGTCTTTGGAGTGCCAGAAGTTCCCAAAGTGATTGCAGCTTCAGCCAACATAAAGTCTACATAAGCAGCCAACATGATTGGGTGTATACCTGCACCTTTGTTACCCAAAGCAGGATTACTTACAGGTACAGCAGAGCTGTTGTCAAAACGACCACCAGCTGGGAATACACCAAAGGCAGTACGCTTCAAACCATCTGGTGGAATACCGTCTGGATCCAAGTGATCACGACCCCAGTACCCTTTGTTCCCCGCCGGATTACAGTAAGGAAAGTTTCCTACCAAGTAGTGAGGTGGTGCAATCTGAGAAATACACTCTTGCTCGTCCACGTTAGTCGTATTGGTCAAAGCTTGACGGTACATGTAATAACGTACGCGAGGATCATCAAAACCTTTCTCCACAGTCAAGTGGTGCATATAGTCCGTAGACTGGTAGTCACCACCACCTAAAGTATATTGACCTGCAAACTTAGGATGTCTTGAGTCTGGATCGGCTATAGTGGTACCAAAACGAAAGACGAAATCATCGCCAGTTCCGATAAGGGCATTAGATGCAATCAAGGCATTGATTGCATTCTTAGAAGCATCTGCATTCACCAAACGAGTGTTTAGGTGGTACTTCAACTTCATGGTGTTTACCAACTTATTCCAACGGGTGTAATTTCTGCCATAGAAATAATCGTTAGGAGATCCACCAGAAGTAGCTGCAGTAAAGTGAGCAGAAGCTTCGTCTAGCAATTTCAAAGCCGCAGCATATATTGTGGCACCATCATCAACCTTAGGGCTAAAATTTGCAGGATCAATAGCCTCAGAATAAGGAACGTTTCCGTAGGAATCTACTAGATTCATCAAGACCATTGCCTTGATTGTCTTTGCGATACCCAAGTGTCTTTGTAAATTAGACTTTTCAGCCAAAGGCAATAGGAAATTGATGTCTGCAAGGATGTTTGCGTAAGCAGTGCTCCAAATACCGTTGGTGTTACCAGCAGCATAAGCTGCTTCATACAACGCAGATCCTTGGTTGATTTGACGCGTCAAACGCGCACCACGATCTGATACACTATACCATAAACCTTGGTAGTCCAACTGAATACGGTTCAATAGAAAATCCGGAGATGCAGTAGTTGCGTTAACTGCATTTGGGTTTTCTAGTAGCTCGTCCAGCTGATCCGCACATGACGTAGCCAATACCATTCCGGCAGCTAGCGTCAATCCATATATATATTTTTTCATTGTCATTTCAGTTTGAGGTTAGAATGTAAGAGTCAACGTTCCACCCAATCTACGAGAGCTAGGTCCTGTTACGAAATCAAATCCAAGTCCGTTACCCACACCAGTACCCAATACGTCAGTATCGAAATTCATGTTTGGTGGGAAGTTCAGCGCAAGAAACCATAGGTTAGTACCGCTTATCGCGAAGGAAGCTTTCTTAAATGGAGTCTTCGAGATCAATGAGCTTGGCAAGTTGTAAGCCAAGGAAACTTCTCTTAAACGAATGATAGATCCATCAAACACGTTTGGCTCATCAGTCGCTCCCTGGTAACCAGAGAAGAAATAATCAGCCGCTGTGATTTGACGATCATTAGGAATGTAACGAGGCGTTCCGTCTGCATTAGTACCATCCTGCCTTACACCAGGCATGATGAAGGTCAATTCACGATCGGCTACTGGGTCCTTGGTTACACCACGGGCCAAAGTAGCTGTTACAGTGTTTGACTGAATAATCCCTTTGTGACGGTATTCCATCATTGCACTCAAGGTAAATCCTTTGTAAGAGAAGCTGTTGATGAATGAACCAGTCCAAGCTGGGTTTGGATCACCCAATACTATAGGCTCGTTGGTTGGCTTGTGTACACCAGAAGAAAGGATGATAGGCTTTCCTGTAGCAGGATCTCTATCAAAACCAATACCCTTGATGATGTTGAATGGCTGACCAGGAACTGCGAAGTTACCCAAATCGGTAAATCCAGCAATTACTACTTCTTCCAATCCACCACCCAATTCAACTACTATTGAACTGTAAGTAGACCAGTTGATTGTAGAATTCCACTCAAACCCAGAAGCAGTAGAAATTGGAGTTACAGTAGCTTGCAATTCAGCACCACGAGTTCTGATTTTACCGATGTTGATTGCAGTGGAGGTAAAACCTGTAGCTGGATCAATTGGAGCATTAGTAATCAAATCTTTCGTGTTTTTCTCATATAGAGAGATATCAAATCGTAACTTATTATTGAACATCACACCTTCCACTCCGAATTCAGCCTCACCATGAAGCTCAGGCTTCAAGTTCGGGTTACCTAAGGTGTTGGATACAGCGTGAGTAGTACTCACAACTCCCCCTATGTCAAATGCTCTAGCGGTCTGAGCCAATACGTTACGCGTGCTGTATGGACCAGGATAACCCGCAGATGTACCGTAGCCAAATCTGAATTTCAAATCATTTACAGAAGAAGACTTCCAGTCAAATGCCGTAGTAGGAATGAAAGATATAGATCCACCTGGATACAAGACGCTTCTGTTTTCTTTCTCTACAGTAGAAGTCCAGTCGTTACGAGCAGACAAGTTCAAGAACAAATAATCAGAATAGTCTAAGGTAATGTTGGTGTACACACCATATCTACGCTCGTCTACGCCATAGTTCATACCACCGCCTGAATAGGCATCATTGCTCGAAGACTGAGCAAAGTTAGAGTGTCTGAATAAACCAAAAGCCAATTGGCCTTGAGATGCCACACCAGACTGGATATAGGAATCAAATCTAGAGTTTGCACCCAATAAAGCACTAACGCCGAATTTGTCAGAAAACTCCTTCTTCCAGTTCAAGATCAAATCTTGGTTCCAGATGGTATTGTTGATATTAATTGTTCTGTAGTAACCATTTTTGGTTGTCAAGTCGGAAGTGGCTCCACCTTTATTATACAATATTTCCTGCAATTCGGAGTAAGTATCTAAACCCAAACGATACGTCATAGAGAAGTTTTCGTTGAAGTCATAATTCAACGAAGTAGAGTTGAAGAAACGCTTCACATCCGAAGTATTCTTGTAGTACTTAACTAACCAATTCGGGTTAACGATATCGTTACCACCTCTGAAGTATACAGAGCTTTTATCAACTGGGTTCTCAAACGGAAGGTTTTCCAAATCCACAGAACGTGGCGTAAACAATACGTGCCCAAATACAGAAGGAATTGAGGAGCCCGAACCATACGATGAGTTGGCAGGAGGAGAAACAAGATCTGTAATTGCGAAAGTAAAGGAGGAGTTTACAGAAAGCTTGTCGCTAATTGCAGAGTTTAATCCCAATCCGAAGTTGTACTTTTTCAATTCGTTTCCAGGCACAAAACCTTCTTCGTCTGTGTAGCCAAAGCTTGCATTAAATCCAGTCTTGTCACTACCACCTGCTACTTGAATAGAAGTATTGGAGATTAAGCCTTGTCTGAAAAAGATTTCAGTAGGATCTTTGTATGCTTTGTATTCGTATTTCACTGGAGTACCACCTACTTTACCATCCACCCAGAACTGAGGGAAGGCTTCACGTACAGCAGCAACAGAAGAAGAGGCATATGGATGGTTGATCAACAGACCTGTGTCTAATCTCGGACCGAAGTTAGAGAAGAAGAAACCTGGAGCCTGCTGGAAACCGTTTCCATATTCCATACCATAAGTTGGCAAGGAAGCCGCCTCGTTGGTAAATACAGATTGGTTGATGGTTACTTCAGCAGCCTTTCTTTTAGAGGCACCAGATTTGGTAGTAATCAAAATTACACCATTTCTACCCTGATCGCCGTACAATACAGTTGCAGAAAGACCCTTCAATACGGACATGCTCTCGATGTTGTTTGGATCGATATCCAAGAAACGAGATGAGGTAGTAGCACCACCAGTTGTGAATCCGTTTTGTGCGTTAGTAGAAGTGTTGAAAGGAACCCCATCTACAACGAACAAAGGCTGGTTGTTACCCGTTGCTGATTTGTAACCACGGATAATCATGTTGGTACCAGATCCTGACATACCGTTAGTTGAGGTAATGTTTACCCCCGGCACTTTACCCTGCAATACGCGGGCAACGTCAGCTTCTGGACGGTTTTCCAGTTGTGCATTGTCCACTGAAGTTACAGCGTAACCCAGTGCTTTTTTCTCCCTTTCAATACCGATTGCCGTCACTACCACTTCGGATAGTTGCGCCGCATCGACAGTGAGGGTTACATTGACTACGGACCGGCTGCCGATCGCCTCTTCCTTAGCCTTAAGGCCTACGAAAGAGAAAATCAATACATCGGATCCCGCTGGTACGCTTATGGAATAATTACCATCCAAATCGGTGGTAGTACCCACTGTCGTCCCTTTCACGAGAACCGTTGCACCTGGCAATCCTAGACCGTCTTCCTCGGAAATTACCGTTCCGGTAATTACCCGCTGTTGCGCTGACACCTCAAAACTGAGGGCCATTGTAAAAACCGCAACAACAAAGAGTAAAGCTTTTCTCATAAGGTGTTTAGTTTAGTTGATTTGTAAAGAAAAATCATTTGTTGGTAATTTCAAAAGAAGTGGAAAAAAGGCCCAAAATCTTGAAAAGGCGAAAAATTTGGCATACAGACCCTCGATTAACAAAAATTAACGGATTGAATATATTTTATTAATGTTATCAAAATATTATTTCGCTTTAAACGATTTAACAAAATTTAAAAAATTTCGATTTTTTGAATAAAAAATTCTAGGTGGCAAGAAAATTTAGCAATTTTAATACATAAGCAAATTAAATTAAGGTATTTGGTTTAATTACACTATATAATTCTAAAATGAATTCTCACTGGCTTTTCAAAACAAAGACTATTTTGATAACAGCAAAATAACTTGCCTTTTTCAATCACAAAATAGCCCTTTTTTACAAAAAAATCAACCAAACTGCTAATAATTGAACAATTTGATTTTTTTTATTCGAATTTGTGCCAAATAATTAAATTCTTAAGCATCTAATGAAAGTTGAACACCAAATAATCTGTGGTTTTCCTTCCTAAAGGGCAATTAACTCTTTGAGGATGAATCACCCCGTAGAGAATGTGGATAATCACCGCCAAATGACCGATTAATCAATTCATTCAAATAATCCCTTGCTTAGGTTTAGTGGTTTCTAAACTTTAATATTTGCTCAGGGGTAATGCAATAATCCAAAGGAACATCGTGGAACTCCACGGGAATCGCCTCCTCAGGGGTAAAGAAGCTCAGCCCTACCTTGAGAACAGGTTGCTCCAGACTAGCCAAAAAGCGATCGTAAAACCCTTTCCCAAATCCCAAGCGATGCCCAGACTTGTCGTAGGCGAGAAGCGGCACAAATACCACCTGAATCTTGGTAGCCGCTGTCACACGCACCGATTCTTGAGGCACAGGGATTCCCCATTCATCTAGAAAAAAAGCCGCCTCTGAAGGAAGTTGGAGCGTATCCAACCGATTCTCCTCCCGATTGACCTGTGAAGTGAAGAGCGTCTTGCCCTGCTGCTCTAAAAGTTGCTGAATATAAAAGGTGTTTACCTCCTTAAATTTGGAAATAGGGAAAAACAAATGGAAGTGTGTAAGGCCTTCATGCTCTTCAAGCCAAATTCCAAGCTGCTTTGTGATTTTTCGAGACAGATCATTTACTTCATCTCCGCTCATCTGCTTTCGAAGTTGTCGGTAGTCCTGTCGGAGTTCGTTTTTTGTTTTCATTACAGGGAAAGTACTTGCATTCTGAAATCTAGCGGATCAAAACAAGCCATCAGCTCCTCCAATAAAGCTGGGTGATCCAACTGAAACTGCATAAAATTAACTACGCGCTCCTGAGGACTTCCCCCAGGAGACAAAAATTCAAAAACAGTTTGGGCACGAAGCAACTCAACTTCCAGTCTTCGCTCCTCCGCTTTGCGGAGCTTCACCCCCATTTGTTCCAGAATCTTAATACTCCGCACCTCTCCCGCCGCAAAGGCCTTGGGTAGTCCTGGGTCTAAAGTAGTGGATTGATACCCCAGATCCCTAAACACTTGAGCTACTTGCTCCTTGGCAGCAGTTAAAGAAAAATCAAAGTTAGAGGAAGACTGGACAAAGGCTTTTTTCCAATCGGTAAACTTTTGGAACAGCTGTTCAGGAGCCCACCCCAGCTGAGCGATCTTTTTTTGCATCGGAGTGGAAAGCAGGACTGCAAAATTCCGGGGAAGTAACACTGGAAACGGAATGGCAAATTGATTGAATATTCCCTTGAGTTGCAACCAATACACTACCTCGGCAGGGCCGCCCAGGTAGGCCAGATTTGGAAGAATTAGTTCTTGATAAACAGGCCGCAATACCACATTGGGGCTAAATCGTTCGGGATGCTCCTGAAGCAATGCTTTCATGCCTTCGGCTGTAAACCGCAAATCAGAATTCAACACGACATAGGCATCTCCATCCTGCTCAATTCGCTCTCGAATGCCTTTATCAAGGTAAAACAGGTTGATTGGTCTAGGATAAATCTGTGAGCTATAGCCCAGCTTCTCTAAGGACTGCGTACTGGCTTGTGCTGCCGCAAAGGGTTGCTGTGTAAACAGATCAGCCATCATCACCTCCACAAACTCTCGCTTCATTCGCCCATCATTCGCATCCAGCACCAGCAAACCTTGGGCTCCAAACATCTCATTTACATACTTGCGCACTGCTTCCGCCAGCGTTGCACTTTGGGAATAGGCGTCCCGAAACACTGCGGGAGCAAATCCCAAGCCCTTTAAAAAGTTTTGAAAGCTGGAATCTAATTCAAAATCTCCTACTGCACCCTTTTGAGAACTTTCCCAGCGGTAGGTTTTTCCATCGAGTTTAAAATAATTGATCTCTGCAGCATCATGATCTTCTGTCGCCATCCAATACAGCGGCACAAAGTGAAAATCAGGGTAGCGTTCTTGCAAACGCTTGGACAAATTGATAGTAGAAATCAATTTGTAGATAAAATAAAGCGGACCAGTAAACAGGTTGAGCTGGTGACCGGTGGTTACGGTAAAGGTCTTTTCATCACGGAGGGCATCTAGCTGCTGTGCTACAGCAGGAGAAACTGGTAAACCCTCGTATTGGACCTCTAGAACTTCTACTAAAGTTTGGCGCTTGTTGGCAGAAAATTGCTTGGCCTGAATTGCCTCCTCAAAACTTTCCAAATTGGGCAAATGGGAGTAAAACGGACGAAGTGACTCCTTCCCCTCCAGGTAATCCAGAAAAAAAGTGGAAAACTGACCTGTTTTTTTCAGATCTACACAGTGTTTTTTCATCGGGGTGATTGAGAAGTCTGCATCGGTACGCTAACTTAGCGAGGCGGTGCAAAGTTCGTTCTTTTTTGTAAAAAACAGGACTTCTTACACCAAAGGCTAAAAACAAATTTTGCAAGCATTCTCAAAAATTCATTTGGCGAAGTTCCTACACCCATTTATTCAACTATCCAGTCCCAATCCAGATGTTTGATTACCAACGATTTTTTTTAGACAACGGCTTGGAAGTTATCGTTCACGAGGATTCCAGTTCCAAGATTGCAGTGTTCAACTTGCTGTACAAAGTGGGCTCTCGATTTGAGCAGCCTGGGAAAACTGGATTGGCCCACTTTTTTGAGCACTTGATGTTTGGCAGCTCAGCACACGTTCCAGAATTTGACCGGGAGCTCGAGCGTGTAGGCGGCTCTTGCAATGCCTTCACCAGTCCCGACATCACCAATTACTACATGACTCTACCGTCTAGCAATCTGGAAACTGCCTTTTGGCTAGAGTCTGATCGGATGGCCCACCTGAGCCTTACGGAAAAATCCATCGAAACCCAGCGGAAGGTAGTCTTGGAAGAATTCAAGCAACGCTACCTCAGCCCTCCTTATGGAGATGTGTGGCACCACCTTCGCCGATTGACTTACGAAGTGCATCCCTACCGCTGGCCCACCATTGGAGCTAATTTGCAGGACATTGAAGGCTACAGCCGAGAAATGATTTGGGAATTTTACCAAAACCACTACCACCCTGGCAATGCTATTTTGGTAGTTGCCGGAGGTGTAAGCCAAAAAGAAGTGTATCGCCTGGCTGAAAAATGGTTTGGACCTATTCCTGCTAAGAAAAAAAACCATTTCTCCATTTCGCAGGAGCCCCTACAAACGAGTAGGAGGAGCTTAGAAATTCAGGCTAAAGTACCGACAGATGCCCTTTACAAGGTTTTTAAAATGCCTGCCAAAGGAATTGAAGGGTATTTAGAGTCAGATTTAATCAGTGACTTGCTGGGAGGCGGCAAATCCTCTCCGTTGGAGCAGCAGCTGGTGAAAAATGGAAAAGTCTTTGCCTCAATAGGCGCCTACATCACAGGATCCGTAGATCCTGGCCTACTGGTGTTTTCAGGCAAAATGGAACAAGGACTATCAGCAAAAGAGGCAGAAGAGGCTTTGGATGGAGTTTTGAAGGATTTCCTCCAAGAAGAAATCTTAGATAACTCCCTTCAAAAAATCAAAAATCAGTCGGAGGCTATGAAGACTTACGAGTCTATACAACTTTTGAATCGTGCGATGAACCTCGCCTACTATGCACATTTAGGCGATCCTCAACTATATTGGCAAGAATTTGAACAAAAAGCTTCGTGTACCAGTGACCAACTTGCTTCTTGGTCGAAGCGCTTACTTCAGGAAGATCAAGCATCCGTTTTGTATTATCAATCTACTTAAACATGACTCCATTTCGAATTGGCTTTGGCTACGATGTACACCAGTTGAGTGAAACCCATGAATTTTGGTTGGGCGGCATCCCCGTGCCTCATACCAAAGGAGCAGTGGGGCATTCTGACGCAGATGTACTGATCCATGTGATTTGCGACGCCCTCCTCGGCGCTGCCAATATGCGCAACATTGGCTATCATTTTTCAGATAAAGACCCGAAATACAAGGGCATCGATAGCAAGCTCCTCTTGAAGGAAGTCATGCAGATGGTTCGTGGTGCAGGCTATGAGCTAGGCAACCTGGATAGCACGGTCTGCCTGCAAACTCCCAAGCTCAATCCGCATATTCCCGCAATGAAAACCTGCCTAGCGGCAGTGATGCAGGTAGAAGAGGCCGCCTTATCCATCAAGGCCACCACCTCAGAGCATTTGGGATTTGTGGGACGAGAAGAAGGGATCACTGCCTATTGCACTGCATTAATTTACAAAGTATGAACCAACCCAAGGTAAAAATTATCACCACCGAAGACGGTTCCCATTCGCTGTACCACGAGGAGCTTCAGGAAACCTACCACAGCTCTCATGGCGCTTTCCGCGAGTCCATCCATGTATTCATGTTGTACGGATTGGATTCCTGGCTCGCACGTAATTCCAATAAATTCCCTATTCGCGTGTTTGAAGTGGGATTTGGCACGGGTCTGAATGCCTGGCTTGCCTTGGTTTGGGCGGAACAAAACCAGGTTCCAGTACTCTACCACTGCATCGAACCCTATCCTTTAGATGCAGCGATATACAATCAGCTCAACTATACCGAGCACGACCATGGCATCTGGCATTACCACAAGTATTTTCAAGCGCTGCACGAACTCCCATGGAACGAGGGAGGGCCTGTTTCCGAGTTTTTCAATTTCAAGAAGGACCAGACTACCTTGGAAGAGTCAGATCTCTATCCTGCCGACCTGGTTTTTTATGATGCATTTGCTCCGAGCAAACAGCCCGAACTTTGGAAAAAGGAGGTGTTGGAGCCCGTTGTAGATACCATGCTTCCAGGCGCTGTGTTTACTACCTACTGTGCTATGGGCCAACTGAAGCGTGACCTAAAAGAGCTAGGACTAGAAGTAGAATCCCTTCCAGGGCCTCCGGGCAAAAAAGAAATGACCCGGGCATGGAAGGCAAGTGGTCAACAGTTGACAGTCGACTGACCACCGTCAATTCATGTCTGTTACTAAAACACGTAGTTAAATTTGGATTCTAAGTCCAGTCACACCACGACTCGGCTGTCGACCGTGGACCGTTAGCCGTGGACTAGTTTTTAAGCCGCGCTATTGGCGTCCGTGCACCCTTTGTCACCTGTCCGATCTCACAGAGGATCTCAGCAT
>SXGQ01052723.1_pt1 | contig 21214 bp, 15 predicted proteins | sample 3178371 | NCBI WGS metagenome assembly SXGQ01 (sample SAMN11356859, study PRJNA531348) | freshwater metagenome | isolation source: freshwater sample F1-20 | place: China: Fuxian Lake, Yuxi | collected 2017-12-25 | reverse complement strand
TGCACGGTGCCGGCGGCTACGGCATGCTGGTCGGGCCTGCCGCCACCAAGGCCGAGGTAGAGGCCTTCCGCGAAAAGCTCATCGCCCATCCTGACGGTTACATTGCCCAACCTACGCTGGCGCTGTCCACCTGCCCGACCTACGTAGAGTCCGGCATTGCACCCCGCCACATCGACCTGCGCCCCTTTGTACTGTCGGGCAAAGATGTCACCATGGTACCCGGCGGGCTTACCCGGGTTGCGCTGCGCGAAGGCTCGCTGGTGGTCAACAGCAGTCAGGGCGGTGGCACCAAAGACACCTGGGTACTCGAAAAATAAGGAATAACGCCATGCTCAGCCGCACAGCCGATCACCTCTACTGGATGGCGCGCTACATCGAGCGCGCCGAAAACACAGCCCGCATGCTGGACGTCAACGTCCAGAATGCTCTGCTGCCCCAGGACCCCGACGCAGCCGAAAAAGGTTGGCGAGCCATGTTGTCGATCTCCGAATTGCAGAACAACTTCCGCCGCCACCACGATACAGCCACTGCCGAGAACGTGCTGGAATTCATGTCGCTCAACCCCGACAACCCCTCCAGCATCTACCGCTGCCTGCAGGCCGCCCGCGAAAACGCCCGCGCCGTACGAGGCACACTCACCACCGAAGTCTGGGAAACCCACAACACCACCTGGCTTGAGTTGCAGAAATGGATCAAGGAGGGCAATCCGCTGTCCAACCCCAGTGCATTTTTTGAATGGGTCAAGCACCGCTCGCACCTGTCACGTGGCGTGACTCAGGGCACCATGCTCAAGGACGACAGTTTCCACTTCATCCGTCTGGGCACCTTTCTTGAACGGGCTGACAACACCGCTCGCCTGCTGGACGTGAAGTTTCACAGCCTTCCCTACAACCCGCTGGAGCAGTACCGCGCGCACGAACACGAGCACCACACCGACCACGCTGACTACTATCACTGGACAGCCATCCTGCGCTCGGTCTCCGGTTTCGAGATCTACCGCAAGGTCTACCGCGACGTCATCACACCAGCACGCGTGGCCGAACTGCTCATCCTGCGGGCCAACATGCCGCGCTCGTTGCTGGCCTCACTCAACGAAGTCTGCGCGATGCTCGAGGCGGTGGCCAACGATTACTCAGAAGACACCCTGCGCCGCGCAGGCCGGCTGCGGGCAGAGCTGCAATTCGGTGAAATTGACGATATTTTGCAGACGGGTCTGCATCCCTATCTGACGCATTTTCTCGAACGCGTCAGCGACCTTGGCAACCGCATCAGCCATGACTTCCTTGTGCCCTTGATGGACTGACGCATTGCCGACATGACCGGCAGGTACGGCCCCTACCTGACCGGAGTGAAACCGTTCGGGCGTACCCTGCTTGCCACCACAGGCAGCGGGGTTACAATGGACTCATAACAACAACAGCGAATCCACCCATGACCTACTGCGTCGCCATGCGCCTGTCCAGCGGCATTGTTTTCCTGTCCGACTCGCGCACCAATGCCGGTGTGGACCACATCGGCACCTTCCGCAAAATGAACGTCTTCGAAGCAGAAGGCGACCGCATCCTGGTCATGATGACCGCCGGCAACCTGGCCATCTCACAGGCCATACGCCAGGCCATCGAAAAAAAGGAGACTCCGGAGGGCGACACCATCTGGACCGTGCCCACCATGTTTGAGGCCGCTCGCCTGTTTGGCGACGTCATACGCGACATCCACAAACGCGACGGCGAGGCCCTGTCCCAGTTCGGCATCGACTTTAACTGCAGCATCATCTTGGGCGGACAGATCAAGTGCGAGGCGCCCCGTCTGTTCCAACTCTACTCAGCCGGCAACTTCATCGAAGCCACCGACGAGAACCTGTATTTCCAGATCGGTGAGGCCAAATACGGCAAGCCCATCATCGACCGCGTGGTCAAGCCTGACACGTCACTGGACGAAGCCGCCAAATGTGCGCTCATCTCCATGGACTCCACCCTGCGCTCCAACCTGTCAGTGGGCATGCCGCTGGACCTGCTCTGCTACGAAAAAGACGCCCTGCGCGTCACCCGTTTTGCCAATATCGACCACACCAACCAGTACATGGCACTGATCCGCCAGACCTGGGGCGCACGCCTGCAGCAGGCTTTTGCAGAATTGCCCGAACCGGACTGGACCCAACTCGACCAGCAACACAAGGGTCTTGGCCTTTTGAAAACCCAACGGAAAGGATGAACACCATGTTTCAACCCCGTCTGGAATCCGTTCAATGGTTGAGCCCCGCAGGCCTGCAAAATCTGGGCTACCGCGAATGGGGCGACCCCGCCAACCCGCATGTGCTCATCTGCGTGCATGGACTGACCCGTGTCAGCAACGACTTCCACACACTTGCGCAAACCATGGCGCAGCATGTGCGCGTCGTTGCACCTGATGTCCCCGGTCGTGGCCGCTCCGACTGGCTGCCCAACCCGGCCCTCTACAGCGTACCCAACTATGCAGCCGCCATGGTGGCTTTGCTGGCGCGTGCCAATGGCAAAACCGTCGACTGGCTGGGCACCTCCATGGGTGGCCTCATCGGCATGGGCGTCACCAGCCTGAAAGGCAACCCCATCCGGCGCTTCATCGTCAACGATGTGGGCCCCGCGCTCAAACTCGAAGCGCTGCAGCGCATCGGTACCTATGTGGGTCAGCCCATGCAGTTCAAGTCGGTTGAAGAGGCTGTGCCTTACATCAAGGCCATCAGTACCACCTTCGGCCCGCATTCAGATGCGCAATGGCACCAACTCACCGCAGACGTCATCGTGCAGAAAGACGGTGGCTGGACGTTTCACTACGACCCTGCCATTGCAGAGCCCTTCAAGCAGATTTCTGCCGAGCAAGCCGCTTTCAATGAGGCCATGCTCTGGGGTGCGTGGGACAGCATCACCTGCGAAACGCTGATCATCCGTGGCGAAACATCCGACCTGCTTTCGCCCGAAACCGCAAAAGACATGACGCAGCGCGGCCCCAAGGCCAAACTGATTGAACTCAAGGGCATCGGACACGCTCCAACCTTCATGCACGACGACCAGATCGACATCGTCAAGCGTTTCATTCTGGAAGGTAAAGCCTGACACCGTGGTTTCCGTTGTATCTCCTGCTGCCGACAATAGCGACAAAACCCGGGTCATCCTGACCGGCCTGTCCGACACCGACCAGGTCAAGGTAAAAGCCGTCATGGCCTGGGTGGCCGAACGGGCTGCCGGCAAAACGCTGGACACCGGCCAGGCCGTGCTCGTGCATCTCATGGCTGTTGCGGCCCAACTGGCCGAGCTCAACACCGATGCGGCCACCCGCATGACGGGTCTTCTGGCCACGCTGGCCACCATCGACCCCACTGTCGAGAAACAGGCAGGCAGTCTGTTCGGCATGGAAGTCTCGCGCATGCTCAGCAACATCCGCCAACTGCAGAAACTGCGCAGCACGCTCAGTGGCCATGGTTTTGCAGCCAATGGGGCCAACACGGCCGCACTGTGGACCGACCAGATCGAAGTCATCCGCAAAATGTTGCTGTCCATGGCCAGCGATGTGCGGGTGGTTCTGGTGCGCATTGCATCGCGCCTGCAAACCCTGCGCTACTTCACCACGATCGAGTCCATCCGCAATCAGGAAGGCCCCCTGTGGCAGCGCGCCAGCGACCTGGCCAACGAAACCTTCGATCTCTACGCCCCACTGGCTAACCGCCTGGGCGTGTGGCAGCTCAAATGGGAACTGGAAGACCTCGCCTTCCGCCTGTTGCAGCCACGGATATACAAAAGCATTGCCCGCATGCTCGACGAAAAGCGCATCGAGCGCGAACAGTTCATCGAGCAGGCCTTGCGCACCATCCACGACAGGCTGAAGGCCCAGGGCATTGCCTGCGACATCAGCGGTCGACCCAAGCATATCTACAGCATCTACAACAAGATGCAGGGCAAAGGCGTTTCTTTCGACCGACTCTACGACGTCCGGGCATGCCGCGTCATCGTAGATGACGTCAAAACCTGCTACACCGTTTTGAGCATCGTGCACGAAATGGGCACGCCGATTGCCGAGGAATTTGACGACTACATTGCCAGACCCAAGCCCAACGGCTACCAGTCGCTGCACACCGTCATCCGCAACAGCGAAGGCAAAACGCTGGAAGTCCAAATCCGCACTCGCGAGATGCACCAGTTTGCCGAATTTGGCATGGCAGCCCACTGGCGCTACAAAGAAGCCGGTACCGCGGGCTACGACGGCCAAGCCAAACTGCAGGGCGACGCAGACCAGCGCATCACGTGGCTGCGCCAACTGCTGGCCTGGAAGTCCGACGTTACCGGCAGCATGGCAGCCTCCACCAACTGGGCCGAACAACTGCGAGACGTATCGCTGGACGACGCCGTCTATGTGTTCACCCCGCAAGGCAAAGTCATCGAACTGCCACCGGGAAGCACACCAGTGGACTTTGCATACCATGTGCACACAGACGTCGGCCATAAATGCCGTGGTGCCAAGGTCGACGGTCACATGATTCCGCTCAATCAGCCATTGGCCAACGGGCAAACCGTTGAGATCATCACAGCCCGTGGCGACCAGAACAAAAACCCGTCGCGCGACTGGCTCAACCCCGTGCTCGGCTATCTGGCCAGCCCACGCGCGCGGTCCAAGGTCAAGCACTGGTTTGCCCAGCAGGAACTGCAGGAAACGCTGGACCGTGGACGCGACATTGTCGAAAAAGAACTGCAGCGCATCGGACAGACATCCCAGTCCCACGAAACGGTGGCCAACCTCATGGGCTTCTCCGACGCCGAAGGCCTCTACAGCGCTTTGGCTCATGAAGAGCTCAAACCCAGAGCCATTGAAAATGCGTTGGCCCCGCCGCCACCCAAAGTTGAAACACCTGAAGAAGCACTCATCCACCCGCAGCGCAGAAAGCGCACCGCAGCCAATGAAAACACCGTGCTGGTGGTGGGTGTGGATGCCCTGCTAACGCAACTGGCGCGCTGCTGCCGGCCTGTTCCACCCGATCCCATCGTAGGCTTCGTCACGCGCGGCAAAGGCATCAGCATCCATCGCGTGGGCTGCACCAACCTCACCAAAGTGGCGCGCCAGCAACCTGAACGCCTCATCGAAACATCGTGGGGCACAGCAGCCGGCAGCATCTATCCAGTGGACATCATCGTTGAGGCCAACGACAGACAGGGCTTGCTCAAAGACATCACCGAGGTGTTTTCCAAGCACAAGGTCAACGTCATCGGCGTCAAAACTTCGTCCAAAAAAGCGCAGGCCCACATGCAGTTCACCGGCGAGGTCAATGGCGCAGAGCAGCTTTCACAGCTCATGACCCACCTGCAGGACATCAAGGGCGTTTTCAACGTCAGAAGACGCTGAAAGAAAACGCTGAAGACGACGATACCGTCACCGCAAACACAACCTATCCGGGTGAATCCACCGACAAAACTCACATCACACACTAACGATGCCTCATTCCGTCAAAGACAAGGGAGCATCGCATGCGCAGTCAACGTGGTTTGTCGCTGGTTGAAATCAGTCTGAGTCTTGCGCTGGTGGGATTGACCACGGCCATGGTAGCCCGAAACGTCGAGCGCAACAGCCAGCAATTGCTTGCGCAGGCTGAGGCGCAGACCTTGGCCACCGTTCAAAAGGGGCTACAGGGCTACCTGAACGAATATGCCATTCAACTGGTGGAGCAACCCAACCAGCCGGTCGAACGCACCGTCAGGGTGTCGGAGACGACCTCCGAAACCATCACCCTGCCAGCCGGAACGCAAGTGGACCACTCATACTGGCCCTCGCTTGAAAAGCTCAGACAACTGCAGTTCCTGCCCGCTTCACTCAATCTTCAATCCCTCACGGCCAGCGGCCGATCCTTTGTCAGCGGTCCCATTCAGGTCTATGCCAACGCGGGGGATGAGACTCCGCTGCCCAGTGCGGAGTTCTGTCTGCGCGACGGCTGCATCCTTAGGATCAGCGCGTACCCAGACCCTGGCGCCGATGCCATCAGTTCCGCCGGACCGGCAGCACGCACAGCCAATCTGATTGCCCATCTGATGCGTCAATTAGGCATCAACGCCCTGTTGGCTGAAAGCAATGACGGATGGCTTTACAGCAACTCCGGAGGCAAGCTAGCCCGCAGCACCAGTTTGATGAGCGTCAGCGGCGACGTGGGCGTCTATGCCGAATACGCTGTCAAATCATATGCACAGCGCAAACTGTCGGACGCTGTTGCGTGCCCTGCGGGCTTTTTCGGATTCAGTGCAAGCTCACGCAGCAGTACCGATGCCACCGAATATGCAGCCACCTCCCCCACCCGCTGCGTCGCACCCCACGGGCAAGTGCCCGCAGGCCAACAAATAGTGGCTTACGACAACCGCAGCCCGCAGACAGGCTATGTCCGACTGGTCTGTGAACTCTCCAGTGCAAGCGGCGCACTCGTCCTGCAGACTGCAGCAGATGCACAAGACCCACTAGGCCCCACCGACAGCTCCTGTACGCCCTGAGGATTCAGACCCAGTCCTCATGCCCCTTTGTGCGACGGTCAGATACCCGTCATCCACCTGTCTGCAACCGTATGTCTCACCCGAATATCCGAGCCTACCTCACCTTGTCCGGCGATACAGAGTTTGGGTCTGCACAAGCAAACTGTCTCTGCGTTGCAAATGCACGTACATCAAATCAACTTGAGGAGCTCTTATCATGATCCATTCATTCAACATCGCCCATCGTAAACAGGCTGGTATCACACTGGTTGAAACCGCGATCGCACTGGCCATCGCTGCCGTTGTGGTCAGCGCTGCATTTGCAGGCTTCCAGGCCAACGCACGCCGCAGCGAAGTTCGCGACAACAGCCAACTCATTTCCGAAATGATTGCCGACACCAAGCAACTGTTTGGCCCCACCAACCGCTACAGTGCGCTGACCAATGCCAAAGCGATCGCAGCCCGTGTCATCCCGACCAATATGCTCAACAGTGCCGAAACTCTTGCCTACAACAGCTACGGCGGCTTGGTGAGCATTGAAGGCGCTGGCTCTGCAGCCGACACCAACGACCAGGCCAAACTGGTGTTCAGCGATGTTCCGAAAAACCAGTGCGTGGACCTGGCCCTCTCGGTTGAGCGTAACCTGGCCGGCATGATCATCCATCCCGCCGGTACAAGCAGCAACATCTCACGCACGTCCTCCGATGCCACAAATGCCTACAACGCCAAGCCCAACAACGCATCGCCTGGTGACGTAGCAGCAAGCGTTGCAACTGCCTGTACTCAGACATCCGCCAACGGCAAATACGACATGCATCTGTTCTTCACCCGCAACTGATTGCAAGCCGTCCGGACTTGATGGGGCGACACGCTGGCAACACGTTTCGTCGCGTCAGTCCGGATCACCCAGCCGCTTCGCCCGATCCGGCGATACGGCCATACGGGATCCTCAGACAAAATGCCCCCCACAAGGCCGGGCATTTTGCATTTGAGCCACCACATCGCCTGCTGCTCATTCGCGTTACGTCAAACGGGTGAGGACTTATCTGCCCGCTACGCCCACCATCAAACGGTCACTTTCTTCCCCCCCTTTCACCGTGAAAAAAAAACAGCTCACCTACAGCATAGGCGCATGTCGCTGTTGCGCCGCACTACTGTGGCTGCTTGCATTGACCTGTCATGCACAGACAAGTACCCCGCGTGACCAGACGCCCGCTGTTACTTCGTCGGTCCACCCCACGCAGCCGGCGGACGATCCTCTGTTGATACACCTTGCACATTGGGCCATTCACAACAACCCCAGCGTACTGTCCTCCCGCAGCGACAGCGAGTCCAGCCAGCGTTCGCGAGATGCCGCCTGGCAGCAATTCTTACCCACACCGTCCATCAGCATGGACAAAGCCGATCAACCCTCCCGTACCGCGCTGAACCAGAAAACCACCATCGTGCGCCTGCAGCAGCCCCTTTGGCAGGGCGGGCGCTTGAGCGCCGCAGCAGATCAAGCCGATGCGGCCGCCCGCAGCAGTCACTTTAGCTGGCTGGCGCAAGCCCAATTCACCCTTGAACAGCTCATACAAACGGTGACCCGTCACAGGCAATCCCGACATCGTGCCGACTCTCTTGCCAACAGCGTGTCAACCCATGAGCGTCTGCTGGCACAGGTCAGAAGACGCGTTGCCGAAGGTCTCTCGCCACCTAGCGACCTCACTGTTGCAGAAAGTCGTTTGCTCAATGTGAGGGCAGAGCTTGAAACAGCGCGCAGCGACATCCGGCAACAGGAACTGCAATTGCAGCGCTTGCTGGCACGCCGTCTCGAACCAGCCGAGGAGGCAGCCCTGCGACAGCTGGCCATGCCGCCCGTAACAACACTTTCGATGATTGAGCGTAGCGAGGACGCCATGGCACAGACCGCTTCGCAACAACCCCGCGTGCTCAAACTGGAAACCGACCGGGAACAGATCGGTCATCGCATCCGCATCCTCAAGGCCAACCGGTTGCCACAGCTATCGCTGCGACTGGATCGGATACAGGGAGATGTCACCGGTGTCGATCACACAGCCGTGCTCAGCCTGAACACCTCATGGGGTGCAGGGCTGTCCAATGAGCGCGAAATCGAAGCATTGGAGCTGCGCGGGCAGGCGATTGAACTGGACCGTCTGGCCGAATGGCAGGAGGTGCAGCGGCGTCTTGCGTCTTTGCAACAGGATATCCAGATGCAAAGTCAGCGTCACATCCATCTGCTGACGGCTCAAAACCGTGCAGAGGCCTTTCTGCTTTCCACCGAAAGGCTGTATCTGACAGGGCGCAAAGCATGGCTGGAAGTATTGAACGCAGCACGCGAAGTCACGGCGTCGCAAACGGCAGCCAGCGATGCCCTGTTGCAGATCTGGAGCAATACGGAACTGCTGCGCTTGATTGAAACCGGTCCGCTGGCCTATGCCGCCCCAGGGACTTCGACGGACAAACCCAACGATGCCCCTGACCTTACTGCGAACGTTACTGGGAACGTTACTGGGAACGTTACTGGGAACGTTACTGCGAACGTTACTGCGAACGTTACTGCGGACGTTACCGCGAACGTTACTGCGGACGTTACCGCGAACAACACCCCGGACACCAACGCGGACACCAACCGGGACAACTTGCAGACCGACATCACTCTTGAGAACAACAGTCACACAGCCGAGGCCCGCCATGCTGAGCAATGAATCAAAAACAAATCCGCACGAGACGGCCAGCAGCGCTGCTGCCCCTCCCAACCCTCAGTTGCAGCAACGCCTGTTTGCATGGATGGGCATCAGCGCCCTGCAGCGTGAACCGGCCGATGCGCAGGAGGTGCGAGCCATTTTGATGGACTGCGATGACAGCGCCGACAGCGTCGACATCGTCACCGAACTGGCTGTGCAATTCAGGTTACCCACACCCAAATGGCTCAGGCAGCCTGATGCGGGTCTGCTGCCCCTGCTCTGTATTTCAGACGAAGGCCAATGGAGCATCATCACCGACCTGCGGTCCGACGGCGCATGGAAAGTACGCCAGTGGAGCGACGAAAAAAAGCAGGCTGAAGAAATCGAATGCCATGCATTCAGTGAAGGCTATCGCTTCGTCAAATTGCGACTGTCTGCACCGCTGGATCTAGGCAAAAGCGCCATGATCCGCCTGCTGGCAGGCGAATTGAAAGCGCAGAAACATCTGCTGTCCGAAGTGGCCAGCGCTACCGTCACCATTGGTCTGCTGGCGCTGGCTGCATCGTTCTATTCCATGCAGGTCTACAACCGCGTGGTACCCACACATGGCATGGCAACCCTGCTGACATTGACCATCGGCGTAATGATTGCCACGCTGTGCGAAACGGCCATCAAGTGGGTGCGGTCGAGGCAGCTGCACGATATTGCCGAAGTCATTGACCGCAATATGACGCGCCGCGTCTATGCCCGCTTTCTGAACATCCGTCTGGACCAGTTGCCTGCCAGTGTAGGCGCCACCGCCTCGCGACTGCGGGGGCACGAAAGCATACGCGCCTTCATGGTCAGCCTGTGTGCCAACACCCTGGTGGATGCGCCACTGGCACTGCTCAGCCTTGCGGTACTGGCACTGATTGGCGGTTGGTTGGCGCTGATTCCAGCCACCTGCCTCATCCTGGGTCTTGCCGTTGGATTTTCATCTGCTGCAAAAACACAGGCACTGGCAGCCACCGCTTCACCTGCGCGTCACCTCAAAACCGGCCTGCTGGTGGAAAGTATCGAAGGGGCTGAAACCATCAAGTCTGGACAGGGTGGCTGGCGCATGCTCTCGCGCTGGCTGCACTTGTCGGATCTGGCGCAAGTCAATGACCGGGAGATGGCAGAACTGTCCGAACACACGCAGATGATCGCGGGCTTCCTGCATCAAGCCGCTTATGTGGCCATGGTGGCATTCGGTGCCATGCAGATCGGTGTCACCGACATGAGCATGGGAGCACTGATCGCCTGCTCCATCCTGTCCGGCCGCATTCTGGCACCCATCACGCAACTGCCCTCACTGTTGCTGCAATGGGCCAACACCAAAATGGCCATCATGGATCTGGACCGTGTCTGGGGGCTGAAATCCGATCATCCTGAAGGTGTGCAGCCCATCATTCCCGATGTGCTGCGCGGACGCTTTGAATTGCAGGATGTGCGCCTGTCCTACAACGGCCAGGTTGCACTGCAAGTCAAGCAACTGCATATCCGTGCCGGAGAGCGTATCGGCGTGCTCGGTGTCATCGGTGGAGGCAAGACGTCACTGCTGCGCATCCTCTCCGGCATGTACAAACCACAGGACGGGCGCGTCATGCTCGACGGCATGGATATGGATCTCATCCAGAAACAGGCACTGGCCGACACCATGGGGTACGTGCCTCAGGAAGGTCGACTGTTCAGTGGCACCCTGCGCGAGAACCTCATCCTTGGTCTGTCTGACCCCGGCGACGCCATCATTCTGGAAGCCGCACGCCGAACCGGCCTGCTGGAAACTGTCATCAACCAGAGCCAGAAAGGTCTGGAGCGCGAGATCATGGAAGGCGGCGCAGGCCTCTCCGGCGGTCAGCGTCAACTGGTGCACGTAACGAGAGCCCTGCTTCGCAAACCGCGCATCTGGCTGCTGGATGAGCCGACTGCACACATGGACCAGAACCAGGAAATTCGCGTGCTCAACCTGTTGCAGGAAGAGTTGCGAACACGGCCTGAGAGCACTCTGGTGCTGGTCACCCACAAGATGGGAACGCTGGCGCTGGTGGACCGCGTGATCGTTATCGTGCAGCAGCAGATCGTGCTGGATGGTCCGCGCGACGCCATCCTGCAGCAACTCTCCAGCATCGCAGCCCCCAACCAACAGGCACAGGGAGTCCGTTCATGAGCCCGAACACCAAATCACAGTCTCCATCGCCGGTCGCAACCGGTTCGAGTGCAACCGTCAGCGCGCATCCGCGGGCAGGCAAAACCGGATCGATCCAGAAAACCACATTGGCCACCTTGATCGCCCTGATTGCCTGGGCCGGTTTGACGCACATCGATGAATCCGTGTCTGCTGGCGGACAGATTGTGACCCCGGCGCGCATGCAGACCGTACAAAGCCAAGATGGCGGCTTTCTGAGCGAACTGCATGTCACCGAGGGGCAGCATGTCCGCAAAGGCGATCTGCTGGCCGTTTTGGGAAAAGAACGCGCACAGGCAGCCACCCAGGATCTGCGCGCCCAATATGCAGCCCTGCACCTTGCGCACCGGCGGGCCGTGGCGCAGGCAACAGGGCAACGCCCTGTTGCCGATGCAAGCGCTGCACAACATCCGGCCCTGTGGCAAAACCAACTGGCCGTCTTTGACCAACAACAGCGGGCCATCCAGTCGGACCTGACCGCTTTCAACCATGCCATTGAACTGGCTCGCGCAGAGCATCTGATCATGGAAAAGCTCCAGGCCAGCGGCGATATCAGCGAAACAGAATTGATGCGCAGCCAACGCTCACTGATCGAATTGCGTCAACGTCGCGACTCCATCGAACTGACGGCGCACAGCGAAGCCCGCAAGGAAGCCGCGCGGCTTGCATCCGAAATGGAATCACTGGCCCAACGCATACGCGAACGCCAGGACGTATTGCAGCGCACTGATCTGCATGCCCCCATGGATGGCATCATCCACAGTATCCGCCTGAAAACCATCGGTGCCGTTTTGCGGCCCGGGGACGAGTTCCTGCAGATAACCCCCGCGCTTGACCCCGACACACTGGAACTGCGCGTCAGCCCCTCCGACATCGGGCGTCTGAAAACCGGTCAGCATGCCAGCGTCAAACTGGATGCCTGGGACTACAGCATCTATGGTGCGCTTGACGGCGAGGTGGTAGACATCAGTCCCGACACCGTCACCGAACAGGGCTATCCCCAGCCACAGACCTACTACCGCGTACAAGTGAAAGTGCACAACAAACCGGAAAACCACAAACTGGATGTATCGGTACTCAAACCCGGTATGCGCGCCAACGCCGACATACTTACCGGCCAGCGCAGCCTGCTGTGGTATCTGACCAGTCCCATCACGAGGGCCTTCGGCGGCGCATTGAAAGAACGCTAAGCGAACGCAGCTTGAAGGGGCGGCGGTGCATCTACAATCCGGCCCGATGGCCTGAAAGCGCCCCGCCTACCTCCCCCGTCCCTGCCCCTGACGGCCCAGCGCATCAGCCAGATCATTGGAAATGCTGAACTGGCCCAGATACAGAAACATGATCAGCCCGCCCAAAATCAACAGGATGATAAGGTTGAGCAACTTGGCCACTTCAGCAATCTCTTCGCGGATCTGCGCGTTTTCACTGGTACCGAGCTTGATGATGAGCTTGTCGAACTGGGGATTGTGCCGGATGCTCGAAGACAGCCGGGCCAGCAGCTTGGGCCCGATCAAGCCCAGCGAAAATGCCTGGATGTATTCGGTTGGATTGACCTGCAGGCTCACCAGCACCCGCGTCAGGTGCCAGCGCAGCCATGGCGTTGAATTGGGCAGCAGGGCTTTCAAAGCCTCCGTCAGGGTCATGCCGCTTTGCAAGAGCACAGCCAGCGAACTCAACAACAGGGACACCTTGAAGTCACGGTAAATGCTCAAGGGCAAAATGAAAGGGCAAATGGGCATCAACATCAACCCGGCACCGCGGGGCAACTGTTCAAATGCCGCGCGAATGAAACCCGTCCACCGGGGCAGCCACCACGAATAGATCATGACGGTGGCCACTGCACCCAGCGCAATCATCACCCCATGCGCCTCTACGGCCTCGCAGAAACTTCGCACCGCCTGGTTGAATGGTGTCCAAACTTCAGGGGGTGCCATCTTGACCATGATGGGCAGGCTGATAGTGGACATGACGTAACAGAATGCAGCAATGCCGGGAATCTGTATCATCGGCGGAATGATGGCTTTGCGTATGATGTCGATCACCAACCCCTGCTGTCGCAAAGACTCGGCCAACATGCGCAGCGTATCGGATTTATTGCGGGTAAAGTCCAGCGCCGTCAGCATCAACCGGTCAGAGGCTGGCATCACCCGACCAATGATATCACTCATCCGGTAAGTCTCACCCCAGGAAAGTGCCTTATACATCTGCGAGAGTGCCTTGTAGCGACTGCTATCGGAGGTGGCCGGGTCTTTGGCAATCCGCATTTCCTCAAACAGGAATGTCTTGAACTGTTCGCGGCTTTCGAATGATTTTGCCAACTCCTCATAAAAGGCAATCCGCTTGCCCTGAAAATCCCGCAAACTCAAACCCAGAAAAAAATCAGCCAGAATATCGCGCACGCGCAGCAGCCATTCCATCTCAGAGCCTCTCGTAAAGGTCGAAGTTTTCGAAACGTGCGCAGACCCGTGGGTCTATCATTCCGCGCAGGGCTTTGCTGACGGCATGCTCGAAAACCGTCTTGCCCTGCATATTGCTGGAGGCCAGATTGCGATCTGAAAATGAGCGGTAATGGTCAATCGCCTCCTGGTCCTTGCGCTCACGGATAAGCGAAAGCCAATGACGGTCGGGTACGAACAGTTCTGCCACCACGGTAAGCCCGCGGGTGCCACGGCCCCGACAATGCTTGCATCCGGTGCTCCTGCGAAAGAAAAGGCCGGAAGGATCACAACCCAGATATCGATCAAATGCCTCGGAGGTCTCAAGCGTGCTCTGAAACTCCGGATGATCGCGGGTGAATGCAGACAAGGGCAGACGGCAATTCGTACATAGCTTGGGTACCAATGACTGGTAGCACAACAGACTCAGGATATGCGGGTTGGTCAACACGAAGCGGCTCATGCCGATCTCACTGTCGGTCAGGCGCGGGATGATGCCGGAGATCAGGTGCGCGTGTACGGTCGCACAGGCCATATGACCCGTCTCCACAATCTGCTGACCTGCAGATGCCGTAGCCTCGTCGCGTATCTCGCCCATCAGCACACACCCCGGATCAGCGCGCATCAGTGCGGCAATCACCTCGCCATACTTCAAGGCGGAACCCGCCTTGTCTATCAAATCGCGCTGCACCGGTATCTGATGTACACCCTTGAGCGGATACTCCACCGGGTCCTCTACGGAATAGAAGGCATCACTGCCATTGGAGGGGTGGGTCTCGATGAAGGTTTTAAGGGACGTGGTTTTACCGGAACCGGTCACGCCGGCAAACAGCACAAAGCCCGATGGCAGACTGGAGGCTCGCTTGAACGATTCAATCTGGTTGAACTCGTATCCCAGCTGTTCATAGGACAGCGTGGGCTGGTCCGGGCTGATGTCGAGCAGACGGCAGACCACTTTCACACCGTTGGCCCCGCGTATGGACTGAAAACGCAGCGACACCCGCTTGTTGGCCACCTCGTGGGGCTGGATCATGCAATACAGATTCTCGCCGAGCGTAAACTGCGAGTTGCTGTTGGAACCGCGATAAGAGGCATTGTTGTAAGCCCATGCAACCGCCCGCTCAGCGCGAACGGATGTGTAGATACCGCCGTTCTCGTCATTGAGAGCCACCAGATCGCCGTCCACACGGATTTTCACTTCCGCCTTGCCGTTGTTCACCTGTATGTGCAAGTCGGTCGCCCCCTCCTCCACCGCCACGCGCAGCCAGTGTTCAAACAGCATTTTGGAACGTGAGCGCGACTCATCCGACCCCAGCTTGACCGGCTCATCCGATGCCTCCACCGGGCTTAAATCAACCAGTTGTTCGATGATCTCGGCAGAGCAGACGACCGGCTCGGACTCTGTTCTGTAACCGGATGCAGCCAACGTGGCACGCAGGCCCACCAGCAGGATGCGCAACTCCGGGTCGGAGGGATCGCGCATGACGAAGCGCGACCGTCGCAAACCGGTTTCAATCACGCACAGGCGCCCCTTGGTCGATTCGGGCAAGCGCAACAGACGCGATTCGTCGTACCCGCTCAGTAAACGGGTAAATGCAGGAACATCACTCAGGCGCGTTACGATCTCCGACATCTGTCTTTCCTAGTGCAGTAACGTCTTGCCAACCGCCAGAAACACCTTCGCGGATGAACCATGCCAACCCGCCAAGGTCAGCCCGCCCTCATCAACCCGCAGAACCCGAAAGCCCATCAGCTCGTCATCTTTCTCAAGATCGATCCGTCTGCCGCTGGGCAAGATGAGTTCAGCCATCAAAAGCTCGCCACGGGCATAGATCGACACCAGCCGTATGACCGGTCGATCCAACGATTGGGGCACAGCCTGCACCTCACCGGGGGCGCCGGTCGGTATATCGCTGCTGCCGGAGGACAGGCCAGACGTTCCGGTCGGTACGCGATCGACTGCATTTTTTCCGCCCAGCAGGCTTCCGAGCGCGCTTTCATCTGCACGGGTGGGCGGCACATTGATGGGACCTGGTGCCAATTTCACGGTGGTCGCCGCAGAAGAACCCCGTCCCGCCGACAATGCCATGACCCGGTCATACAGACGCCGCTCGGCTGACTCCCGCTGCAGTGCCATGACCGTCTGCACATCCAGCGTGGCGGCTTTGCCCTGCGATTCAACGACAATGGTTTTGGCATTGGCCTTGAGATCCTGGGTATCGGTGGCAGTTGCTTTGGATTTGTCGTCCGTCGTCGGTGCGGCTACATCCGGCGGGCCCGCAACGGCAGCGCTGCCGGTGCCGGAAATCTCTTGCCCGGGGACTTCTTGCGCGGGAAGGGCTGTCGGGCGCGGCGAACTGCGCAGGGGCTTGGCCGGCTTCATGTGTTCGCTCCACAGATAGCCGCCAAGCGCACCGGCAATCAACAGCGTCAACACGATGGCGCCGATCAACAGGCGCTTGCGATGCTGGATGAGAAAGTGTCTAACGGTAACCATAAATGTCACCGTTCAATTCAAACTGCAACAATTCAAGCAGGTTTGTGCGCGAAGGTTCGATCACAAGCCTTACTTCACGCCAATAGGCAGCCCCCGAGTAACGCTCCAGCAAACGATCTAGGCTGACCCAATCGCCCGATATGCTGATGGGGTAGCGATGCACCATCAACTCGGCCGCAAGGCGCGGCGCCCCCTCCGGCCACACGATACCGTTGCATTGCAGGGTGGCTTTTATCTTCAGTTCACGCAGGATGAGATTTTCACGCTGGCAGAGCAATTCTGCGTCTTCACGCCCCCTGATCCGCTCCACCGACTCCGGGCCGGACAGTGCAATCGTATGGGGGCGGCTTAACTCAATACGGTTCTCACGCGAGCCGATGGTGCGCTTGACCTCCTTGCCAAACTGCGCGAGCAGGCGCGGATCCGTTCCCTCCGGACTGGTCCATGTGTAGCGACACTCCGTATCGTTACAGATGGCCAGACGCAGTTGCCAGCCTTCGTGGCTCAAGGGCATTTGCATCATGTCGATCATCACATCCTGCACGCCGCTGGCAGACCATCCCAGCTTGCCGATTTCCTCGAACAACAGACGCGAATACGTCTGCTCGGCTGTCGGCTTGGATTTGGGGGCTGTCGTCTTGGGTTTCGCAACAAACTCGGTCCACACATACCAGGCCACTGCCAGACAGGTTGCAACCAAACCGACGAAAATCAGGATCGCCTGAACCGGCCGCTTTTTTGCATCAACCAGACGGGGTTTTCTCGGAGGTCTTAGCATCGCACTTTCCAATGTCTCCGAAAACCAGCTGATACCACTGATATCAGTGAACTCGGGAAAAAGAACCAGATCATTGGTCAAACATTGCGCCGGTACACCGGTACCGAGATTCTCCAGATAATTCGTAACAACGTCTTCGACGGCACTGGCCGGTGCCACGTAGTCGAGCGCAACCAGTCCATTTTCAAAAACCAAAACAGCGTACTGCCGGACATCTTCACTTTCTTCAATCTTCCAGACCAGCACAAGATTGTCGTGCGCGAAGAACTTCTTGACCGCCAGCACAAATGAAAATATCCGCGGCCTACGGACATCGGTGACTGGCATGCGACCCCGCTCGCAATAGCCCACCTGTAGCCCCATCGGATTCTCCAGCACGCACATCCGATCAATTCCCTGCTTTTGTGCAAACTCGGAGACCAGACGCTCACGCTCGCGCAAATCTGTCTCAAACAAGGCATGCCACGACAACCCCGCCACCAGAAAATCCGAGCGCCTTCGCGATACATGCAGGATGGAACTTTGTGCGGCCATCAGAGCAACACCACCCGAAGGAAGACCAGAAAATGCTGGTCACGGTTTTCTGATACCTCTGAGCCACCGAACAGGACAGATGCGCTCTCGGTCAATGACTTGCGGGTCTTGCTACCCGAATTGTTGCCAAGTCCAGTGATGGCGACCACCTCTCCCGGCTTGATGGAGACTGTGAAGTTGTCCTGAACGATGGAGGTGGTCGGAATCTGCAGCAACTGGCGCGTGGCGCCCTCACCGGTCTCAATGCGGTTCAGACCCAGCAGGTCGGAGAAGCTCACAGAGAACTTGATCATCACGCTGTTGTTTTCGAGAATGAACGGCATCAGCATGATCTGGTCACCCACTGTGACGGATGCGGCTTTCAGCCCCGGAACAGCGGTACCTCCACCCAGACCTCCGGTGGTGCCAGCCGTGGTTTCGGCCAGATAGCTTTGCGACAGCAGTTTCGATTTGCGGACCCACTGCCGGTTCATGGCCATCAGATTGAAGGGGCGGTGCTGGACGGCATAGCCCAACTCGCTGAGCGAATTGATCATGCTCTGGATATTGCGCGGCGCACCGGCCAAGGTTGCATCCGTCAGCTTTCCGTTCATCAGATTCACGCGTGAGTCGGGCATGTTGAACACCCCGATTCCACCTGTAGCACCCGTGCTGCTCAAGCCCACGTCCATACCGGGAAACAGACGCTGATAAATGAGGGTCCAGTCGGTTCCGAATTCACGCCGGGAGTTCGTGGTCACGTTGTAGATATCCACCTGCACCAGCACCTGACGGGTCATGCTCGCATTTTCGGTGCGAATGAACTCGCGCAATGCCCGCAACATCAGTCGCGAGGACCGTACCAGCACACGTCCGCTGCCCTGGGTAACAAACACCTTGGAACCCGGCACGGCTGCAACCATGCTCTCTATGAGCTTGATGGTTGAATCGTAGGTTTCCATCTGGCTTTGCTCACTGAAATCCATGGACAGGGCGCCACCGACGCTGCCGGCAGCGGCACCGGAAGAACCGCCGGATGAACTGCTGGATGAACCGCCACTGCGGCCTCCACTCATACCGGTACTGCTTGTCTTCAGGTCGAAGCGGCCACGTGTAGGGAACATGGCCAATTCAAACACCTCAGTCTGGAATCGCGAAAATACGATGGTGCCATCCTCGTACGACCAGCTCAGATCCAGCCTGTCGGTCAGATGATTGAGAAAGCCCCTCAAATTTCCCCGCCAACGCAACAGATGGGGCGGGATTTCCTGGACTTCAAACCGGTTGGCGCGCGCAGATACGGGGCGACGCTGCGTCTGATCGCCCTTGAGTGCCTCCCGACGGTTTTTCTCTTCTTCCTCCAGCAACTCGGACTCTTCGATGGCAATCGACTGCTCGATACCCGCATAGATATCCGGCAGTATGCGAACTGGCGTTCTGGCAATCTGGCTCAATCGGTGAGCCAGTGTATCCAGACTCATGCCGGTTTCTTCCATCGAATAATTCAGTGTGAACGGTTCATAGAAAAGCGGAGGAAGGCGCTGCTCTTCAAGCAAAGGCAGAGGCGCTGAGGCCACCCACGGATGCGGACTGTGCCGCAAAACTTGAATCTGCTGCTGCCGCTTGGCTTCGGCCTGCGCCATCTGGGCACCCCCCTTCACCGTTTGGGGGTCGATGGGCAGGGACTGTATCGACGAGTCCACCGCTGACTTGCTGTTGGCTGGCAGGGGCGGTTTACCGGCTTTCGGCCATATCTGGCATGCGGATAGCAGTATCAGCGCACAAAGGGACAAGACGGCACTCGTCCGCCGCATGAGAGTCCCGGAAACGGGATGCCGAATGAGTCGATAAGCCATTTCAGCGACACTCCTGACTCTGATCGCCCATCCGCGTTATGCGGACCAAGGGCGGCGTGTTGGCATAAATGCAGGCCTCCAGCGGATAGCTGGAATTCAGGATGCCGGGCGACATGAGCAGACGGGTCAGTGCGCTTTCATATGTGCCCTCAAACCGCGTCGGTGCTGCAATCGGAAAATGGCGATCCGCATCCCAGCGGAATGCGTAACCGGCCTGCTGTGTCCAGCGCATCAAGGCCACATCGATGCGCTCGTCCTCCAAGGCAAGAACCCACATCGGCGGCTTTGCAGCAAGCGGCTCTGGCTCGGGGGCACGTGGGGACATCACCGGTGGGAGCGGAACAGCGGGACCAGCGGGAACAGGTACAACCGCGGGTGCTGGCGGAATGGCAGTGGCAGGCAGCGACGCAGGCTCGGGAGGAGAGTCGGAAATGACCGTGGGGATGACAGTGGGGATGACAGCAGGGTTAACAGCGTTGACGGGTGGGTTTGCCGCAGCAGGCGCCAAGGGCTCTGCACTGTCAACAGTTTGCGATACCGTGACGCGGGTGAGGCGACCGATGCTGTCTGGCAGGCGATCCTGCGCTCTTGCCGTGGCAGCCCCCATCAACGGCAACAGCCATGCAAGGCATGCAACTGCCGCGATGCGGTTGCAGGCATGATGCCGGTCAATCTCAAGCCACAACATGGAAGTACCCCGGTCAACAATAACGTCAACCGAGTATAGGTAGCCCTGTTCAGGGCATGCATCACCTCATCGGGTATTCAGCATGTGTCACGCGTATGCAAACGAAAAGCGACAACCGGGACGATGAATCATGGCTTGGCCCTATCGGTGTGCGCATGGGCAGATGCAGATCCGGCTCTCAATCCAGATTTTCTGAATACCCCTGCGCCAAACGGGTTAGCAACAAGGTGTGGCAATTGGCTCGCGCATGCTGTGTGGCTTTTTTGCGGGTATACGTACCGGTACTGTCCATGATCCACGACAGTTGTGTGTCGGCCAGCAAGGCTTTCAGTCCTTCGTCGAGCACCCGCTTTTTCAGTTTTGCGTCCAGCACTGGAAATGCGATTTCAACCCGACGAAACAGGTTACGGTCCATCCAGTCAGCGCTGGACAGGTACACATGATCCGCACCGTCATCATGAAAATGATAGATGCGGCTGTGCTCCAGAAAGCGCCCGACCACCGAGCGTACGCGGATGTTCTCTGACAATCCTTTGACACCCGGTCGCAGCGCGCAAACCCCGCGTACGATGAGGTCTATTTTCACGCCGGCCCGGCTGGCTGCATACATTTCGCTGATCACACTGGGCTCGAGCAGCGCATTCATGCGCGCCATGATTCTGGCGGGACGCCCAGCACGCGCGTGTTCTGTTTCACGGCGTATCGCAGCCAGCACATTTTTCTGCATGGTAAAGGGCGACTGCCACAGGTATTGGGTGGAGCGAATTCGCCCCAGACCTGTGAGCTGCTGGAACACCTCGTGTATATCGCTGCAAATGGCCTCATGGCATGTGAAGAGGCCGAAATCGGTATAAAGCCTTGCCGTTCGCGGATGATAGTTTCCGGTACCCAAATGCACATAGCGCTTCATGACCACCTTGCCGGACTCCTGCTTCTCGCGTCGCACCACCAGCAGCATCTTCGCATGTGTCTTGTGGCCCACAACACCGTAGACCACATGCGCGCCCACCTGTTCGAGACGGGATGCCCAGCGGATATTGTTCTCCTCATCAAAACGCGCCATCAGCTCGACCACAAC
>SXGQ01148890.1_pt1 | contig 21215 bp, 18 predicted proteins | sample 3178371 | NCBI WGS metagenome assembly SXGQ01 (sample SAMN11356859, study PRJNA531348) | freshwater metagenome | isolation source: freshwater sample F1-20 | place: China: Fuxian Lake, Yuxi | collected 2017-12-25 | reverse complement strand
AACCGAAGGGGGGCACCACATGCCCTCCGAAGCACACAGGGGGGAAGGGGGGGTGGTCGGAACGGGACACGTGTGCTGTCAACTTTTTTTCGGATGGTCGGCCTAGACGTGCTTGTGGGATGACGGGTCGGGTATGAACGACCCCCAACAAAATGCTAAGCGAGGGTGACAAGACGATCATTCGATTACAGGATACGCTCGACATCAATGGTTTTTTTGGAGGGGAAGAGCCCATGACTATACTTGACGAGATAGACATGATGCAACGTATAATGGTCAAACTCACGGCCGACACTAAATTTCGTGACGAGAACAGGGATCTCCATACCCGTACTGTTGACAGGTTCAACAAGATGTTTAAGGTGTTGCTTGTGCGTCGAGATAGGTTGCAGATTGGTAGAGTGTCTCGATTGAAAGTAAATGGTTGATAACACACTGAGTCGACTCTTATGTCCTCAGTTTAACCCTGCCGATTTCGGGACCTATGGAAGGCTTCAAACATCCCCCTACATTCCACTCACGTGCCTCACTGCCCCGGTGTCAGACCCCAAAATTGTGAGTGACTACATCAACGTCACAAACGCGTACCAACCCGCGTGTGCAAATTACCCAACGACTACAGACGGGGTTGCAGTTACGTTTTCAAATCAAGAACCTCCTCTTCGAATAGCTCTTGATCAAAAGTCACGTCAGAGAGGAGGGAATATTAACGGGACACCAGTTGACGTAGATTGTGCAGCAACACTGAATGGAACAGATTTTTGTCCTTCGGCGGATGGGTGTCAGTGGCAGCCTTTCATAGTGGGGTCTGATCAAGGCATCGACTGTAGTACGCTCCCAAGTCAAGATTTGCGGTGCAACTGCTCGGGTATCAACATTGATTGCCTGTCAACCATGTCGTTGTGCTTTAAGACGCGTGCAGACCCCGCGTTCCTTTCGGATTGCTGCCTGAACAATTGGCCTCTGGGTATCTCGCAAAGCGTGGGAGTCTCCCTGAGCATCGCGAGGCTCCCAAACTACCCAATTTTAGCTGCGGTGGGGCCCAACAATTCGACGCTTCCAGACCCCTTGACTGTAAGTAATACGATCTTAGTGAACCCCTTTCAAATGGCGTGTGACCCCAAGTGGTGCAAGGGGTCAAGTGCGTGCGATGCTATTTTGTACGAAGAGTGTCGATGGAGCGTTACAACGATTAGTGGGAGTTCAAGAAGTGCACTCTTGGCTCCGACGGGTGCATGCGGGGAGTGGTATCGGAACTTTTTGGCGGAGGGGCTCTTGGGTACAAACTCATTTGTGCTGATGGATTCGATAGTGAATGAGTACTGCATCAAGTCTGCAACTGCCTTGGGAGACACGACCTCCTGTGCATGCGTAAATCCAGAAGCGAGAAACTTTTACGTGTGGTACAGCGAGGACGGCGGCTTGACGTCAAATACGTACCAAGTGACAGCTGTCAACTCCAACAGTTTTGATTCGATAGCAGTTTCAGACTACGTGTGCTCAAATCCGTTTTGCATTGCAGCGTTTCAACAAGAGGTGTCGTTCATTACGAGCGGTTTGCTCGCGAGAAAGACGACTTGCCCGACACAGACGTGCATGCAAGTTAACCTGGGGCTAGTTGTGAGTGCATCATCTATCGTTTCGGGTGGATATGTAAGCATTGGTAGCACAGAGCTCCTATGCGGCGGACCGGCTGCAACGATTTCATCAAATGTGCCTCTCTTGGAATTACTCCCTCTGAATGACGTGTGGTTTTACAATGGTAGAACAGGGGAGTATCTGAACCCCGACAATCAAGCCGTGTTTGTGTTTCGAAATCTCTCCCCTATTCTCGCAAACGTCGAGGTTGAGTTTGGCAACTTGCCGGCCTGGTTGACACCAGTGACCAACGTCTTTAGTTATCCGGTGCCAGCAAATTCAAATAACAATCTCCTGTTGTTTACATTTGACCCGGAATCAGCTCCTGGACCGATTGCGGTAACCGTAAATGTGACTATCAGTGCAGTTGACTCTAGTTACGACCCGTTTGACCCGCCGGCAAGGTGGACGTCGAGCATGAACTTGAGTATCGTGGATATTTCGCTCGAAGTCCCAGAGCAGCCTCCACCACCAAAGCCGCGCACAGATGAGATCGGGCTTCCACTGTCTCTGATTGACAGGCTGACTGTAGGGGGTATCGCTATGATCGTGTTGAGTGCATGCTTGATCATCTACTCACTGTTCCTCATGGTCAACAACCTCATCAACAACAACGCAGCAAAGGCCTAGTCGAAGAAGAGATAGATCTCTGACCCAAGAGTCCCCTTTTCGACATCGATCCGAAGGTCGTGAGCAAGATCCTGCAGCTTCTTGTACTCCTTTCCATCCTCCGTGAGTGGCCACGACTTGCGCGGGAAGCGGCACCCGTTGGCCCAACCCTCGTCATCCGACACTTTCCTCCCATACTCCTTGAAGCTCTCAGGAGTGTGACGAGTGACTGTCTTCTTGATGACCTTGGGAGGGGTATCCACCACCCCGTCCTCAAGCTTCTTCAGAAGCGTCTGGAGATCAGCGATCGCGGACTTGACGAGAGTGATAGAGTCCATTTGAATGGTACTGTATGATGTCTGTAACGTCTTTTCAACTAATCCTCAAACTTCATATGAGTACGTTTGACACCTGGTGGGTTTTTCAGTCTCTCTGGGGACTTGCCTAGTTTATGCCATCCAGACGAATACACTGTCGCCTCTGACCTGGCGGGAGACCTTCCAGCTCCGGCTCCGGCTCCCCTTCCAGGAGACCTTTTAGGAGACCTCCCAGCTCCCGCACCGGCTCCCCTTCCAGGAGACATTCCCGACCGTGAAGGAGACCTTCCAGCTCCCGCTCCAGCTCCCGCTCCCGCTCCCGCACCAGCTCCGGGCTGCAAATCATCGTAGGAATCAGGGACAGGGCGTATCTGTACCCTTCTGGCAGTTCTTGCCTCTATGCACAGAAAAACGGTGTTCATGTCAACTTGGTGAAAAAAGTCCTTGTATATTGCTTGCAGATCAGGCTTGATAAACTTGACCAATTCGACAAGCGACTCTGTGAATGTCTTGTTGAGTTTGGGTGGCATGGGTATACTTTCGTCGCGCAAGGTTTTGAGGATGAGTTTGAGAGCGTCATGAAATCCCAGTTCAATTTCGACCTCGTCTGCATTGGGAGGAGGAAGAGGAACAATGGCAAACGCCTTGAGAAACCTGTTAAGTGCAGGAAAGTCCTTTTTCTTTGATTTTGAGAGTGTGTCTATGATCTTACTCATGGTCACTGACTTGGCTGCACTCCATGCAGAATTGAACTCGTCTTCACTGAAAAACGTCGTGAGCTCCTTGGTAGTGGATGCGCGCAGCATGGACCATCGCTTGTGAGACTTTGAGGCATCACGGGTGTAGAGAGACCCTCCGCGCTCCACAAAGAAGGAAAACCACTGTCCTCGAAAGTTGTACTCTGCGGCGTCTTGGAGGATGAGGGCCTGGCAGTTGCGCTGCACGGCGATGGATGTCGCCACTCGAATCCACATTGCAGCAACACCATCGACATTATCACTCGTGGACTTGTCCTTGCGAAAGACAGTGGATACGGAAGGTTGAATGATATTGTCAAGCTGGACGATGGGAAACCCCTTGGATGACTCGACAGGGTAATAGTTGACGCGCTGGATGTAGTCAATGTACACGACCTTGATGTCTCCGATTGCTCCTGCTCCTCGACTGGGCGAACCCTTCTTACGAGAGGGTGACATCATAGCATTCTGTGAAAACTGAAAGGGCTGCTGCTTGAGGGCATACGTTTTGAATTGAAAGTTCATTCCCAAGGAGCAGTCCATGTTCACGGGGTAGTCCTTATCTAATCCAGGCAGCCTGAATGTCTTAAAGAGCTTGGCTTTCTTTAACTTTGCAATGTCGTCAATCTTTGCAGCCTTGTTCACTGTGAAGGGGACGACACGATCCCCTTGCACAATGGTGCCATCGTGTGCAACACCCAGCATGTAGGACGTATACGACTTCTTCTCTTCAGTCATTCCCTGGACTTCAATCATCTCTGTAAACACCTGCGCTTGTGTGTGCAACTTGCCTTCGTCAAACTCAATGCCTGCGCTAATGTCTTGTGTCCACTTGATCCAACACCGTGGTGGAATAGGCATGTCGGGAGTGAGCTCATCAAATTTGCCCAACTGATTTGTGTGCAAATACTCGTCACGGGCCATGACCTTGGGGTCTAGGGGCCATGTCGAGATCATTTTATTCAAATCGAAGCCCCGTCACAGTCTCGACTTGGTGGTGGATGCGCAACAGGGCTCGGAAATCCCCTGCCCATGGGTCTGTGGGGTCCGCGATGCGTACCAGGTGCTTTGCCATGGACTCGTCTGCAAACAGCGTGTCTAGAATGGTGTGCGTGATACTGACGATGGACGACAGCAGCACGTCGCGCTTGGGCAGAGCGGCTGCCCGTGTTTCCAGAGGGTCGCGAAGAGGCGGCAGCGCACGCGTATGCTCAACCTCCATCGTGTCGTACTGCCCCAGTGCATCTGCCACGAAGCGTGTAAAGGTCGTGCGATCACCTCCCCCCACTTGCAGCAAGCGGTCGCCACAAGACAGTCCAGCAAAGAAAGCTGTCGACGTAAAGGGGCAGTTGTAGATGTCCCTGTACAGGCGGTTGCAGTAGGCCAGCAGTGTGCGCTCCTTGGCATCGGGGATGTGTGTGCGCAGCACTTGGGGTATGTCCAACGTCGTGTCGGGGAACAGGATGCTCGAGATGGCTGTAGGCAGGGGAATCGCAGTGGACGAGTAGTCGCGACACAGCCCGTACTTCATCTCTGGATCCAACACGTCCGAGGGGTCATGGCAGCGTTGCACGACCCCCCGTGTGGTGATTTGAAAATAAATGCGGTTGCTCTTGTGGTTGCGCCCGATATTCTGGCAGTACCTGCAGTTGGTCCCAGTGACGTGTACAAGCAACTCCTTGTCCTTGGAGCGCTTGACAGACTCGACAACGACGCCAAGGTAGTGAGGTGGCTTGACATCGCGAAAGAACGCCTGCACGGCTTCGTGCTCTGGAGACTCGGGTGCAATCTGCTTGGCAGCAGTTGTGGTCTTTTCGTGGCCAGTCTTGTCCAAGGTGAGAGGTTTGGTTTGATTCGAGGTAGCAAAGGTTGGTGCGCCAGGTGGCAGAGCGAATCCGGGTGTAGGGGGACCCTTGTACCTGATCTTGGTGTCCAGGAGTAGAGAGTAGTAGTTGGACTTGTACAGTGCTTCGCGGTCCTTGTCGCGCTTGCCATCCGCGTCCGTGGCAAACAGAGGGGCATACGGACGCCCCGCGTCAACCTTGCCGCGAGTTCCACACTTCCCACACGGGGATGGGCCGCGCTTGCCCTTGCACAGTGGGCACGTGTCAGTCTTGCGGCTGCCCATCATGCGCAGCCCCGTGCAGGCCTTGTACACTGCCAAGTCCACGACGTCGCGCCAGGGGTTCATGGGTCCCCCGCGCTGCCCAAACGTCTTGGCCAGGTCAGCGATGACGCTTTCGCGCATGTCCCACACGGACTCGGACGTGACAAAGATTTCGGGCCACAACAAGTGGATGCCCGTCTTGCGCTTGATGGGGAACGACCCCTTACACTTGTCACAGGGCATGGAGTCAGCGCGTCGACCCGTGCACCCTGAGCCGTGACACAGCAGACACGCTGGGCGTGCTTCAGCGGAGCAGCTGCAGATGCACCCCGTGCACTGCTCGACCTTGTACATGGTGGCAGCACACACGAGTCGACAGTTGACTGACGCAGGAAAAAATGTCTTGACAGTGCGCGCCACGACGTAGGCCACGCGCTCGATGCTTGCGGCGGGGATGCCTTCGGGTTGTTTGAAGTCGAGGTCCATGAACAGACGGAAGACAGTGGTGCGTTGCTCGACCCAGTGCATGCGGAAGCCTTGGAGGTAGGCGTAGGAGTAGAGGCGCAGAAAGACGTCTTCGGAAAGGTGCAGGACAAGCCCCGCCGAGCCGCTGAGTTTGATGGTCGTAGGTGGATCGGGGATGCGCAGCTTGCCTCCGGCCATGGACACGTGTGTCTCGCCCTTCTCGCCTGCCTTTAGGAGCGTGGCTTGGAGGAAGTTCTTGAAGATGCGCAGCGAGAGCGTGCGCGTCATGGTGGTGTCGGACACCCTCACGGCCGCGTAGATGGGCATGTATGACCCCACGGCTTCCTCTTCCACTTGGCCATCGTCCTTGAGTCGAGCCGTGTCGAGCTGCATCATGTACTCCGAGTCCTTCATGGTCAAGGCGAACTGGGCGAGGTCGACATCGCCTTCCTCCAACAGACCAGCATCACACCATTTTGTAGGTACTAATACGTCCATTTCTGTACGTTCATATGCTAAGTTGTTTCTTCCATCACCGTATGCAAATGGAGGATCCGTATGGCATAAAGGTTCCCGAGTCGAGGTTCAGCAACTCAAGAGTCTTTTCTGGGAGGTATCACTTGCTCCAACACTCGAAGCAGTTTCTTCCCTCAACCCCAACTGCTTGTGAGATTGGGGTCGCGGAAGGCTACTTTTCGCAAATCATCCTAGACAGCTTGGTGCCTTCTAAACTAATTCTTCTTGACACCTACACTCACTCATCTATCTACGGCATCTACACACCCCAAACCCACTTGAGTTATGTGGAAAACAAATTTTCAAATGTACCTCACGTGTTGGTTAAGAAAGGTCTTTCATGGGACTCTCTGAACTTGCTGGAGCCTGATTCTCTTGATTTCATTTACGTGGATGGAGATCACTCGTACGATTCACTCAAAAAGGATATCGCAGCTTCTTACAGAGTTCTGAAGTCGGGTGGCGTCATACAGTTCAACGACTATACCACGTTTAGCCCAGTGGAACAGAGAAAATACGGTGTCCTTCATGCTGTGAATGAGTTTTTGGAAGCTCACGATGCAGACGTTCTAGGGTATTCGTTAGACAAAAATGGCTACAGCGACATAGCTGTGCGTGTTAGAAAGTGAATGCATACACTGTCTCACCCTCCAACAAATGACGTTCCATGTCTTGATAGCCACTGTGGGTCGTCCTACGTTACAGCGAATGCTTGATTCGTTGGTTCTTCAGTTACACCCTGATGACTGTCTTACAATTGTCTTTGATGGACACTCTGTGGCACCCGTGTTTGATACGAGCTTGTTCAAGTGTCCTGTTGTGACCCACTGCGAACCGACTGCGCTGGGGTACTGGGGGCATGGCATCCGCAACAAGTATGCCCCGTTACTCGAGAAGCGTGACTTTGTCATGCATGCAGATGACGACAACATCTATCTTCCGGATGCGTTTTCACAGCTGCGAACTCAATGCCTAGACAAGAACATGCTCTACGTTGCGCGTGTGAAGCAGTTTGGTGGGACGGTGGGAAGCGAATTACGAATCTCCAAAATAGACACGGGATGTGGCATCATCCCGTATGATCTTAACCTAAAGTCCCAGTGGGGATCTATGCATGTAGGCGACGGCATGTTTTACGAGGGGCTTGCCAAGATAACGACACCCACCTTCCTTCCCACACTCATCCAATACTGGCGTCCATCTGAAGCCGAAGCAGATGATGTTAAACAGAAAAACGAAGCACTACGTCATCAATCTCAAGGAATCCACGGAGAGGTGGCGAAGGACCAGTGAAGCCCTGCGTGGCTACACTGTGGAGCGCATTGAAGCAGTGAATGGACGTGAGCTTGATATGGATTCCGTGGACCTTTCTGTCTTGGCAAGAGCTAACTTGCGAAACAAGACGAAACACTCGCACTTGGAAATAGACGGCCCGGGAGCTGTGGGGGCGTACTTGAGCCATGTGGAGTGTTGGAAGCGCATTGCTGCAGATGGACCCGGAATTGTTTTTGAGGACGACATCGTCTTGTTACCGCTGTTTGGAAAGATTCAGTTTGAGGGGGACCTCGTGTTTCTTGGGCATGGGTATAAGCAACACCCTACACGGGGCATTGAGAAAATCAAGGGGTGGGCGCAGGGGGGTGAGTTGCACAACGGTTCGTATGCATACTACATGACACCTCACGCTGCATCGTACCTGTTAAAGAATGCCTTTCCCATTGTCATGGCAGTGGATCACTACATGTGGACGTATCCAGACATCCACCACGTCAATGCAGTGAGCGTCCACTTTAACACGAGCCCCACCATTACGCACTATCCTCTTCTGGGATTTCGACCCGTGTGGCATCTGAATGTCACCATCATTGTGTTATTAGTATATATTCTTCTTACTTCAAGGTTAGTAATCCGTAGCGTATGGCCTCATTGAAGCGACGCGCCTGTAAGCGCTGAAGAGCAGTCCGAGGAGATCTGCGAGGAGATCTGCGCGATTTTCTGCGCGGGCTGCGCGATTTTCTGCGGGGGGACTTGCCACCATACAGGCCCTTTTTCATGGCCATGAGGGTCTCTGCAGCACGCCGATCTGCGAGCGTCACCATGCCGTGTTCACGGACACGCTGATGGCTGGCGTGGAAGGCATCCCATTGCGCCTGTCGCCGTATTCTTGCTTCTTCAGCTGCGCGCTGGCGACTGGTTTCCATTTTATTGTCTACTAACGGACGACTCCATGCTCCCACTTTTTCTGCGGCGTCTAGGTGACTTGCGAGAAACAGTTCGCGTGGGAGATCGCTTCCGAGGGGATCGCCGCAATGGCTTTGTGCGTGCACCTCCCACGAATCTCACGCGTCGGGGGGCTGGGTTTTGCAGCTTAAGCAAGTCGGATGCTGCACGTCGTTCGTCGGGGGTGTAAGCGCCATACTGGTTACCCGTGTAGCCACACGTAGACGTCCCCTCCTCCTTAGCAAGCCTCACTGCCTTGTCATAAGGATTCGCTATCTGGAGTGCAGGAAAGTTCATTTTATTATGAGTGCAATCATTCAAACGCTTGAGGCATCGAAGAAGATGACCGAGGCGCTCGTGGAAGAGCACACCCGCCTCGCCCGTCGTGCACAGGGACTCGAGAAGAGCCTCGCAACGCGTGACGAGACGATCTCGCACCTCCGCATCGACATCGGCCACCTCCGCGAAGAGAATGCCTACTTGGTGAAGGAGAACAACGAGCTCGTGGCCATCGCTGCAACGGCCTCGCGGCGCATCGGTGCCCTGCAGAAGAGCGTAGCTACACGCGACACCCTGCTCAAGCGGGCACGCGATGCACGCCGCGAAGCACGCGAGGATGCACGCGACGCACCCACGCAGCCTACGGACGTCATGGAGTACGTGCGCCAGAACGAGACCCTGCAGCACGCGCTCAAGCTGTCCGAGCTGCGCTTTGACGTGCTGCGCCTGGAGCTGCTGATGAAGAGCAACTACCAGGCCCACTCGGACGACTACGAGGACGCCAAGATCCGCCTGTGGAACTTTGAGAACCCCACCAAGAAGCGGCGCATGGTGTACCGGTCTTAGCGCCTTAGCACTGCTGGCTCAAGATGGGGTTCACCATAGAGTCGTCCATTTTTGTTTTTGTACGTTGACTGTCGGGTAAGTGAGGCCGTAAGAATCAGAAAATGGCAGTGTACGTTCTCGCGCTGGAGCATGGCAAATTCTACGTGGGCTACACGGAGAACTGGGAGACGCGCAAGCAACAACACTTTGAAGGCAATGGGTCTGTGTGGACGTCTCTGCACAGACCTATTGCGGTCGTAAGTACAGAGGAAGCTACCCAGTACACAGAGATCTCAAAGACGCGCGAGATGATGATGACTCATGGCATTGACAATGTGCGCGGCGGACCGTGGTGCACTGTCGAAATCGATGACGCCACACGTGCTCACCTACAACTCGAGTACAATGCTGCGCACAACTTGTGCTACAAGTGCAGCTCACCAGACCACAAGGCAGCGGGGTGCCCTGGTCCCAAGTCAGACATCGCAGCTTCACTGTGGACGACACTGGACAAGGGGTACGGCGACTCTGTTCTGCCAGCAGACGGCAACCTTCTTGTCTCGTTTTCGGGTCAGCGCGATGGCAAGAGCGACGACCTTGTGAAAGAAGGAGCACTGTTCTGTTACAGGGCAACATCCGCGGATGATTGGATTGTGGGGGGTCGCGTGACCCGTGTTGACGTCATTCAATCCAAGATCCCACGACGCTTCAGTCTCATTGTCTCGCCCATTGACCAGTCGTCATCACGCTACCGTGGCAAGTCAGCCGCGTGTCGTGCAGTGGGCGCCCAGATTCCATCGCGGGACAAGTGGGAGATGGCAGGAATAGTTGCACACTAGGTCTTGTTTAACCGCTGACACTTAATAAAATGGGGATTGTCAACTCGCGTCCGACTTCTCGAAGTGCCTTTTCGTGGAGACCTGTTCCACTAACTCTGCGTCGTTACAAACCCCCCTTTCTTCTGACGTCACGCGAAATAATGTATGAAATTACAAAGCCAGCTTACGATTTGATATTCAAAACCTCGTTTGTTCAAACCAAGATAATTGATGCTCTTCAAGCACAGCTTAATGAAGTATTTACGTTGACAAGGGCGTTTGCTCCTCACGTGGTAGATCCTCTAGATCCTCTGGTAGAAGGAAATCATTATTATTATTTAAGTACATATAGCTTTGAGTCTCCTTCGCATCAACAGAGACATGGGATCTCCTTACAAATACAGGATAACCACGAAATTCACTATATGGTACCATGGGAAAAAAAGTACACATTGTCTTTATCTTCTAGGAGTCATATATTTGGTATTGCCCGAAAAGCGCTTGAAGCTGCGCTCGAAGAAGCAAAGACATCGTATGAAGCGCACGTGTCGGAGCGCAACTCGTTAGTTGCTCTTGCCTTGACGGGGAAAGATGATACACGCCGTGGACAGGCTATGGAGATATTTGCGCAAAACTATTATCCTGAAAGCATCCGCACAGCAAGTGGCGCACGCGTAGACGTGGACTCGAGCTCTATCCCAGCACTAGCGCGTCAGTACAGTCAGGCTTTGCGGAATCCTCAGATTGACGAAGTCTTGTTCAACCGTTGAAACTATGATATCTTGCTTCATATAAATGCCTCCCGGATTCCCGCCTATAAAGGACGAAAAACAATGGATCGGTATCCGTGGCGATGTCCTTCAGGCAGCAGACCCTTCAGTGCCAGAAACCTTGAAGAGAGGCGTGCAGCGCAAACCCAGTGGGCGTCAACTGGCATTCATGCTGGGCAGAGAGAAGCCCGTGTCAAAAGACCGCACTGACGAAACATTAGGGGAAGCTCAAGTTGTCAAGCCGATGCCTCGAAACATGGAAGCGAATCGCAGAGCTGGTCGTGAATTGCTTGGGGGCCGCAATGCAGCAGAAGACCAGACACCTCAAACCAATGAAGCCTTTCCTCACAAGCGCATTGTTCCTGTTTTAAAAGGCAAGGACACGGAGATCCATCGTGTTGTGCGCAGCGAGCTTGATGAAACAGCTGCTCAGCGTCCCGAAATTCACTTTCTCCAGGACAAGGAAGAGTTTGTGCCCGAGACACGCAGCGCACACGAGATTGCAGCCAAGGAAGTGGCGTCCTTGAGAGCAGCTGGGTTACAGGCAAGCATCGGAGACTTTCGGATTGCGCACTCGGGCATTGACACACTCGTGCCATTGGGGGAACACGAGGACAAGGAATCACGGGAATTGATGTGGAAGATTTTCAAGCCCACGACAGCTCCCTTTACTGTGGCTGCTACATCAATGGACGTGTGGCTGACATCAAGACTAACTGAAGAAATCCAGACGATTCGGCATACCTCTGGCATTGGCTTGGCCAACCAAGTCTCTTCTTTGGGAGCAACAACTGTTCATTCAGGAACGATTCAAAACAAGCCTCTTGAGGCAGGCAAGTCACGAGCCTATGCAGACATCTATAAGACGCTTACTTCCATGACAGCATTCGAGTTAAAGGAAGACCCCTTGACACTAGCCAAGGCTGGTGGATGGGCTCTGAGTGTCTTGGAGGCAGCTGGGCATCCTGTTGCGTCTTTGAAAACCAAGGGCATCGAAGCTCTTGGGCGTGTTGCTCTGGGACTCTTGGATATCAAGTCAGCCGACGAAGTCAAGGAGTTTCAGAGCAAGAATGACATTACCCCTTCAAAGCTGCCTGGAGTGACGCAACTCACAAACTTTACACCTAGCGTCTTTGACCTCAGAGATGCCATGAAGGACGACTCGTTTAGAACAGCCTTTATGGCCTTGCAAGATGCAGCTACCTTTTACGAACCTGTCGATGTGATTGTCAGTGACCTCACTGATCTGTTGAGACGCGAGGATCCGGTGTGTAGTAGTGACCGCTCCGCTGACTTACTAAATGGAATCAAGGATGCGGAACAGTCACATGTGCCTCATGGCAAAGACAGAGTTTCGTCGACACGTACCTCTCAACAGATAGGAGACATCAATGCCAAGGCTTTGAGACAGCCTAAGAAAGTGTCATATGTGGACAAGTTTGCGTCTCCTCCTTTGATAGGCGAAGAGAAGGGGTTGACAACACCCACGGCCATGAAGCGGGACACTATGTTTGAGGGCAAGAACACTTTTGTAGGAGACACGCCTGCCAAAGGCGTTCTCAAAAGTTCGCGCTTTGTGTATAAATAAATGGAAGATCAGGGTCGACGCAACTTAAAATTTGGTCTTCTTGGTGCAGCTGTTGGTGGCTTAGCTACCCGCAGTTGGGCAGGGGCGGGCATCGGCGCTCTGAGTGGCGTGGCTGCTTCGGAACTGTTCAAGGGTGGCAAGCGCCGCAAGAGCCCTCGGAGACACCGTATTAGTCCCAAGGGCAAGAGGAGCCCGAAGCGCAGCAGAAAGCACCGCAAGCACCCTAGCCGCACTTGAAATTCACACCATCAACTTCTTAAACATCACGTCTGCCTGCCAGATGACGCTGCCACCCACATCGTCCACCATGTCCTCAATGGCCTTGATGAGCTCAATCTCCGAGATGGTCTCGGCATCGTGGTCGTACGGCTCCGAGAGCGGCGGGAAGGCATTGTCCGTGACACGCGCAACCGAGCTGGCACGGTCGAGGAACGATTGCTGCATCATCATGAAGAGGGCCCGCTTGGCTTGCACACGCTTCCCAGCACGGTGACGGCCGCCCGCCTTGCGGAACGCGCTGAACCCGCTTGAGCCGTACGCGTTGCTTGAGAACATCATCCTGCAGAGGGGGAGAGAAAATTAGAAGAGAGACTAGACAAGATGGACGATATGCATCTAACCTTTCGTCTCTTTAGGGAAGATGAGATGCTCAAGTTGTCTGTGGCCCGGATCACGTCGGCAAGCACGTACGACCACGGGCTTCCCAAGACGGGCGGATTGATGGACTCGCGTATGGGCTCCACGGATCGCTCAATCTTGTGTCAGACATGCCAAACCCCAATGTGTTCTGGTCATTACGGGCACATCACGCTTCCATGCCGCGTGCTGCTTCCGGGGCACATCAAGCGCATCGTGTCCCTTCTGCGATGCGTGTGTCACTGCTGCTGCACCAAGCTCTTTACAGACGAGATAGCCCTCAAGTTCTCCGAAGGGGAACGTCTCAAAGCCGTGTCGGAGGTGTGCCGCAAGGTGTCCGAGTGCGCGCACTGCAAGGCGCCTGTTCCCGAGACTGTGGAGCTCAACAAGTTGTTTTTGGAGAGGAAATGGACTCCCGAGCAACTCAAGGCCATGGACCCCGAGGAACGGACGTACATGACTGCGCGCTTCGTGCCCGACGAGGCGTGGTCCATCATTGACAAGATCTCGACCGAGACGCTTGTGCTGCTGGGCATGCACCCCGAGACCTCTCACCCTCGTGACACCCTGCCTCGAACCATCCTTGTACTCCCACCTGCGCAACGCCCTACCCTGCGCATCGCGGATGGTGGCAAATCCAAGGGCGAAGATGACCTCACGGCTCTGTATCAAGACATTGTTCGTGCTTCCCTCGAGTATGAAGGCCTCTCGGTCCCCAAAAAGCCGCGCAAGACTGAACCCGACGCCTTTGGCAAACTGCAACTGTTTGTGGCGTGTCTGGTCAAGAATGCCTTTCGCAAGTCTGTGGATGTCAAGGGTGTCGTGGACCACGGGGCAGCACGGGGGATCGTGCGCACTCTGCGTGACCTGGACCATCGTCTGTCTGGCAAAAAGGGGCGTCTCCGCGGCACTCTCAATGCCAAGCGCACGGACTTTTCGGCGCGCACGGTGGTGGGCATCGACATGACGCACGACATTTGGCAACTGGGTGTCCCCAAGTCACGCATGTCAATCCTTACCTTTCCAGAGCGGGTCACTGATTTAAACATTGAATCACTGAGGGAGCGTGTGCGCATCGGGTCTGGAAACAATGGCGCTGCCAATATCATTCAACCTATTATGGGCGGCGAACAGCGCGTCATTCTTCTTTCGCTGATGACGCAATTGGAGCGCATTGCGTGTGCTGAATCGTTGGAGGTTGGGTGGATTGTGGAGCGCCACCTCAAGGACGGTGACTGGGTGCTGTTTAATCGTCAACCTACTTTGCACAAGATGTCAATCCAAGGCTTTGAGATTTACGGCATCGACGGTCTGACGTTCCGCCTCCCTCTGCCCGTGACGCGGCCCTTTAATGCCGACTACGATGGCGACGAGATGAATATGCACGTCCCTCAAAGCATTGACGCCGTGGCAGAGGCGCAGCAGCTCATGGCAGTTCCATTCAACATGGTGTCACCGTCCTCCACTGCTGCAATCATTGCACCCGTGCAAGAGACTTTGGTGGCATGGTTTCGTATGACGTCGCGGGATGTCCTGCTGTCTCGTGACCAATTTCAACAACTCATGGCCCAAATTGCATATGACCCCTCTTCCCCCGACTACGCCCAGCAGTCAGAGAGGGGGTGCTTTCTCCCTGTGCCTGCACCTGCAATTATAAAGAGTCCCAAGGGTCCGCTGTGGACTGGCAAGCAGCTGCTGTCATGCGTCTTGCCCAAGAGTATTTCGTCAACTAAAGCTGTGCGGGATGGCAAACTGAATTCAGACTGGATGGGTCATCGCGAGGATATTGTGGTTATTTCTCGTGGGCAACTTTTGCTGGGACGCATCTGCAAGGCTACGATTGGTGGAGGGACCTCGCTGGTTCATACGCTGTGGAAAGATGTGGGGCCATGGGCAGCTGCCAAGTTTGTGTCTGACGTCCAGCGCATCGGCAACGCATGGGCAGCCATTGATTCTCCCTGCATTTCAATTCGTGACTGCATTGTGCCTTCCGAGGTAGAGCAGCAAGTGGACGAGCTCGTGTCCACCGCCATGACCAAGGCTGACGAAGTCGAGACTCTGGGCGTGCCGAAGGACATCAAGGAAGGCAGAATTGCTGGGTTACTGCAAGATGTCCTGCGCTCGGCTGGCTCTCTTGTTCTCAAATCTCTCGATGTATCCAGTGCTTTGGCAACAGTGGTCGTGTCTGGCTCCAAGGGCAATGCCTTGAACTTGTCTCAGATTGCAGCAGTCGTGGGCCAACAAACCATTTCGGGGAAGCGCGTGCAAGCTCGTGACTCGCGCCTGGGACCTCGGACGCTCGTGTGTTTTCCTCCTGGAGATACGCGCCCAGAGGCAGCGGGGTTTGTGGCTACCTCCTACTTGTCCGGACAGAGCGAAGACGAGTTCTTTCACTGCATGATGGCAGGGCGCGAGGGCATCGTCGCAACTGCAACTGACACTGCAACTGCTGGGTACAACACACGCAAGATGGTCAAGATTCAAGAAGGTCAAATTGTGGCGCAAGACCATTCCGTGCGTGTCACGGGTGCATCCGTGGTGACTTTGCATTACGGTGGTGACGACTACGATGCCTGTCATGTTGAGAATGTCCGCATCCCGGCTCTACGCATGACGCGTGCTGCGCTGGCCGAGCAAGGAGACATCTCTGTCTTGGAAGTTGCTCAACGGGAGTTGCGCAAACTCTGTACGCCTTTAATTCCTGGAGAACTTGCATCGTCCGTGACGCTGCCATTCAATCCAGTGCGCCTCAACGACGAGATGATTCACCTGTCACCAGGACCTGCTGTGTCTCAACCCGAGCATGCTGCGTGGACGCAACGCGTGTGTAACGACGTGTGCCGTGCGCACGGGTACCCGAGTTTCTCCTTTTCTCGCACTGACGACGGGTCATGGAAGAAGAGTGTCTGTGCGATATTGCTGACATGGACTTGGGCGGCGTGCTCTAAATTCTCTGCACCACAACTTGAGTGGCTACACACCAAGCTCATTGATCGCGTACACCGTGCTCTCATTGCCCCCGGTGAAGCAGTGGGCACTATAAGTGGTACATCGATTGGCGAACCATCCACACAGGGTGCGCTCAACGTGTTTCACTTTTCGGGCATTGCTGAAAAGAATGCACTCGCGGGTATGCCTCGCTTCAAGCAACTCATTAATGCCACGCGCAGCGACGAGACGTCCATGATGTCCATTCTCTGTACGGCTGACGAAGCACCTTCCCTGGCAACGTCACTCAAGTGCATTCGCCTCGACTTGCTGCTGGCATCGTCTCGTGTCATCCCCTGCAGCGAAGCAGCTGGTCCTCTTCAAGTCAGAGAGAGCGTGTTCTTGCCCCTCATGACTGCAGCGGCAACCGACAAGAACTGTACTCTTGCAAAGCCCGTGCAAGCTGCGCTCGGACGCACCGAGCTTGCATCGTCATGTGGATACGCTGTTCACTACGTCTTGGATAAGCGCAAGTGTCATGCCGAAAACATCACCCCTCAACCCATCGGTGCACGTCTCCGCGCCATTCTGGGGTCGTGTGGTCTTGTGCTTGCCTCGGAGGAGTTTGAGACAGAGTGGGTCGTGCGCATTGTTCCGTTTGCAGTGTCGGCATTTATGGTCAATGGCATCTTTGATTCACGAGCCGTGTGCGAAGCCTTGTTGGACACGCTGCGCGTCAACTGTCTTGTGCGCGGCATCCAAGGTGTGTCAGACTCCTTCATTTCTCAAACTGCCATTGATTCTGTGGGCGAGGACGGAGGTGTCGTGCGCAAGTCTCATGTGCGCGTGGGCACATTGGGATCGTCCTTGTATGCCGCATCGTGGCTGTGCCCAGACCCATCCAAGGTGTGGACGAACGACGTGCTCGAAACAGCTGAACTGTTGGGCATCGAAGCTGCTACTTTACTAAACCACTCGGAACTGCAGCGTGTCATCTCCTTTGACTCGACGCACGTCGATGCGCGTCACACTCTCTTGTTGTCCGAGACAATGACACGCTGTGGCAGTGTGGCTGCACTCAACCGTCACAAGATGAAGGACTTGGGGTCGTCTCTCCTGTCCCGCGCATCCTTTGAGCAGACACTGCCCGTGTTGGAAGACGCTGCCTTCTTTTCGCAAAAGGATGCTTTGGATGGGTCCTTGGAGCGTCAGATTGTGGGCCTGCCCCTGCGCCTTGGCACCGGTGCAGTGACGATCATTCCTTTGTGGAAGGAGCCTGTCAAGGAAGTCATCGTCCTTGCTCCTCTTCAAGTGGCAACGCGCAACTTGCAGGTGGCTCCATTGACGCGCTTGACCACCATTTATGAAACTCAAGATGTCATTGCTCCCGTGCACTGGAATGTGGGCTGGACGCCGCACGTGTCTGCCCCCTGTTCATCAACTCTCTTGGATGCGGCGGCGCGCGTAAAACCCATTACCGAGCTGTGGTGGAAGACGCTGACTGGAGGCATCTTTACCGTATTGAGAGCTACGTCGGGGGTGTTTTCAACCCCCTCGACATTCTCAAAAATCCTCAAGCTGGCGGAATCGTACCACGGGTGGGAAGACGCTGACAGTCCGTGGGTCCAAACGACGCGTGCAACTTGGAAGCTTGATGAGCGCACCATCTACACTGTTGTCGTGTACCCTCAAGACAAGTCCAATGGCAAGTGCGAGCGCATTCACGTCTCCAAGACGAATCCCCTCACTGTCAACGTCACAGTCGCTGGCCAAGGGGTCGTCGTGTCGTCGTGGTGCATCTCCCCTCTTCACGCGTCCTTTGTACCCGACAGTGTCATCCCCACAAGCGTGACCATCCGTCAGCGCCGCACGTTTACGCGTGACGGGTGGCGCATGGTGTTTACGCGTGCATGGACAGCGCCAAGCATGCTCGAGTCCGAGGCCATGATGCTTACTTCAGAACCAGTGTTGTCGTGCACTATCGACGCCTTCTCCAGCGCTGCAGTGATGCATGCGCTCCCTACCGCCGAATGCCTCGTCACCAAGATCAGTGATGTCCTGTGTGCGTAGCACCCTGTGTGCGTAGCCTGATAGCTTAACCCCTGCATGCACACAGTCTGTTGCTGTGAACGATGTGCAGCGTGCATCCGTCGTAGATGTTGTGCTCCATGACGGTGCCGCTGCGAATGACCTTGTCCTTCAGCATCAGGTTGTAGCACTTGCACACCGCGATGCCCCGACGGTGAAAGAGCTCGCGACGGATGCCCGCGATGGTCGAGTCGTTGGTGAAGGGGATGACGACCATGTCAAGGACGTGCGTCTTGGGCAGCAACACAAACACGTGCTTCTCAGTGCCCTCCTCAATGGCATCCTCGAGGTGCTTGATCTCGAGCGAGATACGCTGCTGCACGAGCTCCGAGTGCGCTTCCGCGATGCGTGCACTCACCTCCATCTGCAGGAAGAAGCGTGTAAGAGAGCGCGAAGAGCGTGCGAAGCGTGCGAAGCGTGCGAAGCGTATAGACAATACGTACCGTGATATATATTGGTGTGTAGTGTGCCTCTTACGTCAGTTTGTCTCCAGCAGTCCTCTTTACTGACGCTTCTTGCCCACAGGAGCACACCGCGGAGGTCGTCTCGAGTTCCCGTCGTGTTTTCGTGTATCGCTTGACGATTTGGTGTCGCGTGGTGAGTGCAAGTCACCTCGTACGCGTGACACGCGTGTGCGATGCGTGTGCATCTCGATGACCTCCGCGACGGTGCGCGCGTTCGCTCACGCGCTCCCCATCGCTCGTTACAGGTACACCGACTCGACGTCTACAGGTCAAGGCCACGTCGTGTGTGGTAGAGACAGGGTCAAAACAGGTGCGTGCGCGCTCACGACGCGGTGTGCTATGCGCGTCGTCGCGCGTCGTCGCGCGTCGTCGCGTAGCCCACGGGACGCGTAGCCCACGGGTGCACCACGCGGAGCACGGACCACGCGTAGCACGGCCCACGCGGGCTCAGCATGCGGACCCACGCGGATCACAACGGCTCAACGGCTCCTACCGCCAACGGCTCTAACGACCAACGGACCCTACAGATGACTTGCTGCCAGCCCTTTGAGGGCAGCGCGCACCACCCCTTCTGCAAGAACAACGCGTTCGTGTCGTACCCGTCAGTCGACATGCACGAGTTCAAGCACATTGAGGATGAGGCGCAGTACTGCGTGTACAACCCCGACGTCATCATGGACTGGACGCTCAAGAACCTCGGCTGCATCATGGCCATGAACGGCCGTCCGCTGTCGGTGGAGTACAACCACGTCATGGCGTCTCTCGAGACGGCGTCCAAGATTGTGACGCTGCGCAACAACAACGAGCTCAAGGGCTTTGCCATCCTTCAGCCCAAGGCGCTCATGATGCGCAACAAGTTCAAGATGATGATCGGCGAGGTTGTCAAAGACAAGAACACGGAGGTCTTCGTCGACACCATCTCGGTGTCAGTCATCTACGCCGTGCCGGGCTACGGCTGCGACCTCATGGGCTTCCTGTGCTCCATCGTGCCGCCGAAGCGCGCCCTTGCGCTCCAGGCTGTCAAGGGCTCCGAGAAGTTCTACAAGCGCATCGGCATGACCAAGTACGGCGAGGACATGAAGGAGCGCGACCACCTCTTTGTGTGCCAGCGCAACACCTTCTTCCCCGACGTCAAGGTCGTGTTCGGTGCGGCCAAGCGCAACATCGTGTACCCCTTCCCCGCGGGCTTTGACAAGCACTTTGAGGACCTGCACAAGAAGCCGCTGGACACGCTGCGGCTCATCACGGGGTGCCCGACACCCGCGGTGCCCACTGTGCACAAGTCCGTCAGCGTCTTCCACACCAAGTGCAAGGCGTGCCACATGGAGCAGTGCCTGTGCGGCATCGACCCCGACGACTTTGGCGATTTGCCCATGCCCCCGAGCATCGGCGCTGGAGCTGGTGCCGACTTCAGCTTTGCGGCTGCCGAGGCGTACGGTGCATCGCTCAAGCGCGAGGCGGAGGAGGCAGCCAAGCGTGCTGCCGAGTTCTCTGACTTGTTCGCCAGCACCGCGTCAGCGCGCCAGTCCGTGGCAGACACCGAGGCGAAGGTGTCCGCGGCCAAGCAGCGCGCCGAGGCTGCTCGCGCGGCTGCTGCTGCTGCGCAAAAGGCTGCAGAGGAGGCTGCGGAGGCTGCGCGCAAGGCCGAGGCGGAGGAGAAGGACGTCCACGCGGCCCTGGCAGCTGCTGTGGCTGCGAACTCGGCAGCGCTGCGGTCGCTCGAGGTGGCTGTGTCGCGCAAGCGCAGCCGCGAGTGAGCGTTGCATATACAGAGTGTACAGGTGGTAGGAAATGGAAAATGCAGCGTATGGTGCGGACTGTCAAGGCTTTGCGGAAACCGTTTACAGAAAGGACTCTCAAGGTCATGTTTGCCACGTGTCGGAAACTTGTTCCGAGACTCAAAGGATGGCAACTTGTTGTCAATGACATGCACAAGAGTGCAGGACTGACTTTGTATAAGAGAAAGAAGATTCACCTTGCGCGTCGCATGCTGCACGTGTTTTCAACCAAGGAAGTGATTGACATCATCCTACACGAGATTGCACACGCCATCTTGCCATATGGGTGTGCACATGGTCCGAGATGGACTAAACTTCACAAGTCATTCGGGGGCAGCGGCGACGCCTACTGTCGCGTCTTCTTCAAGCCGCAGCAGGTGTACATGTGCAAGTGCAAGACACGGCTGTCCTATGCACCCTCGAAACGCACGTGGTGCTTGGACTGTGAAAGCTTGGAGCGCAAAGCCAAGATCAAGCGCTACCGTGCCTGTCCTAAGTGAGCCGGTACCACATCTCCGCGATCGTGAACCACTCGCAGACGTTGGTGTGGTCGTTGACGTTGTACACCTTGGAGTAGTACTCGACGTCCTCGGGGTCGTTGGAGAGAGCCTGTCTCAAGGCCTCTTGAGCAAAGCCCGTGGCCTCGAGCCACCGAATGCGACACTCTGAGCGAGACACCATTATAAATAATGAGTGTACGTATAGACTGTT
>SXGQ01042962.1_pt1 | contig 21219 bp, 19 predicted proteins | sample 3178371 | NCBI WGS metagenome assembly SXGQ01 (sample SAMN11356859, study PRJNA531348) | freshwater metagenome | isolation source: freshwater sample F1-20 | place: China: Fuxian Lake, Yuxi | collected 2017-12-25 | reverse complement strand
TTCCGTATTGTGCAGGAGGCGATCACGAATGCGGTCAGGCACGCCGACGCGGGGAGTGTGGAAGTGGCGTGTGCGATCGAGGGGTCTGAGCTGGTCGTGCGGGTGCGGGACGACGGTCGCGGGATGGCGGATGGGGTCGGGCAGGGGGCAGGTCGGGGTCTTTCGTTCATGCGATCGCGCGCCCAAGAGCTCGGCGGGACGCTGAGCGTGGGCGCGGCTGAGGGCGGGGGCGTCGAGGTTGTGGCGCGACTGCCGCTACGGGGGGACCGGGCATGATCACCGTGCTGATCGTCGATGACCAGGCGCTGGTGCGTGAGGGGTTGGCGGCGCTGCTGACGGGGCGTGAGGGCTTCGGGCTGGTGGGTGTCGCGTCGGACGCCGCGGAGGCGATGGAGTTGATCGAGCGCGAGCGCCCCGCGGTGGTGCTGACGGATATCCGCATGCCGGAGGTGTCGGGGATCGAACTGCTGGGGGAGATCCGCAGGCGCCACCCGGGCGTTCGCGTGATCATGCTCACGACATTCCATGACGATGAGACGGTGGCGGGGGCGGTCAGCAGCGGGGCGGACGGGTTCCTGTTGAAGGATGCGACGCTGGCGGAGCTGACGGACGCGATTCGACGTGTGGCGGCGGGCGAGCGGGTGTTCCGGTTTGGATGGGGCGAGCGTGCCACTGAGGCGGGTCCAGGGGCGGGGGCGGGGCGCGGGTTGCCCGCGGCGCGGGGCATGCCGGACCTCACGCCGCGAGAGTCGGAGGTGCTGCAGTTGCTGGCTTCGGGGATGAGCAACGCGCAGATCGCCGCGGCGCTGGGGCTGGCGCACGGGACGGTGCGGAATGTCGTGAGTGTGGTGCTGTCGAAGCTGGGGGCTGACAGCCGCACCCGGGCGGTCCTCCGGGCTCGTGAACTGGGGTGCATCTGAGCGTGCGGCAGGCTCTGAGGGTCACTCGGAGCGCCGCGTCACACGCCTGGCCAGAGCGTGCCAGAGGAGGCCCGCCACGATGAGGCCGAGCCCCAGCAGCCAGATCTGCACCTCAACGAAGAAGGCAAGGCTGAGGCACGCGACCAGGCCGCAGATCGCCACGGCGGGGTGGTAGAGCCGCTGCTCCTTGGGCAGTCGCAGGGCCGCGAGGTTGGTGATGGCGTAGTAGATCAGGACGGTGAAGGCGCTGAAGGACCATGTGGCGCGGATATCGCCCAGGGCGGCGAGCGCCCCGATCAGCAGGCCGACGGCGATCGTGGCCGGCGCGGGCACGCCGCGGGTGGTCGTGATCCGGGCGCACAGCCGCGGCATGTCGCTGCGCCTGCTCATCGCCAGAAGGACGCGGGAGAGGCCGAGGATCAGGTTGAGCAGCACGCCGAGCATGGCGGTGATCGCACCGATCGCCACGATCCTGTGGACGCCGGGCCACTGGAAGCTGCGGGCGGCGGCCTCCAAGGGGGCAGCGCTCGAGCGGGTCGCCTCGGCGAGTGCGGGGGCGCCGATTGCTCCGACGGCGACCGTGGCCACGGCGATGTAGAGGGCGGCGGAGAGGATGACGGTCAAGATGATGGCGCGCGGGATGGTGCGCCGGGGGTCGCGGACTTCCTCGCCCATGGTGGCGATGCGGCCGTAGCCTGTGAAGGCGACGAACATCAGGGCGGTGGCGTGGAGCAATGTGCCGGGAAGGTCGCCGGTGAAGAGCGGGTCGAGGTGATCGGGTGCGGATTCCAGGGCGGTGGGGAGTCCGGCGATGATGAAGGCGGTGAGTGCGGCAAGGGTGATGCCGACGATGATGGTGTTGGTGATGCCGGCGCGGCGCATCCCCGCGAGGACGACCAGCGTGAGCGCGAGCACGCCGGCGAGGGCGGCGGGGATGAGCCATCGCACGGGGTCGAGCCGCAGCGCCGAGCAGGTGTAGCCGGCGAAGCCCAGGGCGGCGGTTGCCGCCGAGGCACTCTTGGCGCACAGGAACATCCAGCCGGCGGTGAAGCCCAGGGCGGGGTTGAGAAGGCGGTAGCCGTACTCGTACGTGCCGCCGGAAACGGGGTGGTTTGCGGCGAGTTGGGCGCTGGAGAGGGCGTTGCAGGCGGCGACTCCGGCGGCCAGAGCGATGGCGAGGATCACGGCGGGCCCGGCGATGCCCGCGGCGAGGCCGATCGAGACGAAGACCCCGGTGCCAACCATCGCGCCCATGCCCATGAGCGTGGCGCCGGGTGCTCCAAGGACGCGCTGCAGGGGCTGGTTGCTTGGCTGCTGCGATGGATCGGAGATGGCCACGACGGGCGATCGTACCGCGGCGAGGTTTGGCCGCCGGAACCCGGCGGCGCTTGCCGGGTCCGGCGGGTGGATCTACCGTGGTGACCCTCGGGGTACAAGGGCCCGCATGGGTCGGCAAGGAGAGCCTACGTCACGCGACCGGACACTTCTGTGGGTGATGATTGGTCTCGCTGCCTATGGCGCGATGCTGCTGTGGATGGGCTTGATGACTCCCACCGACCGGCTGCGCGACATCTTCTCTGAGCAGGGCCCGTTCGAGCGGCTGTCGGTGGTGTTCTGGGTCGGGCTGGCGGCGATCGCGCTTGTGGCCCGCCGGCCGCTGACGTTGGGCGCGGTGTGCGGGGCGTACGTGGCCTTGTGCTGCGCGGCACGGGAGCTGGACTGGCACAAGGCCTTCACCGACTACAGCGTGCTGAAGCCCAAGTTTTACTTCAAGGCGGATCAGCCGCTGGATGCGCGGATGATCGCCGGGGTGATCGTGGCGGGGCTGGGAGTGAGCGCGGCGGTCCTGACGCTGGGGTTGCTGCGCCGGCTGCGGCGTGAGGGGCGGCCGGTGCGCCCGTGGGCGCTGGTGAGCGCGATGGGGCTGGCGCTGCTGGTGGGGACGAAGCTGCTCGACCGGTCGACGGGGATGGTGCAGGACCTGCTGGGTCACGACCTTTCGGATTCGGTCCGGGACATCATCGTGTCGTTCGAGGAAGGCATGGAGATGGCGCTGCCGGTGATCTTCTCGGTGGCGGTCCTGAGCATCCGTCGGTGCGCTGCCGGCTGTGAGGTCGTGCGACGCGCGTGATGTGCGCGGGCGGGCCGCTGTGTCAAGTTCGTTGGCAGGATCCTTACTCGATCCTCGCGCAGCGCTGCAGGAGATCTCAACACACCATCCGGATAGTGCCGCCCAGCCGAATGGGCAGGTTGCCCCGTCGGCATGGGGACACACGGCTTCCGGAGGCTGAACATGGCTGTCGTTGCAGGGTCTTGGCGCGGTCGTTGCTGCGGTTCGGGCGTCGGCGATCGGGTCGGGTTCACGCTGATCGAGCTGCTGGTGGTGGTATCGATCATCGCGCTCTTGATCGGCATCCTGCTGCCGGCGATCGGCGAGACGCGCCGGCAGGCCCGGATCAGCGTGTGCGCCTCGAACATGAAGCAGCACGGGCAGGGGGTGGCCAACTTTGCATCGTCGAACCAGGACTACCTGCCGCATGCGCCGCTCTCGAGCGCGCGGACGCCCGCGGAAGTGGCGACGTACGGGCCTCGGGGCGGGATCGCGTTCCGATTCGCCAGCCGCGAGAAGCCGCTGAACGGGTTCGCGTTCGAGGGGAACGGTGTCCGGACGATGGTCTCGCCCAACAGCGCGACCCTGACGCTGCAGGACGGCGATCGGTTCAAGAACCTGCAGGCGTGGAACGGGTACTTCATCTTCATCAGCGAGTACATGGTTGAGGGCGAGGGTGTGCAGGCGCTGAGCGACGTCTTTCTGTCGCCGTCGGACACCAAGGCCAAGATCGAGGACTGGCCCCGGATCCGGACCACGATGCGGACGCGCCAGGGGCAGTGGTGGAACCTGGAGCAGTCGGACTCGACCGAGGGGCTCCTGAACCCGGTGACATCGAGCTACCGGTATGTTCCGGCGGCGATGACGAGCCACCGGCTGTACTCGGTAACCGAGACGGGCACGCCGCTGACGCCTGACTACAACATCCATACCAGCGACGGTCCGGCGATGAGCGACGACCAGCTTCGGCGGTACGTCACGCGCGTGCCGGTGGCGTCGGTGGACTTCCCGTCCAACAAGGTGCTGTTCTGGATGTGGTCGGCGCACCACAACCCCAAGAAGTCGCTGTGGTGCGAGGAGGGGGCGGTGTCGCCGGTGGCGATGGCCGACGGAGGGGCACGGGCGACCGTGGCGACGCGCGAGGCCCTGCCCTGGCTGCCGCGCGGGGACCGCAAGCGGTATGAAGCGGCGGGCCCGTTCACGGAGATCGCCGTGCCGCAGCGCGACAGCTCGACGGTCAACCAGCCGGCGTATTACTGGCTGACGAACGGTGGGATCAAGGGGCGGGATTTGTAGGCGGCTGCTGGTTGTCGGCCACCGGCCCGACGGCTGTAGGATTGGTGCGTGGCGTCGCCGTGGGTGCAACCCATGGGCGGGTCGATCCGTAGCACCAAGCGGCGGGGGAATCGCGTGCCCGCTCCCTACAGAAGCAGTCAGCCATGAACAGAAAACACCGTCTCGAGCGTCGTTCGATCGTCGTAGCGGTTCTGGGGATTCTCGTCGGTGTGGGCGCCGCCGGCGCTGTGATGGTTGGCCGCGCCGGGGCGCAGGCCCCGCGTGCCGAGGGACGGGTGACGGGGCGGGCGGTGCTGCCGCGGGGGCCGCTTCTGGATGATGAGCAGCGGCTGGTTGAACTGTTCGAGCGGGTGTCGCCGTCGGTGGTGTACGTGTCGACGAGGAGCCTGCAGCAGTACAGCAACATGTTCGGGCGGCGGTACACGCAGGAGGTCAGCGGCGAGGGCTCGGGATTCGTATGGGATGAGCAGGGGCACATCGTCACGAACTTCCACGTGATCGGTTCGCGGCAGAACCGGACGTTCTCGCTGGCGACGGAGGTGAACGTGGTGCTGGCCGACGGGACGACGCGGAGCGCATCCATCATCGGCATCGCGCCGGAGGACGACCTGGCGGTGCTGCGGATGACGGATCCGCCGTCGGGGCTGCGTCCGATCGACATCGGGACATCGTCGGATCTGCGCGTGGGGCAGTCGGTCCTGGCGATCGGGAATCCGTACGGGCTCGATCAATCGCTGACGCGCGGGATCGTTTCGGCGCTGGGCAGGAGCATCACCTCACTGGCGGAAATTGAGATCGAGAGCGTGATCCAGACGGATGCGGCGATCAATCCCGGGAACTCGGGCGGGCCGCTCTTGGACTCGGCGGGTCGTCTGATCGGCGTGAACACGGCGATCCGGAGCCCCAGCGGCGGGAGCGCGGGTGTGGGCTTCGCGGTGCCGGTCGATACGGTGAACCAGACGGTGCCGGAGATCATCCAGCACGGCCGCAAGATGCGCCCGGTGTTGGGCATCGAGCATGTGGATGCGCGGTTCGCGGCACAGCTCGGCGTGCGCCGGGGTGTGCTGATCGGCTCGGTGCGTCAAGGGGGCGCGGCGTTCAGAGCGGGGCTGGCGGGTTCGTACCAGAACCGCCGCGGCGAGATCATTCTCGGCGACATCATCGTCGCGGTGGGCGAACGCGAGGTGCACAACTGGTCGGACCTGGTGCGGGCGATCGATCGCTACCGTGAGGGCGACCGCGTGATGTTCCGCGTGATCCGCAACGGCGAGGAGCGGCGCGTGGAGGTGGAGCTTGATCCGCCGATGGGTGCCGGCTGATGGTCGGGGTCAGTAGGCTCGTTCGATGGTGGCGCCGGGGTAGTAGTGCCTGAGGATTTCGGCGGCGTGGATGCCGCGACGGGCCATGCCCTCGGCGCCGTACTGGCTCATGCCGACGCCGTGGCCGAAGCCGCGGCCTTTGAAGATCAGTGTCTGGCCCTGACGTTCGACTTCAAAGTCGCCGCTGCTGATGCGGGTGTCTCGGGTCACGGTGGGGAAGGCGCCGCCGTCGGTGTGATTGCAGGCGAGTCGGATCTGCTCGGCGGAGAGCTGGTACCACTTGCCGTCGTTCTGGAAGATGCGGTAGGTGCGCGGGCGGCCGAACTCATTGCGTTCGTGGACGACAATGCGATCGACGGAGTCGATGTTGCGCACCGCGGAGTTGGCGCTGCGGCCCCAGGCCTTCATGCGCTGGACGAGTTCGGTGCGGTCGCGCTTGACCTCCCAGCGGAAGAGGGGTGAGAAGGAATCGGAATCGTCGCGGGGGGAGGCCTGGATGGGGGCGTCGAGGTTGAACTCGAAGCCGGCGGTGGTGGGCCAGGTGTCGCGGGCGCTGGCGGCGCGCCCGGCCGTGGTGCTGCTGTAGTAGGCGCGGAGGACTCGTCCGTCCCACGTGAGGACCATGCCGGCGGTGTCCTTGACGGCGCGATGGGCGATGGTGTGGTCGGTGGTGCCGAGGTAGGCCTGGTCCTGCTGGGTGGCTTCGACGTCGAAGTGGGTGCCGATGCTCATGCGACGGCGGCGCTCCTGCAGGGCATAGCTGCGGGCGGCGATCGCCTGCGCCTTGAAGGTCTCGAGGTGCCAGTCGTGGTAGAGCTCTTTGGTGACGACGCCGGGCAGGTAGGACTCGATGGGCACGTGCTCGACGATGTCAAAGAGACCGGGGGAGGTGTCGCGCCGGGCGTGCAGGCGCAGCGAGCCGGGGAAGGGCTGCTTGTTGACGGCGAGCATGTTCTCGCGGGCCGAGCGCGCGGCGCCGGGGCGCAGGGCGGGTGGTTCGATGGCCAGCACGTCGATGTCGGGGCCGCTCTTGGTGGGGCGCGGGAACAGATGCTCGGCTCCTGCGCCGTCGCGGACGCGCCAGGCGTCGTCAAAGGCGGTGATGACCAGCGGCGTGGGGAGCAGGACAGCGCTCGCGGCGTTGAGCAGCGGGCGGACCATGGCTTCCTTCGGGCCGCCGACCTCGACGCGTTCGACGGCTTCGCCGATGCGGACGCGCATGTCGGGTTCGCCGGTGAGGCGCGGGGTCTGGTAGGGGTCTTTGGTCTTCTCGGCGGTGAGGGGGCCGGGGTCGCGTGTTGTCTGGGCGCCCTGGCGCGACGAGGGGGTCGTGATCCACGCGCAGGCGGTGAAGAAGAGCGCGACGATGGTCACGCCGGCGCCAAAGAGCATCGGTGCGGGGATCGCGCGGAGGAACGTGCCCGGATCCAGGCGTCTCGATGCGCCGGTGTCGGGTTCGGGTTGCGGCGCTTGAGGGGTGGGGTTCACGCCCTCATGGTATCGGCGCGCGGGGCGTCGACAGGCGCAGGTTCGGCGCACGAGGGTGGGTTGGGGGTGAGGGCGCTGTCTGAGCGGGTCAGAACTTGAGTTCGCGGAGTCCCAGGCCGTGCTCCTGGAGCTTGGCCTTGACCTCGGTCAGGGAGGTGGCGCCGAAGTTCTTGACGCCCATGAGCTCGGCTTCGGTGCGGGCGGCGAGATCGCCGAGGGTCTGGATGCCCAGGATCTGCAGGGCCTTGCGGGCCCGGACCGAGAGGCCAAGATCGGTGACCGAGCGGCTCATGATGGCCTCGTTGCCCGAGCCCTTGAGCTGGTCGTAGACCTCGCGCCGGATGCGCCGGTGCTGCTCTTCAAGGCCCTGGCCCAGGCGCAGGCCCTTGGAGGTGAGCATGGTCTTGATCTCGCCGAGGGAGGCCTCGCCGAAGTTCTTGTAGCCCATCAGCTCGGCCTCGGTGATCCGCAGGAGATCGCCCAGGGTGCGGATGTTCATCTTCTTGAGGCAGTTGCGGGCGCGGACGGAGAGCTCGAAGTCGGTCACGGGGGTGTCGAGCAGGGCGTTGCGCTTGGCGACATCCCGATCGGCCTCTTCATCGAAGAACATCTCGCGGGACGCCTGGACATCCTTCATGAACAGACGGGCCCGCTCGTGGTTGGGGCTGGTGTCGAGCACCTGGCGGAGGCACTTCTCGGCGCGGGCGTACTCGCCCATGTCCTCGTAGAGGACCGAGAGGTTCATCAGGGCGTTGATCGGCGCCGGCTGGCGCTCGATGCAGCGCTCGTAGAGCGCGATGGCCTCGTTCTCTTCGCCCATGAGGTCGAGCTCGAAGGCGAGCTTGAAGAGCGCCTGGGCGCTGTTGGGATCGGCGGAGACGGCCTTGCGGTACTCGGCGACGGTGTTGACGCGGTCGCCGTTGGCCCGGGCGGCATCGCCGGCCTGGATGTGGCGTGCCGCCAGCGCGGGGTCGCCGCGGACGGTTTCATCCACACCGATCATCATGTCCATGGGGTCGTTGCTGCTCATGGGCGGGGCCGCTCTCCGGGATGTGCGTGGGCTGGGCCCGCCGGAATCGGCGGGAGACAGCGAGCCACACAGTGTACGACCCCGCTCGCTCGGGCTCAAGCCCCGCCGGCAGGGTTCGGTTCGGGTAACGGGGTCTCCGGGCTGGGTTCCGAAGCGGGAGGGGCGCTGCAGACCGGGCACGGAGCGGTCGTGGCGAGGGCCGAAAGCTCGATGCCGCAGCCGGGGCAGGGGACTGTGGCGGGTGGTCGTTCGCCGTTGACGACCTTGATCCGCATCCAGGCGCCCGATCTGAAGCGGTAGGCCAGTCCGAGGGCGAAGAGGATGATGTAGATCGCGGCGGCGATCCACGGGCCGAGCGACTCGAGGCCCGGCCACAGGATGGTGGAGAGCTTGCCGCCGCCGATGATGACGCCCCATGCCAGGACGACGGTCATGAGGCCGGGCCAGACCGTGTCGCCGGCGCCGCGGAGCGAGCCGACGAGGGTGATGCCGACGGCGTCAAAGAGCTGGAAGATGGCGGCGAGAATGAGCAGGCGCGAGCCGATGGCGAGGATCTTCTGCGCGACCTCGGGCGATTCGCCGGGTGCGATGAACAGATCGACCATGGGTCCGCGGAAGATGACAAAGCAGAGTGCGCACAGGCCCATGTAGACCATGGCGAGGCGGATGCCCAGCCAGACGCGCGCGGGGACCAGGTCGCGTCGGCCGGCGCCGATGCACTTGCCGACGATGGCGGTCATGGCAAACGAGAGTCCGACGGCGGGCATGAACGAGAGATGCATGTAGGTCAGGGCGATCCAGCCGGCGGCGTTGTGCTCGGCGCCGTACTGCGCGACCAGGCCCCCCATGAAGATCCACCAGCAGACCATCTCGTTGCCGAACATGACACCCGCGGGCCAGCCGATCTTCCAGATCTCCTTCATGTGGCTCAGGCTGGGGCGCCACGCGGTCCGCGTTCCGAAGGAGGTGTGGTACTTGGCCGACAGGAAGACGGCCATGGGGATCGCCAGCTCGATGAGCGAGCCGATCACGGTGGCGATGGCCGAGCCCGCGACTCCCCACTGGGGCAGGCCCAGCTTGCCGAACACCAGCGCCCACGTGAAGAACCAGTTGACGAGGTTGGCGATCAGCGTGCCGATGGCGACCGTCATGGGGCGGTGCATGCCGTAGAAGTACTGGGCGAGCGAGCGAGCGCAGACCGTGAGCACCATGCCGAACAAGAGGATGCGGGCGTAGATCGTCTCGTGCTCGATCACCCACGCCGAGGGTTGGGCGACGCCCATCGTCGAGCGCATGAACGCGAAGACCTGCGGCAGCATCAACGCATAGGGCAGGAGCACGCCGACCCAGACGAACAGCGAGAGCCACATCGCGTTCCAGGCGTAGGCTGGCCCGCGCTCGGGTCGCCCGGCACCGAGGTTTTGCGACACATACGTGTTGACGACGCCCAGCAGGCCCATCATCACGCTGACGGGGAAGAAGGCGGCAAGGCCGCCGTTGCCCACGGCGGCCAGCGCTTCGGCCCCCAGCATGCCGCAGTACAACTTGTCGACGAACTGCATGAGCGTGAACGACACCATGGTGCCGATCACCGGCATGGCGATGATGAGCATCTGCCTCAGCGGGCGGTCGTCGAGGTCGTTGGCCGGGATGGCGGGGGCGGTGCGCTGACTCATTGGTGGCCCATCGGCCCCCTGTTTGGGGTCGATGGGGCCGTGAGTGTAGGACCGCCTCCGAGCCCAAACGGCTCATCGGGAGCGATCAGGCGAGCTGGGGAGGGTCAGGCGTGGCGGAGCGTGGTGACGGCGCCGCCGGCGCGGACGAGTCCGGCGCTGTGGGCCTCGAGCTCGGGCATCGGTCGTGGCGTCGACTTGCCCAGCCCGTTGGCGAAGCGGGTGAGCGGCATCGCGTCCAGGATCTTCCGGCGCAGCCGATCGGCCTCGGCGTGCAGGTCCTTGGCGGCGAGGTCGGTGAGGCGGAGCGAGGCGGCCTGGCGGTCGAGCTCGTGCGTCATCCAAATGGCGACCGAACGTCGAACCCGGGACAGCGGCTGGGCCAGCGACCGGTCGACATCGGCACGGACCATCTGCACGAGGTGCTCCGTGTACATCACATCGCTTGTTCTGGGCATGGTCAGGGTCCCGCCTGTGGCTCGGGAGGGTGCAAACAGCCACACCCCCATCGGCGGAATCATGCTCCGCCTTGGGCGGGGTCGTCAGTGGCTTGTCGCGATATCCCGGAAGAAACCCCGCGACCGGTGGATTCACCGGACCCGCAACGGGGTTCTCGAACGTTCGCGGGTTTCGGGACCGGGTGCCGCGGGGTTGGTAGCATCTGGGCATGAGCGAAACGGATGTCGCCGTGATGGATACGCCGCAGGAAACGTCGGCCCCCGAGCCCGCCTCGGGCCCCAAGACGCCGAGGAAGTCGCGGAAGCCCCGTGGGCCGGGCGTGGCTGTTCCCGGGCCGGAATCGGACCCGACGGCGGGTGATTCCGCTCGGGCCGATGCCGAGGATGGGCCCGTCGAGGACCCCAGCACCATCGCCCCCTCGATCGAGGCAATTCTGGTCACGATGGACAAGCCGATCCCCGCGGCCCAACTGGCCGAGGCGTTGAAGCTGCCGGCTCCCGGTGCCCGCCGCCGGATCCAGGGAGCGGTCGACGTGCTCAACGAGCACTACGAGCGGTCCGGGCGCTCGTTCCGGATTGAGTCGGTGGCCAGCGGCTACCGCATCATGACGCGACCGGAGTTCGCCCCGGCGATCTCCGCCATCCACGGTGTCCGCGAGAGCCAGCGGCTGACCAAGGCGGGCATCGAGACGCTCGCGATCGTGGCGTATCGCCAGCCGATCACCCGGGCGGAGGTCGAGGCGATCCGTGGCGTGGCGTGCGGCGACGTGCTGCGGACGCTGCTGGAGCGCCGGATGATCGCCATCGTCGGACGCGCCGAGGAACTCGGCCGACCGATGCTCTACGGCACGAGCAAGCGGTTCCTGGAGGTCTTCGGGTTCTCGAGCGTCAAGGATCTGCCGGCGATCAGCGAAGTCTTCCCCGGCGTGGAAGCCCCTCCGATGAAGAAGCGGGCCATCGCCCCGGTCGCCTCCGAAGACGCCGGTGAGTCGGGCGACTCCGGCGCGGGCGTCTCCCAATGAACCGGGCAATCGCGTGGGTCGCGAGCGCCTGCATGGCGGCAGGGCTGGGCGGGTGTTCGTCACCGACGATCAAGGGTCGCGTGGTGGCGGGCGAGGGCAGCTACATCATCGTGGTGCCGCCGGGCGATGAGCGCCTGAGCGGGCCGACAGTCACGGGTGTGCCCGGCGCGTCGGTCTCGGTGATCATGGATCCCGGCAGGCTCAACCGCAAGGTCATCGCCTCGGGGGTGAGCGACGCAAACGGCGACATTGATCTGCCGATCGACGAGTTCGGCGCGGGGTTTTTGGAGATCGATGTCGCGGTGACGGCACGCAAGAAGGACCACGACCCGGCCGAGGGGTACTTCAGGCTTCCCGGTTCCAGCCGACGCGTGCTGATCGTTATGGGCCCGGGTCAGGACCGACCGACCGGTCACGAGCGTGAAGACCTGTCGAAGGATGTTGATCGGTTCTGGGGCGGGCGCTGAGGGACTCGGTCGATTTATCGCTCTTTCGCCAGCCCGCACAACCCCAACCGCGATCATGAAGTGGGTGAAGCCTGCCCTGCAGGGGTCCGATGGCCAGTGCCATGGGCGCTGAGTCGTGCGCCCGCACCACAGGGGGAACATCGTGCCTGCCGCACGGTCGAGAACCGAGAACTGGCGTCGCAGCCTTGATCACATCCACGAGCGCAACGGCGCTCTGGAGATCACGCTCCCTCGGTATATCGAGGGCGGCGCGGATGGCGGCTCGCCCAACCTGATCTGGCGCGTCCGGATCCTGTCGCTGAACGATCAGGAGCTGGTGGTCGAGGAGCCGACGGCCCTTGGCCGCACCATCGAGATCGCCGAGGGCGTCGAGCTCGTGGGCATCATCGCGGTGGGGCAGAACCGCTGGATGTTCCGGACCCGCAACCTGGGTCGCACCAAGCTTCCGATCAACGCGTATCGCATCGTGACGGGGCTCCGCCTCGTCATGCCGACGGATGTCGAGCGGTGCCAGCGCCGCAACTTCTACCGTGTGTCGACGATCGGGCTCACGCTCCCGACGATCGAGTGCTTCACGCTGCTGGACCCCGCGTCGGCCGAAGTGGCCGAGGCGGCGAATCGGGTGGCGATCCTGGATGCCTCGGATCAACTGACGCCGGCGACCAAGCCGGCGGTCGTTGAGCCGTTCGTCATGCCGCAGGTCGGCCCGGGCTTCCGCGGCCAGTTGATGAATATCGGCGGCGGCGGTGTCGGGATGCTGGTGGAGCCGTCGGCGTCGGGCCCGCTCGACTCCCACAGGCTGCTCTGGTTGCGGATCGATCTGCGGCCGCACATTCCGCTGCCGTTGTGCGTCACCGCGCGGGTCAAGCACACGCACATCGACAGCAGCCAGCGTCTGTACGCGGGTCTTGCCTTCGAGTTCGGCAGCCACGCACAGCACCAGAAGTTCGTGGTGGACCAGTTGTGCCGCTACGTGGCGCTGGTGCAGCGCGACCAGCTCCGCCACGTCGACCCTGAGGCCGGGCTGGACTGAGGCGTCGTGCCCGGTCCGATCAGTCGTACATATCGAACGAGGACGAGTGCTCGCTGGGAGCATCATCGGGCAGGTTGCGCGTGTGGCGCCTGCTGGTGTTGAGCTGGAAGGAGTCGCGCGGGTCGGGCAGGGTGCGCTTGAAGGTCCGGACGTACTGCTGAGCATCCTCGCGGACGCGCACGTAGATGTAGCCCTTGTTGGTGCGTGCGACGACGGGGTTGTCGCCCTTGTTCAGCAGCGTGTAGACCTGCTTCTGGCTTGAATACGTCTCGTCGGTATCGGAGCCCAGGTTGCGGAACCCGGCGATGCCGTCGAGGGTTTCCAGGTCGAACTTCCCGCTTGAGCCGGGGGGGATGTAGTAGTAGATGTCGCCGTCGACAGTGGTGAGCGTGACGGGCTCGTTGATGGGGCGCGATGTGCGGACCTCGACCGAGCCGTTGCGATTGGCGATGGTCATGGCCCCGCCGACATTCACGCACATGATGTGGCCGTCGAAGAGCCCACCCTTGAGCGGGCCGCGGTTGTCGATCCGCAGGCCGTCGACGCTGGGCGCGAAGATCCGCAGGTTCACCCAGTGGTCCTCGCGCTCGGGCGCATCGGTCTCGGTGCGGATGCGGAGGATGCTGCCGCCTTCGGACTCGTCGATGCGGGCGTCGACTCGCACTCCGGCGGTCAGGGCGTCGCGGTCCTCGATCGGCGTGTCGCTGTCGATGTGGACGTCGCTCTCGACGAGGATCTCGCTGCGCCAGGGCTCGGCGCGGATCACGACCGAGCCGCGGAAGTTCTCGACATCCACCGCCATCGCGCGCCCTTCGGGGGGAACGTCGAGGGTGTAGGTCGACTTGGTCGTGCGTCCGCAGCCGGTTGAGAAGGCGGCGACAGTGAGCACGAGTCCGATCGCGATATGGCGGCAGTGGGTCAGCATCGCTGGCTTTATCGGCTCTTCGGCGTGCCGGCGTGCGGGAACTTTGCGGCCCGCGGTGGCGCAGATTCTGCGCTCACGCGACGCCCGGCGCGGGGGCGGAGGATGTAGATCGCGTACCCCGAGGCGCCAGGGGTGTTCCAGCCGCGAAAGGGCAGCGCCCCCGAGACCCGCAGCCCGACCGACGGGCAGGGGTGGTCGTCGCCCCGTTCATCCACCACGGCGACGAGCTCCATCGCGGACCGATCAAGCAAGGCCGCCCACTGTGCCCCGCTGTAGGCACGCAGCCAGTAGGTCGAATCGACGTGGCGTTCGGCCCCGGGGGTCGTGACCGTCAGGTGCGTAATGACGCGTTCCATGCGCGCACGGGCGGTCGGCGGCTCGAACTGCACGAGTTGGTGGACGCGGCAGCGCCCGCGCACGCCGACCCACACATCCTCGCTGGGGTACTCGCGCCCGTACGCGGTGAGGCTGAGCCCCAGGGCGTAGACGCCGCCGGGGCGCAGGGCGCGGGCCATGCACGCCAGATGGGCGAGCATCGCCCGGTCGGTGTGGAGGTGACGCACGGTGTTGATGAGGCAGAACGCAAAGTCGGCACGCAGGCGGGGGGGCAGCTCAAAGTCGGTCATGTCAGCCCGCATCAGCGTGGTGCGCCGGCCTGCATCGGCGCTGCGCGCACGGGCGTAGTCGATCATGGCCGCGTTGAGGTCCAGCCCGACGACTCGGCGCCCGCGTTGCGCCGCCACGCGGAGGTAGCGTCCGCTGCCGCAGGCCGGCTCGAGCCACGCGGCTCCCGTTCGGCCTCCGAGGAAGCGTCTGGCGGTGCGTTCAAGCCCGTCGACCTCGTCGGCGGTGCCGGGGGTGTGCAGGATGTCGTACCACGAGGGGAAGTCGTACCAGTCTTGGGTGCGGCCCTCGGGTTGGTGCGTCCGGCTCATAGAGGAGCGGTAGAGTACGGCTGATGAACCTGCTTGGGTGGTCAACGGAGGGTCGTGGGATCATGGGCCGATCGAGGATTGTCGGGATGGTGGCGGTGGTGCTCGTGCTGCTGGCGACCGGCGTCTCTAGCCGGGCCGCTGACGCCCCCGACGCCGCCCCCGCCCCGGATGCCGGGCCGCGGTTCGCGGTGTCGTTCCCGGCGACGGTGCGCGAGGAGCCGGCGAGCGGGCGGCTGGTCGTCTACCTGATCCGCGACGGTTCGAGCATCCACGAACGCCGCCCGCCGGGATCGGGCCCGTTCTTCGACGACCCGCAGCCGATGTTCGGCATCGATGTTGAGGAGCTCGCGCCCGGGCAAGAGGTCGTCGTGGACGACTCGGCGACGGCGTTCCCGACCCGGCTGAGTCGGCTTGGCCCGGGGACGTATCGCGTTCAGGCAGTCCTGGACATGGGCCGCACGAACAGCAGTTGGCGGCGAGAGGCGGGCAACCTCTACTCGCAGATCACGCGGTTCACGATCGACCCCGAGAAGCCGCTGACCGAGCCGGTGGCGATCACACTGAGCGACCGGGTGTTCGAGCCGGTGGTGCGTCCGATGCAAGGGGTCGAGGTGGTGGATGTCGTGTCCGAGTCGCTGAGCGCGTTCCGGGAGCGAGAGACGCACCTGCGCGCGGGGGTGGTGCTTCCGGAGAACTACGACCCCGCGCGGACCTACGCCGCGGTCTACGTGATCCCGGGATTTGGCGGCGACGAGCGGATGGCGTTCAGCGAGGCGAACATCCGGTTTGCAGCGTCGAAGCGCGATGTGCCGCACAAGGCGTTGTGGTCCAACGCGTTCATCATCGTTTTGAATCCCGAGAGCGGCAACGGCCACACGCTGTTTGCGGACTCGGCGAACAACGGGCCGGTCGCGACCGCACTGATCAAGGAGCTGATCCCTGCGCTCGAGGCGCGCTACCCGCTGATCAAGGAGCCTTCGGCGCGACTGGTGACGGGGCACTCGTCGGGGGCGTGGTCGGCGCTGTGGTTGAGCCTCAACCATCCGGAGGTGTTCGGAGGCTGCTGGGCCAGCGCCCCGGACCCGGTGGACTTCCGCAGCTTCCAGCTCATCAACCTGTACGAGGCGAGCAACTGGTATGAGTTCGACGAGCATCAGAACGTGGAAGAGCTCAGCGCCGGGCTGGGCGGGCTGCCTGTCCGCGGCGAGGTTCCCAGTTATCGCGACGGAGCGAACGTGAAGATGACCGTCCGCCAGGAGAATGCGATGGAGGAGGTCATCGGGCCCGGCAACTCCTCGGGCCAGCAGTGGGACTCGTGGATGGCGGTCTTCGGCCCCCGGGGCGACGACGGCAACCCCGCGGCCCTCTACGACCCGGCGACCGGCGCGATCAATCCCGCGATCGTCGAGCACTTCAAGAGCTACGACATCGGCCATCTGCTGCGGACCGATCCCGAGCGCTACGGGCGGATCCTCCGCCAGAACGTGCGTCTGCTCGTCGGCGATAAGGACAACTACTTCCTCGATGGGGCCGTGCGCCGGCTGGCGGCGGACCTGGAGCGGCTGGCCCCGGCCGACGCGATCGGCCACGGGCAGGGCTCGATCACGATCGTGCCGGACGCCGATCACAACACGCTGCTGTCGACGCCCGAGGCGGACAACTGGGTGATCGAGATGGTGAATCACCTGCGAGCCGCCGGCCACATCCGCGACTGAGCGCGGCGATCAGGTGCGATTGAGCGTGAACTCCAGCGGCCGGCGCTCGGGCTTCACGAAGCTCACGCGGACGACCAGTGTGTCGCCGTTGGTCACCGTGTAGGCGACCTGCGACACATCGCCGCCCTGACCGGCATTTGCGAAGACGGCGCGGTTGCCCTCGATCTCGCTGAGCACGAGGGTCATCGCGGTATTGGTTTCGACTTCGCTCTTCCAGCCTTCGAGTTTGCCGTTGTGGTGGCGCATGCGGAGGACCAGCGTGCCGTTCTCGTGCGTGATCGAGAGGAGCTCGGCCATGCTGAGCTTGCCATCGGCCTTCACCCAGCGAAAGCAGCCGATGATGTTGTCGCCATGGGGGGCGGACCAGATCTCCTGGGCGTGGTCCTGGCCCATGGGGCCGCTCCAGTCGCCGTGGAGGAACGCGACCCTGTCGATGCCGGCGTTGACCGGCGCAGTGGCGGCCGGAGTGGGTGGTACGGGGGCGGGCTCACTGGCCACAGCGTTGACGATGGCGGCGGAGAGGAGCACGCAGGCGAGTAAAACGTGTTTCATGGTGCGATGTCCGTGGTTTGGATGGGTGATGTCACTCAGTGTGACAACTGTGGGCCAGACGGGTTCGATGATTCGGCGCTGCAATCAGCCAGCGCATCTATTCCGGCCCGCCGAGGGCTGCAACGGTCGCACCAATGCAGAACCCGAACAAAGTGGTCAATGCGAATGTGCGGCGGTGTCGTTGCTCTCTTGCGGCTTGTTTGTTCGACAATTGTGGTTTGTCGTTCGGATCGAACGCTTTATAGTGATCGTGCTGCGGATCAGGACGAAAGGGGAATCGATGAACAGCCACGGAATCCGTCGCGCGTTTTCAGCAGTTCTCGCAGTGACCGGCTGCGGCGCTATCGCGGCGGGCGCGAGCTTTGCACCGCTCGGGATTCCCCCGCAACTGACGTTCTCCCAGGCCCTGCGATTGTCGACCGGCGGGACGGCTGTGGTGGGGTACGCGGGACTGACGGGGACCGACTACGCGTTCCGCCGAACATTGACCGATCCGGCAATTGGGGCGGGGGTGTACACGCTGATTGAGCCGACGTCGCCGGCTACCTCCGCGGTCGCGAACGGCGTATCGGGCGATGGCGCTGTGGTTGTCGGACGTGAGACGGCCGGTGCGGCGGCCACGACCGCGTGGCGCTGGAGTCAGGCTGACGGCAAGCAGCCGCTGGGTTCGCTGGCGGGCTGGACTCAGTCGTTTGCAGTCTGCGCGAATCTGGACGGCTCCATCATCGGCGGCAACGCGAGCACCGGATCGGGTCAGCGCGGCTTTCGCTGGGTGAACGGAGTGCTGCAGCAGATCAATCCTGTGGCCGGGTTCTCCGCGGCCAACGTGACTGCGATGTCATCTGACGGGTTGCTGCTCACGGGCTATTTTCAGGCTTCTTCGCCGACCGACCGGTTCCAGTGGTACCAGTGGACGCCCGACGGCGGGGCTGTGCTGCGGCCCTATGCCGACGGCGATGACTACGCGATCGCCAACAATGCCAATGCCGATGGTTCAGCAATCGTCGGCGTCGGTGGGGTGTGGGGCGTCCAGAGCGGTCCGGTCTTCTGGTCGGACAAAACCGGAACTGAACGTCTACCGATGCTCAAGGGATGGTCCAACGGCCAGGCGCACGGCGTGTCAGGCGACGGCTTGCTTGTCGTTGGAAGCGTTCAGATCGGCACCACGCTGCGGGCGGTCTTGTGGGACCGCTCAAGCGGGATCGCGCATGACCTGAATGAACTGCTGCCGAGCCGCGGTGCGAATCTGAACGGCTTCACGCTCGAGCACGCCCGCGGCATCAGCGATGACGGCACCATCATCGCCGGCTTCGGACGGACACCAGCCTTTGCCCGTGACTCGTGGGTGGCCGTGCTGCCGCGGAGCTGCCCCGGAGACGCCAACGGGGACTTGCTGATCAATGCGGCTGATCTCAGTGTGCTGCTTTCGAACTTCGGGCAGGCCGCAGCGGGGCCGTCGAACGGAGATTTCAACGGCGACGGTGTGTGCGATGCCGCTGACCTCAGCGTCCTCCTGAGCCAGTTCGGGCAGGCGTGCTGAAGGGCTCAGCGCGGGTCAGTCGCCCTCGCTGCGCGGCCCTGCTTCGATTGACGCAGCGGGCGGGTACGGCTTGTCGGCGTCGGGCCCGTAGGCGTTCAGGATCTCCTGGCGCACCTGCTCGATGATCGCTGGCAGGTCGGTGTCGGCCCGGAGGTACGCGGGCCGGGGCTGATCGCTTCCGTAGATGCGGCGCATCGGCCCGGACTGTGGCCGGATGAGAATCTGGCACATTCGAGAGTAGTCCCGGCCCATGATGTCGTGCAACGGTGGGAGCTGGTAGCCGTTGGGCGCCGCGCCCTCGCAGGCCGCGAGCCCCTCGACGATCCACGGAACGACCGGTCGACCGTCGATGCCGCTGTCGAGGTGGCGGCGTTTTGCTTCGACGCCCGACCACCACACCCCTTCAACAGCGCGGGCGGCTTCCTGGAGCACGTCGAGCGGTCTGGCGCCGAGGGCGTCCAGTTCGCGGACGAGTTCCTCGGTGACGGCGTCGTCATATGCCAGCTCCGGGCGACGCAGCGCGCGGCCCGCGACCTCGGCTCCGACCATGTGGGAGACAATGTCGTCGCAGGTAAACGCGGAACCCGCCTCGGAGATCAGGAAGACGGTTCGTTGGCCGTACCACGTGGCGACCTCGTGCCAGAGCAGCACCACGCACGAGACGTGCTGGGCCAGCCGGACGGCGTACTCCGTCGTGGCATCATCGCGGGCGTACCGACCCCATCCCGGCGGGTAGAAGATCACCAGTTCGTAGCGCCCGCCGTCGGGACCCTTGAAGCTGACGCGGGGGCTGGAGTTCTCAAACGCCTCCTGGATCAGGCCATGGCTGTAGCGCGTCCAATCCGCGGCCGTTCGGACGTGCGCCACATCGAGGAACCCGGCGCGGCAGGTGTAGAGAATGCCACGGTCCAGGCACTGCTTGCCGAAGGGGTCGCGGTGCCAATGGTCGTACCGGTGGTGCCCGAGTTGCTCAGCCTCGACGGGCATGTACATCGACAGGGCGCCCGGAAAGGGCAGCATGCCCATGCGGTAACGCGGCCGGCCGTCGGAGGCGCACCCACCCAGCGCGCCCACGGTCAGAGCGAACGCGCACAAGCCCGCGACATGCCGGGGAGCAACCGTCACGCGGCAAGTATAGAAGGACCACACACCGGTCCGCTCCGGAGGGTCCGCATCGACGCGGAGTGGCAGTTTGTGGCATGCTGGTTGGTATGCGACGCATCATCAGCGGCATCGATCGCTTTGACAGGGCAGTGGCCCGTTGGATGGGACGGATCGGCCACCCCGCGCACCGGCTGACGTTGGGGGCGTTCTTCCTGTGGATGGGGCTGCTCAAGATCTTCGGGCACACGACGGGTTCGTCGCTCCTGGCCCACACGGTGTACTGGGGCTCCCCCGAAGAGATGGTGAAGATCCTGGGCGCCTGGGAGGCGCTGATCGGGCTGTTCCTGATCGTGCGCCCGATGGTGCGGGTTGCGATTCTGCTGCTGGTCATCCGCCTGCCCGCAACGATGCTCGCCTTGTTTCTCAAGCCCGACGTGTGCTTCGATCAGATCCCCCTCGTGCCGACTCCCGAGGGGCAGTACATTCTGAAGGACATGATGCTCTTTGCCGCGGCGATGGTCGTCGGGGCGGATGTACGGGGGCATCCGGAGCAGGGGCACTGATCGGGGATGGGTGCGGCACGTCGAGCGCGTCTGACGCGTCCGTCCCGGCTATGATGGGTCGTTCGCTCGGGGCGGCCGCTGCGGCGGCCTGAGATGCACCCGTTGAACCTGATCCGGTTTGGACCGGCGGAGGGAAGCGAACGCGGCGTGATGCCCACTGGTGTCCCGTCGGCCCTCCGCACAGCAGCACGCGAGGGCCCCAGATGATCCAGCGCATCGACCAGCAGCAGACGCCTCACCACCCGCTCGACGGGCGGATTCACAGCACGCAGCTCCCCGAGGCCAGCACCGAGCGGGGTATCACGCCCGGCTCGCCCACGGTCGATCCGCGGTTCAACGTGCCGCTGCACGGCGCGCACAACCCCAGCACCATGCGCGAGGGGACATCCCCGGGCTCGTTCGCCTTGGCGGCGGATGTCGGTGGGGCGCTGATGTTCAGCAGCCCCGACACCCCCGGAATGCCCGCGCCCAGCACGAAGACGGCCTGGGACTTCCTGCCCGCCGACTGGACCTGCGAGGTGATCAGCGCGCCGGTGGCGCAGAACCACTGCACGGGCGGCTGCTCGTGCCGCACGGCGGTCAAGACGGACTACGTGTTCACGGATACCCGCGGCGTGACGCGGCGTGTGACCGTTCCGGCGGGCTTCCGGCCGGTGACGCAGCTTGAGCACGCGCGGCTGGGCACGGTGACGGCGCCGATGCGGCGCGTCGCCGAGCGCGAGGGGCACCTCACGCCCGAGCAGGTGCGCGACGAGGTGGCGGCGGGGCGGCTGATCATCCCGGCGAACGTGAACCATCTGAAGCACAACCTCGATCCCATGGCGATCGGGCGTGCCAGCAAGACCAAGGTCAACGCCAACATGGGCGCTTCGCCCGTCTCCAGCGGGACCGATGAAGAGGTCGAGAAGCTTAAGTGGGCGGAGAAGTGGGGGGGCGACACGGTCATGGACCTGTCGACCGGCGGCGATCTGGACGCCTGCCGCGAGGCGATCATCCGCAACGCGACGGTGCCGATCGGGACGGTGCCCATCTACTCGATGATCATCGGGCGCAAGATCGAGGATCTCTC